>Ga0160437_1000420_pt1 | contig 22497 bp, 16 predicted proteins | sample HID1975I_E0MG_FD_108227 | JGI IMG/M metagenome (GOLD analysis project Ga0160437, IMG submission 108227) | Enriched soil microbial communities from UW Madison campus, WI, USA - HID1975I_E0 MG | ecosystem: Environmental > Terrestrial > Soil > Unclassified | place: USA: Madison, Wisconsin... | reverse complement strand
TGCCAAAGCGTCCGGATCTGAAAATCATCATCACTTCGGCGACCATCGACCCGGAACGTTTCTCAAAACATTTCAATAACGCGCCGATCATCGAAGTGTCTGGCCGAACCTTCCCGGTCGACGTGCGCTATCGTCCGATTGTTGAAGATGCGGACGACACCGAGCGCGATCAGCTGCAGGCGATTTTCGATGCGGTTGACGAACTGGGGCAAGAGAGCCCGGGCGATATCCTGATTTTCATGAGCGGTGAGCGCGAAATCCGCGACACTGCCGATGCGCTCAGCAAGCGCGACCTGCGCCATACCGAAATTCTGCCGCTGTACGCCCGCTTATCAAACAGCGAACAAAACCGCGTGTTCCAGTCGCACAGCGGACGGCGCATCGTGCTGGCGACCAACGTCGCGGAAACGTCGCTGACTGTACCGGGGATCAAATACGTTATTGACCCGGGCACCGCGCGTATCAGCCGTTATAGCTATCGGACCAAAGTGCAGCGTTTGCCGATTGAGCCGGTATCTCAGGCTTCGGCGAATCAGCGTAAGGGCCGCTGCGGACGCGTCTCGGAAGGCATCTGTATTCGTCTCTATTCGGAAGATGATTTCCTGTCGCGTCCAGAATTTACCGATCCGGAAATTCTGCGTACCAACCTGGCGTCAGTCATTTTGCAGATGACCGCGCTGGGGCTTGGCGATATAGGCGCTTTCCCGTTCGTGGAAGCGCCGGATAAACGCAATATTCAGGACGGCGTGCGCCTGCTGGAAGAGCTGGGTGCGATAACCACCGACGAACAGCAAACGGTATACAAACTCACCCCGATGGGCCGTCAGTTGTCGCAGCTGCCGGTGGATCCGCGTCTGGCGCGTATGGTGCTGGAGGCGCAGAAACACGGCTGCGTGCGTGAGGCGATGATCATCACCTCGGCGCTGTCGATTCAGGACCCGCGCGAACGTCCAATGGACAAGCAGCAGGCTTCCGACGAAAAACACCGCCGTTTCCATGACAAAGAGTCCGACTTCCTGGCGTTCGTCAATCTGTGGAATTATATCGGCGAGCAGCAAAAAGCGCTGTCGTCGAATCAGTTCCGCCGCCTGTGCCGCACTGAATTCCTCAACTATCTGCGCGTACGCGAATGGCAGGATATTTACACCCAGCTGCGTCAGGTGGTGAAAGAGCTTGGCATTCCGGTGAACAGCGAACCGGCAGAGTACCGTGAAATTCACGTTGCCTTGCTGACCGGGCTGCTCTCGCACATCGGCATGAAAGATGCCGATAAACAGGAATTTACCGGCGCGCGCAATGCCCGTTTCTCCATCTTCCCAGGTTCCGGCTTATTCAAAAAGCCGCCGAAATGGACGATGGTCGCCGAGCTGGTTGAAACCAGTCGTCTGTGGGGCCGCATTGCCGCGCGTATCGATCCGGAATGGGTCGAGCCTGTCGCTCAGCATTTAATCAAACGTTCGTACAGCGAACCGCACTGGGAGCGCTCGCAGGGCGCGGTAATGGCCACTGAAAAAGTGACCGTTTACGGCTTGCCGATTGTCGCTGCCCGCAAGGTGAACTACAGCCAAATTGACCCGGCGCTATGCCGCGAGCTGTTTATTCGCCACGCGATGGTGGAGGGCGACTGGCAAACGCGTCACGCCTTCTTCCGCGATAACCTCAAGCTTCGCAACGAAATTGAAGAACTTGAACACAAATCCCGTCGCCGTGACATTCTGGTAGACGATGAATCCCTGTTCGAGTTTTACGACCAGCGCATCAGCCATGACGTCATTTCTGCCCGTCATTTCGATAACTGGTGGAAACTCGCCAGTCGCGAAACGCCTGATTTGCTCAACTTTGAAAAAAGTATGCTGATTAAGGAAGGGGCCGATGATGTCAGCAAACTCGACTATCCGAACTTCTGGCATCAGGGCAACCTCAAGCTGCGCCTGAGTTACCAGTTTGAGCCGGGCGCGGATGCCGACGGTGTGACGGTGCATATTCCGTTACCGTTGCTCAATCAGGTCGAAGAATCCGGGTTCGAGTGGCAAATCCCTGGGCTGCGCCGCGAGCTGTTAATCGCGCTGATTAAATCGCTGCCGAAACCGGTGCGCCGTAACTTTGTGCCCGCGCCGAATTACGCCGAAGCGCTGTTGGGCCGCATGACGCCGCTGGAGTTGCCGTTGCTGGACTCCATGGAGCGCGAGCTGCGTCGGATGAGCGGTGTGACGATTGACCGCGACGACTGGCATTGGGATCAGGTGCCCGATCACCTGAAAATGACCTTCCGCGTTATTGACGACAAAAACAAGAAACTTCAGGAAGGCCGCGACCTGACGGCGCTGAAAGATGCTTTAAAAGGCAAAGTTCAGGAAACGCTGTCGGCGGTAGCGGACGACGGGATCGAACAGAGCGGGTTGCATCTCTGGAGTTTTGGTTCGCTGCCTGAAAGCTATGAGCAGAAGCGCGGCAATTACAAAATGAAGGCCTGGCCAGCGCTTGTGGACGAACGCGACAGCGTGGCCATCAAACTGTTTGATAATCCGCTGGAACAGCAGCAGGCGATGTGGCGTGGCCTGCGCCGTTTACTGCTATTGAATATTCCGTCGCCGATCAAATATCTGCACGAGAAGCTGCCGAACAAAGCCAAGCTGGGCCTGTACTTTAACCCGTACGGCAAAGTGCTGGATTTGATTGACGACTGCATTTCCTGCGGCGTCGACAAGCTTATCCACGAGGCCGGTGGCCCGGTGTGGACCGAAGAGAACTATGCGGCGCTGCATGAGAAAGTCCGCGCGGAGCTCAACGACACGGTGGTGGAAATTGCCAAACAGGTCGAGCAGATCCTGACGGCGGTATTCAATATCAACAAACGCCTGAAAGGGCGCGTGGACATGACGATGGCGCTGGGTCTCTCTGACGTGAAAGCGCAGATGACCGGGCTGGTGTATCGCGGGTTTGTCACCGGCAACGGCTTTAAGCGCCTCGGCGACACGCTGCGTTATCTCAATGCGATTGAGAAACGACTGGAGAAATTAGCCATCGATCCACATCGGGATCGCGCGCAGATGCTGAAAGTCGAAAGCGTCCAGCAGGCCTGGCAGCAGTGGCTGAATAAGCTGCCGCCGTCGCGTCGTAATGATGACGACGTGCTGGAGATTCGCTGGATGATCGAGGAACTGCGGGTGAGCTACTTTGCGCAACAGTTGGGCACGCCGTATCCGATTTCGGATAAGCGGATATTGCAGGCGATGGAGCAGATTACGGCGTAGACCTCTGCGGGCTGATGCCCTCTCCCTAACCCTCTCCCACAGGGAGAGGGAACCGATCTTTTTTCCCTCGGTAAGGCGCGATGAACCTTTTTTTCTCCCTCTCTCTGAGGGAGTGTGTTGGGGTGAGGGGGGGGGGTCAGCCACTCTTTAGCTAACCTTTCAATGCTTTACCCCCGCCAGCGTAAAGCCATCCCAGCCTTTCAGGCCGACGGTTTGTAGCCGCCAGGTTATTTGCCACAATTTTTACATTCCTGAACCTCATGTTAAGCGTCAGCCTGACAGAGAAGACCCGCCGCTTCCTGGCGACCCGGTAATATGCACCATTGGCTCGCTTTAGGAGTGATCTCCTGTCATCCTCCGCTCAGGACGTTACCCTGTGGTATGACTCACGAAAGTAGGGAGTATTATGCTGACCACCTTTCCAAATTTGAAAGAAACGACTCTACAAGCAGCTAACCGCGTGGGCGAATGGCTGGCACAGAACGATTTTCCTACGCCGCCGGTCAACGTCGACGCCGATCTGGTGGTGCTGGCGGGTAATGCGGTGATGCCAACCATTGATGCCGCTTGCCGACTGGCAGCAGAAAACCGCACGTTGCTGATAAGCGGCGGTATCGGCCATTCCACCACATTTCTGTACGCCGCGGTGGCCCGTCATCCGCGTTATAACGCTCTGCGCACTACCGGCTGCGCCGAAGCGTCAATTCTCGCGGAAATTGCGCATCAGCACTGGAACATTCCGCAGGAGCGCATTGTGGTGGAACAGCGCTCTACCAACTGTGGGGAGAATGCCCGCTTCACGCGCGACATCATGGAAGAGCGCGGGATCCGCTGTCATTCCGGAATTGTGGTGCAGGACCCGACCATGCAACGTCGCACCATGGCAACATTTGCGCACGTTTGGCAGGATGACGCGAATGCCCCGCAGTGGCGCAGCTATCCGGGCTATTTGCCGGTGCTGTGCAACGGGAATCACGGCCTGACCTTCGCCGAGGAAGCGCATAACGTCTGGCCGGTGGAGCGTTATCTCTCCTTATTACTGGGCGAACTGCCGCGCATTCATGATGATGAAAACGGCTACGGACCGCGCGGGAAAGGGTTTATCGCCCACGTTGATATGCCTGACGACGTGCTGGATGCATGGCGCGTTCTGCGTGAAGACGCGCTGCTGCGCGAGGCGTTGTCGAGCCGATCCCTGCTGTAACGCCCTCCTGTTAATGCCCGTTTGCGACAAAAAGTCCGCAAACGGGCATTCGTTGTTATCGGGTTGTTGACGCTGAATCGCGTTCATCGGCTTACTTTTATGAGATGTCTCACAAAAACAGGATCATAGGGTTGGGGTTTGTGCCGTGAACTCTCGATATTTAACAATATATTTACTTGTTAAAAACGATACATTCACAGGAGCAGCACATGACAGCACCCGTACAACACCCTATGTATATCGACGGTCAGTTTGTGTCCTGGCAGGGCGACGCCTGGATTGACGTGGTCAATCCCTCAACCGAGGCGCTGATTTCGCGCATTCCTGACGGTTCAGCCAAAGAGGCGCAGCAGGCCATTGAGGCGGCTGAACGGGCGCAACCTGCCTGGGAAGCGCTGCCTGCCATTCAGCGTGCGGGCTGGCTGCGTAAGATTGCGGCGGGCATTCGCGAACGTGCCGAAGAAATCAGCGCGCTGATTGTCGCGGAAGGCGGCAAAATTCAGCAGCTGGCGGAAGTCGAAGTGGCGTTCACCGCCGACTATCTCGAGTACATGTCAGAGTGGGCGCGCCGTTATGAAGGTGAAATTCTGCAAAGCGACCGTCCGGGCGAAAACATCTTCGTGTTCAAACGCGCGTTGGGCGTAACCACCGGCATTTTGCCGTGGAACTTCCCGTTCTTCCTGATTGCCCGCAAGCTGGCTCCGGCGCTGATCACCGGCAATACCATTGTTATCAAGCCGAGCGAATTTACCCCGAACAACGCCATTGCGTTCGCAAAAATAGTCCATGAGATAGGCCTGCCAAAAGGCGTCTTTAACCTGGTGCTGGGTCGGGGCGAAACCGTGGGCCAGGAGTTGGCGGGCAACCCGAAAGTGGCGATGGTCAGCATGACCGGCAGCGTCGGCGCGGGTGAAAAAATCATGACCGCTGCGGCGAAAAACATCACCAAAGTGTGCCTGGAACTGGGCGGCAAAGCCCCGGCGATCGTGCTGGACGATGCCGATCTGGAGCTGGCGGTGAAAGCGATCGTCGATTCTCGCGTCATTAATACCGGGCAAGTCTGCAACTGCGCCGAGCGCGTGTACGTGCAGAAAGGCATCTACGACCGTTTCGTTAACCGTCTGGGTGAAGCGATGAAAGCGGTACAGTTTGGTGACCCGGCGCAGCGCACTGATATCGCAATGGGGCCGCTGATCAACGCCGCCGCGCTGGAACGCGTAGAGCAAAAAGTGGCGAAAGCGGTTGAGCAGGGCGCGAAAGTGGTTATCGGCGGCAAAGCGGTGGAAGGCAAAGGCTATTTCTACCCGGCGACGCTGCTGATTGACGTGCGTCAGGACATGACCATCATGCATGAAGAAACCTTCGGCCCGGTGCTGCCCGTGGTGGTATTCGATACGCTAGAAGATGCCCTGAAGATGGCCAACGACAGCGAATACGGCCTGACGTCGTCGGTCTACACGCAGGATTTGAACAAAGCGATGAAAGCCATCAAAGGGCTGAAATTCGGCGAAACCTACATCAACCGCGAAAACTTTGAAGCGATGCAGGGCTTCCACGCGGGCTGGCGTAAATCCGGGATTGGCGGCGCCGATGGGCGTCACGGGCTGGAAGAATATCTGCAAACTCAGGTGGTGTATCTACAATCCTGATGGCTGATGCGAGACAAAAGGGTCCAATACGGGCCCTTTTTTATGGGTGAATCTGTGCAGCACAATGGCTTCTGTGCTACATATTTTCACTCTATTCCTTGGCGGTGAGGTGTCTGTGACTGAGAAAGTGAATGCGCAATGCCACTGCGGTGCAGTGAAATTTACGGTCCAACTGTCGGACGGGTTTAACACCATCAGACGCTGTAACTGTTCGTTTTGTCGAATGCGGGGCGCGGTGGTGGTGTCAGCCCCGTTATCCGGTATTCAGGTGACGGAAGGGAAGGATAAGCTGACGGAATACCGCTTCAATACTGGCACCGCAGCGCACTATTTTTGCTCGGTGTGTGGCATTTACACCTTCCATCAGCGGCGTTCTAACCCGCAACAGTATGGGGTGAACGTGGCCTGCATCGAAGGCGTTTCGCCGTTTGATTTTACCGAGGTGACGGTGTCGAACGGGATACATCATCCTTCCGACGGTGGGGGCGGTGTAGCGGGGATCCTGACGTATACCCCGACGGCTAAAAACTAAATAGCAGGGCATGAGGCGATACTCATGCCCTGAAATATTACACCTTCGTTTCTATCCAGTTCATCATCAGCTCGGGCCAGACTGACACCGGCAGGCCCTGAGCGTCGCGAATACCGAATCCGTGCTTCCCTTGCTCGAACAGATGCATTTCCACCGGGACACCGAGTCGGCGCAGGGCGCTGAACATCACCACGCTGTTTTCCACTTTGACCGATGGGTCGTCCACCGCGTGCAGCAGAAACGTCGGCGGCGTTTGCGCGCTGGCGCGCTGTTCGAGGGAATAATGGCGGATTTGCTGCTCGTCCGGGTTGCTGCCAATCAGTTCCTCACGCGAACCGGGGTGATCGATGTCCGCCACCATAGTGATAACCGGATACACCAGCGCCATAAACGCCGGGCGAGCGGAAAGGGTATCGTGCTCATCCACCGGATCGTACACCGCTTCATCGTAACGGGTGCCGAGACTGGCCGCCGCGTGGCCACCGGCAGAAAAACCCATTACCCCGAGCTTATCGGCATCCAGCCGCCAGCGATGTGCATTGGCTCGAAGCACCCGCATCGCGCGCTGCACGTCTGCTAGCGGCGCGTTGGCCCCTTCCGCATGACCGTCACCCGGCAGGCGATAGGTCATCACAAACAGCGTATAGCCACGGGCGTTGAAAAACGGCGCCAGTGCGCTGCCTTCTTTGTCTAACACCACACGGCGATACGACCCGCCCGGCGTTACCAGAATGCCGACGCCGTTCGGTTCCGCCGGTGCGTAAACCGTTATCTGCGGGGCGCGCACACCCGTGACCGAACGGTCCCAGGCCGACGGGCCGGTATGCTGTTCCTCGAGCACTAACTGCGCCGGGCTTTGACGCGCGCCGGGCGCCTCTCCCTGCGGCCAGACGGAAAAGCTGGCGGCCTTGCGTGAGGCTTCAGCCATCAGTTGCAGCAGCTCATTCGGATTGAATGTCGTCATGTCTACTCTCGCTTAGGGTAAAACACTGTTTTAGCACAGGGAGGGACAGGGGGGCAGGGCGAAGGGGGAAATGTGTGAGGCGGATGGGCGTGCCATCCGCCGTAGGGCTTACAGCTTAACGAATTTTTCCAGCACGCGAATAAGTTGGGTGACGAAGCCGTATTCGTTATCGTACCAGGAGACAGTTTTGACCAACTGCAAATCGCCGACTTCGGTGATTTCGGTCTGGGTGGCGTCAAACACCGAGCCAAAGTGGCTGCCAATCACATCGGAAGAGACGATTTCTTCGTCGGTATAGCCGAACGAATCATTGTCGTTGGTGGCTTTTTTCAACGCCATGTTCACCTCATCTTCGGTGACTTTTTTACCGAGAATCGACACCAGTTCGGTAACGGACCCCGTTTTCACCGGGACGCGCTGGGCGTGGCCTTTGAGTTTCCCTTTCAGTTCCGGAATAACCAGCCCGATAGCCTTCGCTGCTCCGGTGGTGTGCGGAATGATGTTTTCTGCCGCGGCGCGTGAGGCGCGTAAATCTTTACCGCGCGGGCCATCAACCAGCGCCTGGGTGCCGGTGTAGGCGTGAATGGTGGTCATGGTGCCGACTTTGATTTCAAACGCGTCGTGCAGCGCTTTCGCCATCGGTGCGAGGCAGTTAGTGGTGCAGGATGCCACGGAGATAATGGTGTCGTTGCCGTCCAGCGTATCGTCGTTGACGTTAAAAACGATGGTTTTCATGTCGCCCGCGGGGGCGGAAATCAGCACTTTTTTGGCGCCGGCCTGAATGTGCGCCTGGGCTTTATCGGTGGCGGTATAGAACCCGGTACATTCGACGACGTATTCGACGCCCGCTGATTTCCAGGGAATATTTTTGGCGTCTTTCTCGGCGTAGACGGCGATTTTTTTACCGTCGACAATCAGCGCGTCATCGGTGTGATCGACGCTCCAGGGGAACGGGCCATAGTTTGAGTCGTGCTTCAGCAAATATGCCAGCACGTGCGGCGAGGTCAGATCGTTAATCGCCACCACCTCCTGTGCGCTTTTCACTTCCAGCATGCGGCGTAACACCAGGCGTCCAATGCGTCCAAAACCATTTATGCCTACTTTGCTCATCTTCTGCTCCTCAGGGGGTTATCTCACGGTGCGATAAACTCCTCCAGGCTTAGACCAGTCGGTCCATTTGGGCAACTGAACATCTTTCAGGTGGCGCTAACGGTTTGAAAATCTATACAGAAAAGTTAATGAATTTTTAAAGCAGGGCCGCTATGTTAGCTCTCTCACAGTTTTTCCGGGAATAATAACGATGCGAGATAAATACTCGAGCCTGCAAATTGGCATTCACTGGCTGGTGTTTCTGCTGGTGATCGGGGCGTACTGCGCGATGGAGTTGAAAGGCTTCTTTCCACGCACGTATCGCCCGTATTTCAATATGGTGCATGTCTCCTGCGGGATTTCGATTCTGGTGTTAATGGTGGCGCGATTGCTGGTGCGCCTGAAGCAGAAAGCGCCGCCGATTGTGCCGAAACCCAAACCGTGGATGACAGGGATGGCGCACCTGGCCCATCTGGTTATTTATCTGCTGTTCATTATTCTGCCGATTATTGGGCTGGTGATGATGTACAACCGCGGCAATCCGTGGATTGCGTTTGGCATCACCATGCCGCACGCCACCGAAGCAAATTTTGATTTGGCGGATAACCTGAAGGAATATCACGTGTGGCTGGCGAATTTCGGCTATTACGTGATTGGTCTGCACGCGCTGGCGGCGCTGATGCATCACTATTTCTGGAAGGACAACACGCTGCTGCGGATGATGCCGCGTAAGAAGTAAGGCGTTTATGCCGGGTGGCGCTGCGCTTACCCGGCCTACCTTTTCCCGTAATTCCCGTGTTTCCCAAATTCCCCGTTTTTCTCGTAGGCCCGCGCAAACGAAGTGCCGCCGGGCAACGTATTAATGCCCCGGCATGGATTTCCGAATGGCGCTCAACAGCGTTTGGGCCCCGGTCGACAACGGCGAATCCACTCGCGTTAATATTCCAATCGGTTCGCCCGCACCCTGGGTCGGCACCGGTAACGCGACCAGGGTGCCATGACGTAAATCGTCTTTCACCGCGCCGGAAGGCACAAACCACACATAGTCAAAATCCACCGTCAGCTGGCGCGATAAAGACGCTGACAGCGTTTCGATACAGCCGGGCGGAATTTTACAGCCCTGGCTCAATACCAGCGCTTCGGCATTCTGCCGGGGGACGGTGCCTTTGGGCGAAACCACCACCGGCCACTCCATCACTTTGCTCAGCGTGACCGTTTCCTGCAACAGCGGGTGATTCGGACGCACCACCAGTTTCAGCGATTCCAGAAACAGCAGCTCGTAATTCAGGCCGCTCATCAGGTCCGGGTCCGACATGCGGCCAATGCCTAAATCAATTTCAGCGGATTTCAGCCCGGCCAACAGCATGGTGTTATTCATGGTGGCGACTTGCAGCGTAATGTCTTTTTGCTGCTTGTGGAATTCGCCAATCACCGCCGGAAGAATGCCCAGCGCGGCGGTCGGCAGGGCACCGATACGCACCACGTCGCCACCGAGCCCCTCTTTACGGTTTAGTGCCAGGCCCGCAGTATTCAACGCATCAAGGACTTTTACCGCGTGGGTCAGAAACTGTTCCCCGACCAGCGTCAGCTGCGCGCCCATACGACCTCGGTCAAAAAGGCGCGTACCGGTGAGCTGTTCCAGTTCGTTGAGGGTTTTCGACAGCGCAGGCTGACTGAGATTTAGCGTTTCTGCCGCACGGCCCAGCGTGCCCTGTTGAGCGACGGCGACAAACGTATGCAAATGGCGCAAACGAATGCGCTGACTGAAGAGACCATTTTTTTCCATAACCGGATGTTAAAGAGAGTGCGGGGCGGGTATCAAGGTAACTTGTTTGAATTTGATAACTTGCTAGCAAATTATCATTAACATAATGAGCGATTGCGTTACATGTGGTTATGGAATAGCCGATAAAAAGCCCGGCATTTTGCCTTTGCCGGGCCGGGATTACCCTTAAAGATCGAAGAAAACGGTTTCAGCTTCACCCTGAAGGTGGATATCAAAGCGGTAAACAACCTCGTTGCCGCGCTGTTCCCGCTGGCCGATCAGCGTCTTACGGCGGACTTCCCACTCAATCAGGTTCAGCACCGGGTCATGCTGATTGGCCTCCTGTTCATCGGAGAAATACATCCGGGTATTCAGGCCGATGTTGATCCCACGGGCCACAATCCACAGATTGACGTGGGGGGCCATCATACGACCGTCACGGCCAACGACCGCGCCAGGTTTGATGGTCTCAAAGCGCCAGACGCCGGTGTCGAAGTCAGAGCAGCCGCGTCCCCAGCCACGAAAATCACCGTCGAGGCGTTTGTCCTGCTGTTGGTCGGCAGGATGGTTATACCGCCCCGCGGCGTTGGCCTGCCAGATTTCCAGCAGGACATCACGCACCGGCGTGCCGGACCCATCGAACACGCGGCCTTCGAGGGTAATGCGCTCGCCTTCGGTATGGCTGTTGGTCAGTACCGGGCCGAAGTTTTTCTCGAAGATGTGAAAACCGGCGGCTTCCGGCGCCAGACCAATGTGCACATACGGCCCGGCGGTTTGCGAGGCGGTTTCAGCTAAATAGTCTTTCATCGCGCGGCTCCCTGAGTGCGGTTTTCAAACAGCGTGGCGCGACTGCCGCGCAGTACCAAATCGAAACGGTAGGCCAGGCAGTCCAGTGGCACGGCGGCATGGGTGTCGAGTTCGGCAATCAAGGTGCGAATGGCATCATCATTATTGATGGTTTTCACAATCGGACACTGTTTGATCAGCGGGTCGCCCTCGAAATACATCTGGGTAATCAGCCGCTGAGCGAAGGCTTCGCCGGACAGAGAAAAGTGGATGTGCGAAGGGCGCCAGTCGCTGGCCTGATTGCGCCACGGATACGGACCGGGTTTGATGGTGCGGAAGACGTAATAGCCGTTCTCGTCGGTCAGCACGCGGCCACAGCCGCCAAAGTTCGGGTCCACGGGGGCCAGATACTGATCTTTCTTATGTCGGTAGCGGCCGCCCGCATTGGCCTGCCACACTTCGACCAGGGTATTTTTCATGGGACGACCAAAGCCGTCGCGCACATAGCCGTGGACAATAATACGCTCGCCAATCGGCAGCCCGTCTTTGGCATAGTTAAGGATAAGATCGTTGTCCTGCGGGCCAAGATCGTCACTGCTAAATATCGGGCCGGTGATTTCCGATAGCGAGTTTTGCAGGGAGATCAGCGCATTACGCGGTGAACGCAGCACGCTGGTTTTATAGCCGGGTGCAAAGGCGGGCGGGTGACTGTTGTAATCACGATGCACCACTTCGCGTGGTGTCCATTTTTCGGTCATAGGGGGCTCCGGGTCAGAGGACTTCTTTATTGTTGTGATATCGTCACTCGGAGTGTGTGTAATCATATTGTTAATTTAAAGTGAATTTATACGGCTTTTTGCATAACGACAGGTTATAAACCGCACAAAAGCAGGGCGTAAAGCGAGAGGTTATCCGCGATCACAATTCAGAAATTCTTCCTCCCGGCGGCAAATGGCTTATGTACACTCCAGGTAATATTCACTGGAGACATGACATCATGGCGAACACCATCACGGCTGATGAGATACGGGAAAACTTTTCGCAGGCAATGTCAGCGATGTACCAGCAGGAAGTTCCGCAGTACGGCACGTTGCTGGAACTTGTGGCGGATGTAAACCTGGCGGTGCTGGAGCATAATCCGCACTTGCATGAACAGCTGGCGAACGCTGACGAGCTGGCGCGACTCAACGTTGAACGCCACGGCGCGATCCGCGTAGGCTCTGCCGATGAGCTGGCAACCCTGCGCCGCATGTTTGCGATCATGGGCATGAAGCCAGTCAGCTATTACGACCTCTCTCAAGCGGGCGTGCCGGTGCACTCCACGGCGTTTCGCCCGGTGGAAGATGCCGCCCTGGCGCGCAATCCGTTCCGCGTCTTTACCTCGTTGCTGCGTCTTGAGCTCATCGACAACGTTGCGCTGCGTGACCAAGCCGCAGACATTTTGGCGAAGCGCGACATCTTCACGCCGCGCTGCCGCGAATTAATCAGCCACTTTGAGACTCAAGGCCAGTTCACGGCGGCCGAGGCGAAAGAGTTTGTCAAAGAGGCGCTCGAAACCTTCCGTTGGCACAGTCACGCCACGGTGGAGCAGGACACGTATCTGGCGCTGCACAATGAACATCGCCTGATTGCCGACGTGGTGTGCTTCCCGGGCTGTCACATCAATCACCTCACACCGCGCACACTCGATATTGATCGCGTACAGCAGCTGATGCCGGAATACGGCATTGAGCCGAAAGTTCTGATTGAAGGCCCGCCGCGCCGTGAAGTGCCGATTCTGCTGCGCCAGACCAGCTTTAAAGCGCTGGAGGAGCCGGTGCTGTTCGCCGGGGAACATCGCGGCACGCACACTGCACGTTTTGGTGAAATCGAACAACGCGGCGTGGCGCTGACGCCAAAAGGCCGCGCACTGTACGACGCTTTGCTGACCGAAGCCGGAACCGGCAAAGACAATCTCAGCCATCAGCAGCATTTATCGGAGATATTCAAAGCATTCCCCGACAGCGAAATGTTCCTGCGCCGTCAGGAGCTGGCCTATTTCCGCTACCGCCTGACGCCGACCGGGGAATCTCATCGTCAGGCGTTTCGCCCCGGCGACGACCCGCAGCCCTTGATTGAACGCGGCTGGCTGCTGGCACAGCCCATCACCTACGAAGATTTCCTCCCGGTAAGCGCCGCGGGTATTTTCCAGTCCAACCTCGGCAATGAAACCCAGGCCCGAAGCCATGGCAATTCCAGCAAAGCCGCGTTTGAAGCCGCGCTCGGCTGCCCGGTGCTCGATGAGTTCCAGCTCTATCAGGAAGCCGAGGACCGCAGCAAACGGCGGTGTGGGCTGCTGTAAATCACACACTCGCGGCGTTGCGAATCGGGTTGAAACCCGCATAAACTGAGAGCATTGCTGATAAAGGAAGCACGCGATGCATAATCCCTCCACGCCGCTGGTGCACACCCGGCAGGGCTCCCTGCTGGGGCTAACCGACAATGAAATTCACATCTGGCGCGGTATTCCGTTTGCGGCGCCACCTGTTGGGCCGCTACGCTGGCGTTCGCCGCAGCCTGTTGCGGCGTGGCATGGCGTGCGTGACGCGCAAACCTTTTCACCTGCCAGCTGGCAAAACATCGAATACTGCCGCGAACTGGGCGGCGGTGACCCCGGTCGATTTTCCGAAGATTGCCTCTATCTCAACGTCTGGGCACCGGTAACACCTGCGAAGCCATTGCCGGTGATGGTCTGGCTGCACGGCGGCGGGTTTACCATTGGCGCGGGCAGTTTGCCGCCGTATGACGGACACGCCTTGGCGAAACGCGACGTGGTGGTGGTTACCATCAACTATCGGCTGGGTCACTTGGGCTGTTTTGCGCATCCGGCGCTGGAGGGTGAAGAGGGCGAACGGGTCTGTAATTTCAGCCTGTTGGATCAAATCGCGGCCCTAAAATGGGTGCAGGAAAATATTGCTGCTTTCGGTGGTGATAGTGACAACGTCACATTATTTGGTGAGTCTGCCGGGGCGCGCAGCGTGCTGTCGTTGCTGGCTTCCCCAAAGGCCAACGGATTGTTTCATAAAGCGATTATCCAGAGCGGTTATACGCTGCCGGACACATCGCTCGATAAAGCGATGGCGCAAGGCGAAGCCGTCGCTGCCCATTTCGGCCTGCAAAATGCCAGCGCAGAACAGTTGCGCGCGATCCCCCCAGAGGCATTCTGGCCGCTGGAAGGGGCGCTAAAACCCAGTCCGGTTCCGGTGTGCGGCGATACGGTTTTACCGGAGTCGATGCTGGAGGTGTTCTTCACCGCGCGCCAGCATCCGGTGCCCATTATGGTGGGGTCGAACAGCGATGAGGCCAGCGTGATGGCGGTGTTTGGCGTTGACCTCGCTGGGCAAATCCAGAAGCTACGGCAGGAGCGCCGACTGGGGTTGGGGCTGATTAAGCTGCTGTATCCGGGCGTGAAGGGCGATACCGAACTGGGCCGTCAGGTGTGTCGCGATATGGCGTTTACCGCGCTGGGTTACGTGGTGATGCAGGCGCAGCAGCGCGTCGGGCAGCCTTGCTGGCGTTACTGGTTCGATTATGTCGCGGAGGCGGAACATCACACCTATAAAAACGGGGCGTGGCACGGCAATGAGGTGCCGTACGTGTTCGACACACTGGCTTTGGCGGAACCTTCGCGAAACTACGTCAACGCGCGGGACCTGGCCTTTTCCGCACGGGTGGCCGATTACTGGGTAAATTTTGCCCGCAATGCGAGCGTGGCGTGTGACACGCTGCACGGGCCGGTGCGCTGGCCCGCATCAATCAAAGGGCGCGACCGTCTGTTGCGGATCGGGCTGAACAAACTGGCCGGATTCAAAGTGGAAAACCGCTTTATGCGTGCGCGTCTGGCGCTGTTTCGGCGAGTGATGCGTCATCATGTGACGCTGGATTAAGCAGCCCGCTGCGAAACTGGGTCAGCCCGATGGCTTTGGCGGAGACTTCGCGCACCACCAGTCGGTAGCTGGCCCCGGTTTTAACGCTCAGCGCAGAGGGCCGCACCAGCCTTCCGCTGAGCAAATCCTCTTCCACCAACGTTTCATCGGCAATCGCTACGCCAAACCCCTGGATTGCGGCAGTGATCGCCAGATCCATGGTGTCGAAATGCTGATTCTTTTGCATTGCCGACGGCAACGGGGCTGGCAATTGCGCCAGCCACAACGACCAGTCGGTTTTATCGCGGGTGGGATGCAAAAATGTCATGCCTGAAAACTGAGTATTATCCGCCAATCGATGACTGACCACCGGCGTCAGCGACTCCTCAAACAGCAAATCACCAGCATTCATATGCGTGCCAAAGACAATCGCTGCATCAAAGGGTTCGGTTTTGAAATTCACCGAATGCTCGGTGGTGGTGGTCAGTGCAATCTGCATGTCGGGGAAACGCTGCTCAATTTCCACCAGACGCGGAACCAGCCAGCGCATGGCGCAGGTCGGGGCTTTCAGGCGAACCACGGTCTGCTGTTGGCGCGCCTGTTCTGCAACCATCACCATCTGGTTGAACGAGGTCATCAGTTCCGGGTAGAGCGCGCTGCCCTGAGGCGATAAACGCAGGCCCCGCGCCAGCCGCTCAAACAGCGGAAAGCCAAACCAGGCTTCCAGCGTGGCTATCTTACGGCTCACCGCGCCCTGGGTCAGACACAACTCTTTCGCTGCATGCGTCAGATTGAGATGACGGGCGGTCACCAGAAAGGTTTCAATGGCATTCAGGGGCAACTGGCTACGTGACATGCTGGCTCCAGCTATGCAAATTATTCATGGCGAGTATGACATAGCGCTACAGCTCGATAAACGGCAATCGCCTGCGGCCACGTTCGGCTGGTTTCGCGACCGCGTTCGCGATGTTTTCCCCGATTTCTGCACTGACCGTCAGGCCCTGAATAAATGGCCTGTCATGCATCAAATACGGCAGGGCGGCAAAGGCGATACGCCCGCGCATGCAGGGGGGCTCAAGCAGGGTGTAATCCTCGGCGACATCGGGGAAATCCTCACCGGTGGTCTCAAGCTGTTGGCGAAAAGAGGGAAACGGTAAATCCTTTATCTTTAATGATTTCTGTCCGCGAGCGTCAATAAAAGTATCGAATGCGTAAGTGCCTTCCTGGCCCGAAATAAACGTGCCGTGTTCTTTCACCTTCATCGTGTAATCCTCGCCGAGGGCGTGCAGACGCAGAATCCCTGCCTCACGCAGGGCCAGCAGCCGACGAATCGACTGCGACGGAATGGCGGTGTAATTATCGATAAACACCTTCGCCAGCCCGTGCTTAAATCGTTCCCGGTCGGCATCCGTCAACGACGGCACGATATCCTCCACCGGCTCGTGTAACCGAAGAATGGTATAGCGCCAGGGCACCGTATGTTTATCGCGTTTGTTACGTTCTACTTCTTGCAGGTTTGCTTCTGCCCACTGGAACGTGCCGTGATGTCTGCGATCGGCAAACCAGGCTGTCGCGAAGGAGTCTGCATTTAAGGTGTGAAGGGCTATTTTTGCGCTCCACGCCGGGTCTGCATGTTCAAGTTCCTCAACGATCAGCGCAAACACCCGGTCGAGTAATCCGTCGCTTCCAGCGGCAATTTCCTGCTCCAACGCCGATTCAGTGACCACGGTGAGCGGTTCGTAGGGTAGAGGACAGTAAAAGTCGGCTTCGGGCAAAATCCCCGAGCGGGACAGCAGCGTAATCTGCAAGCCCTGACTGGACTCGTCGAGTGTGAATCGGGTGGGCTGGTCGTCGGTCTCAGTGAAGTTACCGTGCTGCACGACGACGGCCATCGCGGCGTCGATGGCGCTTAACGAGGCACCCATAATGCCGATGTTGCCCGCCTCGATGTTGGCTTCAATCAGGCCGGACCACGGGCTGGGGAAATAGGTGCGTGTCGCCGTATCGTCGGCCGGCCAGACATGCCCGGTGGCGATTACCGCTAAATCAAAGGGCGTTGAAACCGCTTCACCTTCAGCCGACAGGGTCACACCCGCGTCCGTCACCTTGAGGTCCGTGACCTCGCAGGACTCATGCACCGTAATCTCAAAACCCTGGCGTTTTGCCTGGTCGACTAACTGCAAAAACTGGTCGCGGTAGTATTCCCCAAGCAGAATGCGCGGCAGAAACTGGCGCTCGTGCAGTGAGTCGGCCTCCACGCCATAGCGTGCCAGATGCGCCGGACTCTGGTTTTTGAGCCATTCCAGATAGCGGCAAAATATCGGTGGAATTTCAATACTGGCAATGTTCGCCAGCATCAGCCGGGAGTTGTCTTCATCCGCGTAAGGCATCCCGACACCCGCTTCATCGGCGCGTTCATACACCGTAATGGCGACCGGGGTCTGGTTCTTCAGTATCGAGAAAAAGGTATAAATGCCGGTGGGGCCACTGCCGACGATTGCGATTCTTTTCATTATTGCTCACCTGAATTTGACTACGTTAAGTCTAGACTCTGCTGCCAGCTATGCAATTTTCTCATGGCTACTATGACAACAATTCGATTGTCGCCTTCTGAGGCTTTGTATTGAATAGTTATGCATATTTACTGAGAAAGGATTGGCGATGACTCTGCGTTCTCCGGTGAAAACCCGTACCAAGCTGCCCGATGTGGGCACCACTATCTTTACCGTGATTGGCCAGCTTTCTTCTCAGCATAACGCCATTAATCTTTCCCAGGGTGCCCCAAATTTTGCTTGCGATACGCGGCTGGTGCAGGGCGTAACGCGCGCGATGGCAGAGGGGCATAACCAGTATGCGTCGATGACCGGGCTGCATGCCCTGAAAACGCGCGTCGCGGAGAAAATTGCCGATTTGTATGGCACACAGTACGACGTGGACAGCGAAGTGCTGATCACCGCCAGTGCCAGTGAAGGTCTTTATTCCGCCATCAGCGGGCTGGTGCATCCGGGCGATGAGGTCATCTACTTTGAGCCGTCGTTCGACAGCTATGCACCGATTGTCCGTTTACAGGGCGCAACGCCGGTAGCCATCAAGCTGACGGTGCCAGATTTCACCGTGAACTGGGACGAAGTGCGCGCCGCCATTACCCCGCGCACCCGGATGATTATCATCAACACGCCGCATAATCCGAGCGGAAAAGTGTTCGATGCCAACGATTTACAGCAGCTGGCCGCCTTGACCCGCAATACCGATATTGTAATTTTGTCTGACGAAGTGTACGAACACGTGGTGTTTGACGGGCAGCCACATCACGGCATGGCGACGCACCCGCAGTTGGCGGAACGCAGCGTGATTATTTCTTCGTTCGGCAAGACCTACCACGTTACCGGCTGGCGCGTGGGTTACTGCGTGGCACCGGCGGAATTGATGGACGAAATCTGCAAAGTACATCAATTTTTGATGTTCTCCGCCGATACGCCAATGCAATATGCTTTCGCGGAACATATGAATGATCCGCAAACCTGGCTGTCGCTGGCGGCGTTTTATCAGCGCAAGCGTGACCTGCTGCAAACCCTGCTGGCGGAGTCGCCGTTCAAACTGCTGCCAAGCCAGGGCTCGTTCTTCCTGCTGGCCGATTACAGCCATTTCAGTGATGAAAGCGACAGTGAAATGGTGAAACGCCTGATCGTGGATCACGGCGTGGCGACCATTCCGCTGTCGGCGTTTTACACCGATGGCACAGATAACAAATTGATTCGCCTCTCTTTTGCTAAAGATGAGGCCACATTACGGGCAGGCGCTGCGGCCCTGTGTCAGGTTAAATCACGTTAAGGGGCGTTGGCGATGAAAGTGAAAGCACTGATTGTGGGCATGGGCCTGTTCTGTTCGTTCTCTTCTTTTGCAGCAGGCGAACTGCGTTTTGGCGTGGAGGCGGAATATCCGCCGTTTGAAAGCCGTAATTCGGCGGGCGAACTACAGGGTTTTGATATCGATTTGGGCAATGCCATCTGTAAAGCGGCCGCGCTGAAATGTAGCTGGGTAGAAAGCGCGTTTGATTCGTTGATTCCTGGTCTGGTGGCCAAGAAATTTGATGCCATTAATTCGGCGATGAACATCACTGAGCAGCGCCGCAAAAGTATTGATTTCACCCAGCCAATTTACCGTATTCCGTCGCAGTTAGTCGGCAAAGAAGGCAGCGGGATGCAGGCCACGCCGGAAGGGCTAAACGGCAAAACCATCGGCGTGTTGCAGGGTTCTATTCAGGAAACCTACGCCAAAGAGCATTGGGAAAAACATGGCGTAACCGTGGTGTCCTATAAAGATCAGAACATGGCGTGGGCCGATTTGCTCAACGGTCGCATCGACGCCTCGCTGGTGATGTCTGCCGCCGGGCAGGCCGGGTTCCTCAGCAAGCCGCAGGGTAAAGGATTCGGCTTTATTGGCAAACCGGTGGCCGATGACACGATTCTGGGTAGCGGCATTGGTTTTGGTCTGCGCAAAGGCGATACCGCAGAGAAAAAACAGCTGGATGCAGCTATCGATAAAGTGCGTGCCGACGGCACTATCACTAAACTTGCCGCGAAATACTTCCCGGGTATCGACGTTAGCGTGAAGTAAAACAGCTCGCTCTTTTGGCCCTGTGAGTGATGTCGCTCCCGGGGCTTTTTTATGTTTATCGGCTTACGCTTTTTTACAGCCCGATTCAGTCACTTCCGATCGCAATTATTTATTTCCGGGTTTGGGCGCATTTTGTACCGCCAACAATTGGATTATCAGCGTTTTTTGTCTAGAGTGGGCGATTCTTAGCGAAGTCGATTATCACAGAAGGACGCTGACTCAGGCATGAATCGCAGACACTTTATAAAATCTTCAATGGCTGTAGCCGCGGTGAGCGCTACAACTGGAATCGCCTCTCTATTCTCCAAAGCGGCCCTGGCCGATGACTCGTCAATTGCCGATGGGCAAACGCGCCGCTTTGACTACTCCGTTCTGCAATCCATGGCCCGCGATCTGGCGAGCCAGCCTTGGGGCGGTGCACCCAAAGACCTGCCGAAAACCCTGGCAGAGCTGACCCCGCAGGCTTACAACAGCATTCAGTACGACGCCTCGCAGTCGCTGTGGAACAACATCGAAGATCGCAAACTGGATATCCAGTTCTTCCACGTCGGGATGGGCTTCCGCCGCCGCGTGCGCATGTTCTCGCTCGATACGGCTTCCCAGCAGGCGCGTGAAATTCACTTCCGCCCGGAGCTGTTCAAATACAACGACGCGGGCGTCGACACCAAACAGCTGGAAGGGCAGACCGACCTCGGTTTCGCCGGCTTCCGTACCTTTAAAGCCCCTGAACTGGCGCGTCGCGATATCGTGTCGTTCCTCGGCGCGAGCTACTTCCGCGCGGTCGACAGCACCTATCAGTACGGTTTGTCTGCCCGTGGTCTGGCGGTGGATACCTTCACCGACACGCCAGAAGAGTTCCCGGACTTCACCTCGTTCTGGTTTGAAACCGTCAAACCGGGCGCCACGGTCTTTACCGTGTATGCGCTGCTCGACAGTCCAAGCGTCACCGGGGCCTACAAATTCACCGTCAACTGCCAGGAAACGCAGGTGATCATGGATGTGGAAAACCACATCTTTGCGCGCAAAGACATCAAACAGCTCGGCATTTCCCCGATGACCAGTATGTTCAGCTGCGGCAACAACGAACGCCGCACCTGCGACACCATTCACCCGCAAATCCACGACTCCGATCGCCTGGCGATGTGGCGTGGCAACGGCGAGTGGGTTTGCCGTCCACTGAACAACCCGCAGAAACTGCAATTCAACGCGTTCCAGGACAAAAACCCGCGTGGCTTTGGTCTGCTGCAGCTTGATCGCGATTTCTCACACTATCAGGACGTCATGGGCTGGTACGACAAACGCCCAAGCCTGTGGGTCGAGCCGCGTAACCAGTGGGGTGAAGGTGCCGTCTCGCTGATGGAAATCCCGACAACCGGTGAAACGCTGGATAACATCGTCTGCTTCTGGCAACCGAAGAAAGCGGTGAAGGCGGGCGACGAGCTGGACTTTAAATATCGCCTGTACTGGGCCGCACAGCCGCCGGTACGTTCCCCGTTAGCGCGCGTGATGGCAACCCGTACCGGCATGGGCGGTTTCCCGGAAGGCTGGGCGCCGGGCGAGCATTATCCTGAAAAATGGGCGCGTCGTTTCGCTATCGATTTTGTCGGCGGCGACCTGAAAGCGGCGGCACCGAAAGGCATTGAGCCGGTGATCACGTTGTCTAACGGTGAAGCGAAGCAGGTGGAAATTCTGTACGTCGAACCGTTCGACGGCTACCGGATCCTGTTTGACTGGTATCCGACCAACGACGCTACCGACCCGGTTGAAATGCGCATGTTCCTGCGCTGTCAGGGCGATGCAGTCAGCGAAACCTGGCTGTACCAGTATTTCCCACCGGCAGCGGATAAACGTCATTACGTTGATGACCGCGTAATGAAGTAAAGCGCGTCAAGCCCGGTGGCACTAGCGCCACCGGGCAATGCCACTCACCCCAAGGGGCCGCCGACGATGGTTTCGCGCATCCCGGCCAAAATGCGGTCGCCGGTTTCCTGGTACAAATCGGCGTACCAGGCTTTGGTTTCCTGCATATCTTTGCCGTGAGTGACGTCGCAGCGTTTACGTGCTTTGAGCACCAAATCTTTCACCCGCCAGGCGCGTTTTTCCTGATAGCGCAGTAGGGCGTCTTCAATCCCCAACGAATGCGTTTGTAGGGTCATCGCCAACACCACCGCATCTTCCATTGCCGCACAGCCGCCCTGGCCAATATCCGGCGTCGTGCTGTGCCCGGCGTCGCCGAGCAGCGCCACGCGTCCGCGCACCAATGTTTCCAGCGGTTCGATGTCGTGAATTTCAATGCGGTTGGTGGTCTGCGGGTCAATCTGCGCAATCAACTGTTGTACCGGGTCGGCCCAGCCGCTGAAATAGCGCTGTAAATCGGCGCGCGCGGTATCGCGGTCTTCCGCCAGGCCCGTCGGCAGCGGCACATCGAAGAAGAAGTAGAAGCGATTCCCGGCGACCGGCATTAGCGAGACGCGTTTACCTTCGCCGACCCAGGTGGTCCACTGATTGGCGGGCGCGAGGGAATCATCAATGGTGACCAGCCCGTTCCAGTTGACGTACCCGGCGTAGCGGCGCTCCGTCTGGTAGCCAATCACCCACGAGCGGATTGCCGAATGCGCACCGTCAGCGGCGACCAGCAGATCCGCTTCGGCGGTGTGTCCGTCTTCAAACGTGGCGCGTACGCCGTCCGCAAAGGATTCTACGCTCACCACCCGTTTGCCGAACTGCACGTC
>Ga0160437_1000418_pt1 | contig 22521 bp, 18 predicted proteins | sample HID1975I_E0MG_FD_108227 | JGI IMG/M metagenome (GOLD analysis project Ga0160437, IMG submission 108227) | Enriched soil microbial communities from UW Madison campus, WI, USA - HID1975I_E0 MG | ecosystem: Environmental > Terrestrial > Soil > Unclassified | place: USA: Madison, Wisconsin... | reverse complement strand
CGCGGCATCGTCAGGCCCAGATAGCGCGCGTCTTCGGATTCGCGCAGGCCCCGCCACTTGGTGAAGCGCGGGCCTTCGAAGATATCGCGCACTTCCTTCAGGTTCGGGAGTTCCTGGAAGCTCTTGATGTTCAGGAATTCAGCCCCGGCCGCGGCCAGGAACGGTGCGTGCGACATGGCGCCCACGGAAGCCACGTAGGCCAGCAGCTTGATGTCGGGCGAAGACGGCCCAAAGGTGTAGTTGCTGACAATGGTGGCAACCGGTTCGCCCCCAAACTGGCCATAGCCCGCCGTGTACACCTGCTTGTAGAGGCCGCTGCGCGTGATGTCGCCCGCGGTCTCGAAGTCTTCCAGCATCTCTTGCTTGGTGACGTGAAGGATCTCGATCTTGATGTTTTCACGGAAGTCCGTGCGATCCACCAGCAGCTTCAAGCCACGCCAGGCGGACTCCAGCTCCTGCAACGGCGGTTGATGCAAGATGGCGTCCATTTGCAGACCAAGCTTGCGGTCAATCTGCGCAATCATCTGGTCCACCAGTTGCTTGTTGACCTGCTGTTGCGGTTCCTGGGTTCGGAGTATTTCCGAAATGAACGCAGCGACGCCGCGTTCGGCCACCGCATAACCCTCGTGATTGGGTTCGATGCGGGTCTGGGCCATGATCTGCTCCAGCAACCCGATCGTCTGTTTATCTTCCAATTTGGCGGCGGCTTGGGCCTTCATGCTCGTATCCTTTTATTGCGGGTTGGCATTGCGATTGGAGTCACGGCTCAGGCGGCCGGCTTGTCCAACACGAGGTTCAATTCCTTGGCCAGCGCAACGCGCGCCTTGTCATCGGCCAGCAGCGTTTGCAGTTGCTTGCGAAACGCGGGCACGTTGCCCAGCGGCCCTTTCAGTGCCACCAACGCTTCGCGCAGTTCCAGCAGCTTGTTCAGTTCGGGCACCTGGCGCGCAATGGCATCCGGCGCGAAATCGTTCATGCGCTTGAAGTTCAACGACACGTTCAGCGTGTCGTCTTCCTGACCGGTCTCGCCAAGGCGCGACGGCACTTCCATCGTCAAGGCCAGTCCGGCTTCTGCGATCACGTCATCGAAGTTGTCTTTGTCGATGCGCACCGCCTGACGCTCTTCCAGCGCGGTTTCCTCGCTGTGGCCTTTGAAGTCCCCCGTGACCAACATCTTCAAGGGCAGTTCGATCTCGGCTTGCTGGTCGCCAGTGGCGGGAACGTACTTGATGTTGATGCGTTCCGGCGGGGCGACGGAGACCATTTTCTTCGACATGAAAGCTCCTGTTGTGAATCGGGAGAAGCCACGTTGGGCACCCGCGATAAGTAGTGCAACGATGCTAAGAGCGCTGCCTGAACGGTCGCAATAGGAGGAATTCGAAAACGGCAAAACATTTGTGAACGCACGCGATTGATCCGCGTATTTGCCGCAATTCAAGCCGCTTTCTGATTCCTCCTATGGATAAAAACGACGTGGCATGGTCTCGTTGCGGATTACCACTTTGTTCGAAGTGTGCGACTCATGATCCGAATTGAGCTTTCTTCCCTGATAGATCGCTTGAATCCCATTTGCCGCCAGGCCGTGGAGGAAGCCGCCAGCCTGTGCATCAGCCAACACTGCGCAGAAATTACCGTTGCGCACGTGCTGTACAAACTGGTCGACCAGCCTTTGTCCGACATGCGTGTGCTGATATCGCATGCGGGCTTGGACGCCGACGAAGTGCGGCAGGCGCTCGCGGACGCGAACCCGTATCGAGAGCGAGACGCGGCGCCTGATCAGTACCCGACGTTTTCACCGCTGTTGATTGAGTGGCTGCAAGAAGCTTGGCTACTCGGTTCGCTGGAGCTTGCGCAGCCGCGCTTGCGCGGTGGCAGCCTGATGCTGGCGGCGCTGCTGAATGCAGGGCGGTATCTACCTCTGCCGGCCATCACCCTGTTCGAACACATCAACCGCGAAGCGCTGCGCAAGTCGTTCCAATCGCTGTTTGCGCAAACCTCGGAGTCACCGGATACCGCGGCCCAAGCGCCCATGGCGCCGGAGGACTCCGCGGATACCGCGCTTGCAAAGTACGGGCATGACTTCACCGCGCAGGCTCGGGCCGGCAAGATTGATCCGGTGTTGTGCCGCGACGCCGAAATCGACCTGATGATCGACATCCTTTCCCGGCGCCGCAAGAACAACCCGATCGTCGTGGGCGACGCGGGTGTAGGAAAGAGCGCGGTGGTGGAAGGGCTGGCGCTGCGCATCGTTCAGCAACGCGTGCCCGAACCGCTACGCCACGTTGCGCTTTGGGGGCTGGACCTGGGCGCGCTTCAGGCGGGCGCCTCGGTCAAGGGAGAATTCGAAAAGCGCCTCAAGAGCGTCATCGATGAGGTCAAGGCCTCCGCGCAGCGCATCATTCTGTTCATTGACGAAGCGCATACGCTCATTGGCGCCGGTAACGCGGCGGGCGGCAGCGACGCCGCCAACCTGCTCAAGCCCGCACTGGCCCGTGGCGAACTTCGCACCATCGCCGCCACGACCTGGTCGGAATACAAAAAGTACTTTGAAAAGGACCCCGCGCTGGCGCGCCGCTTTCAGTTGGTGAAGCTGGACGAGCCCACGCAGGAACAGGCCGTTCATATCCTGCGCGGCCTGCGCAACATTTACGAACAGGCGCACCGTGTGTATATCGGCGACGATGCCTTGCAAGCCGCCGTCACCCTGTCGGCGCGCTACTTGTCTGGCCGGCAGCTACCCGACAAGGCCATCGACGTGCTCGATACCGCCAGCGCACGCGTCGCCACCGCATTGGCCGAACCGCCGCGCCGCCTGACCGCGCTGGAACACGAGCAGATGCAGATCACAGCGGAACTGACGCAGTTGCGCCGCGACGCCCGCGCGGGCCGCGAGCCCAACCCGCGCCGCATCACCGCGCTGGACGCCAACGGCGCGGACGTCTCCGAACGGATCGCGCAACTGCAACAGGCGTGGGAACGGCAAAAGGCGCTGGTGGACCAGATCGTCAACCTACGTGCCGCATTGCCCGATGACACCGGCGAGGACGACGACTCGGCGCACAGTGCCCCGGATGTCACCCAGGTTTCAACCCCGGGCTTCGCGCTAGATCTTTCCAACGACCCTTCCCACGATCTGGCCCGCAAGGTGGCCGAATTATCCGACTTGCAACGCGAAGGCGCCTTGCTGCACGCCGACGTGGGCCACGAGCAGATTGCACAGGTCATTGCCGACTGGACCGGCATCCCCGCCACCACCATCAACCGTGGCCAGATGGAACGCCTGACGCAATTGCCCACCGTGCTGCGCGAGCGCATCAAAGGCCAGGACATGGCCATCGACCGCATTCACAAACACTTGCTGACCGCCACCGCGGACCTGCGCCGGCCCGGGACGCCGCTGGGCGCATTCCTGCTCGTCGGCCCCAGCGGCGTGGGGAAGACCGAGACGGCGCTGGCCTTGGCGGACGCGCTGTTTGGGGGCCGGCAGTTCCTGACCACGATCAATATGTCCGAGTTCCAGGAACGGCACACGGTGTCGCGCCTGCTTGGCGCCCCGCCCGGCTACGTGGGCTATGGCGAAGGCGGGGTGCTGACCGAGGCCATCCGGCGGCAACCCTATTCCATCGTGCTGCTCGACGAGGTCGAGAAGGCGCATCCCGAAGTCATGAGCCTGTTCTACCAGGCCTTCGATAAAGGTGAGCTTGCGGACGGCGAAGGCCGCCCGATCGACTGCAAGAACATACTGTTTTTCTTGACCTCGAACCTGGGGTTCGATCAGCAAGACGACACGCTTGCCGACCTGTCCGAAGACGCGCTGCGCGCCCGCCTGGCCACGTTCTTCAAGCCGGCGCTGCTAGCGCGGATGCAATTGGTTCCCTACCGCTACCTGGACGAAGACGTGCTCGACCAGATCATCCACGGCCGCCTGGAACGCCTGCGCATGCAATTCGCCACGCGATACGACGCCACCTTGACCATTGACGCCAGCGCCCGCGACGAACTGCGCAGCCGTTGCGCCCGCCATGAAAATGGCGCGCGCCTGCTGGACGCCTGCATCGATGGCGAATTGCTGCCGCCCTTGTCGCTGGCGGTGTTGCAGCAACTGGCCGCTGGCAAGGCGTTAAGGGATGCCCGGCTGCATTGGGCGCAGGGCGCATTCGCCGCCCATCTGGACTAAGGCGCGGTATGGACGCGCTAGCCGTAGCGGAAACCGCCCGCGACATGGCGATGGCCACCCGGCCCGACGCCTTGGCAAGCACCTTCGCGGCCGCCTGCGCCGCCTTCCTCGGAACCGGCGCTGTCTGCCTGTATGTGCGCGACGCCACGGGCGACACGCTGGTGGCGTTGGCGATGGCGGGAGTCGACCACGCCGCCGGCGGATCGTTGCCCGACATCAGCATGGACGCGCTGGACGACCCGCTGGTCTATGCACTGACCAGTGGCAAGCCATGCCAAGTTGAACAGATGTCCGCGCTGGTCGGCGTTGGCGTGGGCTTTGAACGGCTGCGCGACCGCCTGGGTACGCAGCACGCGCTGCTGGCCCTGCCGATGCTGGACGCGCGGCGGCAGCCCTTGGCGGTGCTGGCCTTGGCGGGGCCGGCGTCCGCCGTGTCACGCTGGCGCGCCGACCCTGTCTGGCGCGCCCTCCAAGCCGCGCACGAATCCTTGTTCGCCCGCCTGCATGCTCAGGCCCATGCCGCCGACGACGCACGCTACCAACGCAGCCTGCGTCAAACCCCCGCGGCGGATTCAGGCAAGCAGCGCGCCTCGCGTCTGCTGGCGGCCGAGTTCATCGGCGTCAGCGCGGCGGCCCGAACCATACGGGAGGACATGCTGCGCTTTGCCGATTCGACGCTGGCGGTTCTGCTGACCGGCGAAACAGGCACCGGCAAGGACCACGCCGCCTGGCTGATTCACCAGGCTTCGCCACGCAGCGGTAAGTTCGTGCCGCTCAACTGCGCGGCTATTCCGCAAGAGCTGATCGAGGCCGAACTGTTCGGCAACGTTCGCGGCGCGTTTACCGGCGCCGTGCAGGCCCGCGCGGGCCTCGTTGCCGAGGCCGATGGCGGCACCCTGTTCCTGGACGAAATCGGCGACATGCCCATGGCGCTACAGGGCACGCTACTACGTCTTCTCAACGAGAAGAAGTACCGGCCGCTGGGCGGCACACGCGAACACAGCTCGGATTTCCGGCTGATCTGCGCTACCCACCGCCCGCTGCCGCAGTTGATACGCGACGGGCGTTTTCGCGAAGACCTGTACTTCCGCATCCGGCAATTGACGCTGGCATTGCCGCCTCTGCGCGAGCGCCCGGAAGACATTCCCGCATTGAGCTATCACACCGTGCTACAGCACAACCGCGAACGCCAGACCCGTGTCGCGGGCCTGGCGCCCGACGCCCTGGCGATGCTGGCGGCCCACGCCCTGCCCGGCAATGTGCGCCAGCTTCGCAGCCTGGTGCTGGTGGCGGCCGAAAGAACGCCGCAAGGCCAGCCCATCCGCGCCGACCTGCTTGATCTATCGCAGGCCGAGATGCCGCCCCTACCCCAGCACGGCACGGGCGCCGACCTGCTGCATGGCCTGCTGCACACCGACAACCTGCCCCAGGCGCTTGACGCCTTTCAAAGCCTGGTCATCCGGGCGCGCCTGAGACAGGTCAATGGATCTCGCAGCCGGGCCGCGCAAAGCCTGGGCATCCCCAAACGTACGTTGGCGCGCCGCTGCCAGGCGTGGAATCTAGACCGGGAGGACCACACTTCATGAAACCCGTTACGACCTTGCTTGTGCTGTTGATGACCGCGCCGGCCAGCCACGCGGCACTGGCTGCCGAGACGCCCACGCGCCACTGCACCCAGATCATTTCCGGCGTCGAACGGCTGGCCTGCTTCGACGCGGCCGCGGGTACGCCGCCCGCCCCAAGCAGCAGCCCAACCCGCGCCATGCCGCTGGATGCCGATTCCCCCGCCGGAACGTCCGCCGCCAGCGCCTCCACCAGCGACACGGCGCCCCATCCCACCGCGACGGCCAACCTGCTGCCGCCATCGGCGCGCGCGTCAGACATCATCCGGCAGAACGAATCATCGCGACCCGACGGCGACTCGACCTTCCTGCTGACGGATTCGAACGAGCCGCCTGCCGGCCAACAGCGCGTGGTGATTTCAGCGCCCGCGCTGAACACGCGGCCGCCCATCTATCTGGCCATCACGTGCCTGTCCAATATCTCCCGCTTGCAGCTGCTGGCCGATAAGCCCTTCGAACGCCACCAGATGACCGTTCAGCTGTACATGGATGATCGGTCCTTGTCCGCGGCGCGGCCGTGGCGCGTGCTGGACGAAGGCAATGTGGCGGACGCCGGGCGCGGCCTGGTCGCCATTGACCAGTTGCGTCCCTTCGTACCGGGCCAGCGCCTGCGCATAGAGAGCGACTACGCGCAGCTCAACGGCCTGACCTTCGACGCCAGTGGCTTGCAAGCGCTGTTGTCGCGCCAACGCGAGGCTTGTCACTGGTGACCCACTACGCCACGCTAGACATCGAGGCATTGCTGGCGCCGCTGGACGCGCGCCAGCCGGCCGGCCATTTCGATGAAGAAGACGAAACCTTCCAAGCCATCGACCACGAAATGATCAAGTTGGGCGGCCTGCAAGAGGCACGCCTGGATTGGCTCTACGTCGATGAAGCCGCTCGCCAATACCTGGGCGGCCAGTGCAAGCATTTCCGCGTGGCCGGACACTTGATTACGGCCCGCCTGAAAGCAAGATCGTGGCCGCGTTGGTCGGAAGCGGTTGACGTGCTGGCCGGCATGGTCGACCACTACTGGGAAACCGGCCACCCCAAGCCCGGCCCCACCGGGTACCTGGGCAAGCGTCGGCTGGTGGCGCTGTTGGCCGATCGTTTGCGCGACGCCTTGGACGCGCTGCCGGCAGACAGCTTCAACCAGGCGGACCAGGCCCGTGCACAACAGGCGCTGGACCGCCTTCAAGCCCGCGCGCCCGACACCAAGCTGGACCAGGCGCAATTGACTCGGCTGGAGGCGCAGTTTTCGCGTTGCGTCGAACAGACCCGCTTTCCCGACATGGCAACGCCGGCCCACACCGCCAGCCAGCAAGACGGCAGGTCCGGCAACCAGTCTGGGAACCCAACCAGAAGCCATTCCAGAAGTCAGGCCGGCTCTCAAGCCCGCTCCCGGGCCATCGACGAAGCCTTCTTCAACGCGCCCAACACGGCGTTGAAGCCCGGCGACGAACGCGAGAACCGGCGGTCCTTGCTGAGCGTGGCCGAATTCATCAATCAACAGGACGTCTATGACCCAACCGGCTATCAGCTACGCCGCTTCGCGCTCTGGGCGCATCTGCATGCCGCGCCCACCACCCGCAGCGGCACGCGCACCGAATTGATGGCGGTGCCCGTCGACATCGTGGACGGATACAACGAAGCGCTGGCCGGCAACGCGGTGAACCCCGCGCTATTGCAGCGCGTGGAAAAAAGCGTGGTCGCGTCGCCTTACTGGATACGAGGCAGCTTCCTGGCCGCGGGTATCGCCGCTCGCCTTGAAATGAAGGACGCCGCCGCCGCCATCCGCCTGGCCACGGAACGCTTCGTGCGCCGCATTCCCGCCTTGCAGGATCTGTGCTTCAGCGATGGCCGCGCCTTTGTCGACGGTGAAACCCTGGCCTGGCTGAGCGGCGCCGACGGCAGCACGGCCAGCGCCGGCCCTCGGCAAGCGTTTGCCGAATTGCGCGAGGAACTGGTTGCGCAATTGGACAGCGACGGTGTCGAGACCGTGCTGCTTCGCTTGCAAGACAAACAAGGCCATTCGGAATCGCCGCGCCAGCGCGCATACGCCGCCGTGATCGCGGCCGACTTGCTGGCCTCGCGCGGGCTGTCCTGGCTGGCCGACAACCTCTACACGAACGTTGCCATCACGCTGCACGCGCTGCCTGCCCATGAATGGGAACCAGAGCTTGCCGAGCAATTGAACAAGTACATGCCCATGCGCCCCACCGCCGACGCGGAACGCAAGGGTTAAGGAGTCATGCGATGAAAAATATCTGGTCCATCATCAAGCGCTACGGATTGCCCGCGGCGGGTCATTTCAAGAGCGCGATGCCAATCCTGGCGCTGCTGACCATTGTGTTTCTGCTGATCGGAGTCTGGTGGTTGGGACCGCACTGGACCTGGCGCGGCCAGCAGCCGCTGGCCGACCTGCCCATGCGAATTGTGTGCACATTGGCGATCCTGATGGTCCCGGTGCTGGCCTGGCTCTGGACGCTACGACGCCGCAACCGCCGCCTGGAAGCCGAACGCGGCGCGGTAGCGCAACGCCAGGACGACCCATTGCTGCGTTTTGTACAGGCCCAAGAGCGCGCGCTGGATCAAAGCCTGGCGCTGCTACGCAGCAATCTGAAAGGGCGCAACGCACTCTACGAGCTGCCCTGGTACCTGGTGCTGGGCCAGGAGAACACCGGCAAGACCAGCTTCATCAACCGGTCCAGCCAGAGCTTTTCCCTTAGCAACGAAATCAAGGCGGGGGTGCGCCGCAGCTTCGCCGACCCCGACCTGGCCTATGACATTGATTGGTGGATGGGCGACGAGGCGGTGCTGATCGACCCGCCCGGCGAACTGGTCAGCCAGGCTGACGTGGCGCCCGTGCCGGAGACGGACGTAGACGCCGCTCCCGATGCCACCGCACCCGCGCAGCCTGCCTCCATCGCCCCAGAGCCGGCGCGCTCCGCCGCGCGGGTGTCGTTGCCACCGGGCGCCCATGCGCGCCTTTGGGCTGGCCTGGTGGACTGGCTGGGACGCAACCGCAGCCGGCGCCCCTTGAACGGGGTGGTGCTGATGGTGGACCTGGTCACGCTGTTGAACCAGAAGGCCAGCGATCGCAAGGCGTTGGCCATTCTGCTGCGCACGCGCCTGGCCGAACTGAGCCGGCATCTGGGCACGCGCCCACCGCTCTATGTGGTGTTGAGCAAATTTGACTTGCTCAACGGCTTTGAACCGTTCTTTGCCCGCTTGCCACGCGCCGTGCGCGAGGACATCTTCGGCTTTACCTTCACGCTGGAATCGGTCCATGACTACGACGCCTGGCTTGAAGAGCTGGCCGAGCGCTACGACGGCTTCATCCAGCGCCTGAACGAGCAGATATTCGATGCCATGGGCGACGCTGCCACGATGGAGGCGCGCGAGGCCCTGTTCTCTCTGGTGCGCCAGTTGGCCGGCATGCGCCCCGTCTTGCTTGGCTTCCTGGAAGAGGTGCTGGGCAGTGACCGCTACATCACGCCCGCCCTGCCGCGCGGCGTGTACTTCTCATCGGTCTACCAGCAGGGACTGCTGTGCGACGCCTTCATCAACGCCGCGTCGCAATCTTATGGCCTGACCAAACCGACCGCGCACGCAAAACCCAGTGGCCGTTCCGTCGTTTATTTCGCGCAGCAGGTGTTCCAGCGGATCATCTACCCCGAGGCAGGCCTGGCGGGCGACAACCTGAAGGTGATGGCCGACAAGCGGCGCACGCTGATGGTGGGATTTGGCGTCGCCGCGTTGGGTTGCCTGCTGATGGGCGGGGGCTGGTATCACTATCACGGCGTGAACCAACAGATGGCGATGTCGGTACTGGAGAAGAGCCGCGAGTTCAGCGCCCACAAGATCGACAGCGGCAGCGACCCGACCGGCCGCAACCTTTTGCAGCCGCTGGACCAGATCCGCAGCGCCGTCGCCGTGGTGGGCGACTACCGCAAGGCATGGCCCGTGGTCTCGGAATTGGGCTTGTACCAAGGCCGCAAGATCGGGCCGAAGGTGGACGAGGCTTATCTCCAGCTACTGTCCAGGCGCTTTCTGCCGGAACTGGCAAACGGCGTCATGAACGCCATCAACGGCGCGCCTTCCGGCAGCAACCAGCAACTGGCGGCGCTGCGCGTCTATCGCATGATCGAAGACCGCCAGAACCGCCGTCCGCCCATCGTGGAAGACTGGATGACGCAACAATGGCAGGCGGCATTTCCCGGCCAGGGGTCGATTCAGAATGGGCTGATGCGCCATCTGGACTACGCCATGAAATATGCCGATGCCGAGCTGCCCCGTAACCAGGCGCGCATTGCCGAGGTGCAGCAGCGGCTGCGGCAGATCCCCATGCCGCAGCGCGTCTACATGACCATGCGCGAGCAGGCAGGCAAGATCCTGCACTCGCCGCTGGACCTGCGCAATGAAGTCGGCCCCGCGTTCGACATCGTCTACAAGGATCCCACCGCAACCGCCGGGCAGGATGGCGCGTCAACCCGCATCGACCCCTTGTTGACGGCTGCCGGGTATCACGGTTATTTCGCGGCGCATGGCAAGGACTACACCGACCTTGCCATGATCGACCGCTGGACGCTGGGGGAGCGCCAGCGGATTGATTATTCAGAAGCCGACAAACAGGTATTGGCCGAACGGGTGCGTGCGCTGTACAGCAGCGACTACGTCGATACCTGGCAACGCGGCCTGAACCAGCTTGAGGTCGTCGACTTCAACGATCTGAGCCAGGCCGTGACCGTGTTGGGCAATGTGATCAGCCCCGCGGCGCCGCTGCGCCGATTGGTGGAGACAGTGCGCGACAACACCGTGTTGAGCCCGCCATCGCCCGGCGTTGCCGCTGCCGGCCAGCCGCGCGACAACGTCGAACCCGTGGCCGCCAACGCCATTACCGGCGCCAACGTGCCGCAGGTGGCCGCTATCGCGCGGCCCTTCGCGCCCTTGGCTGACCTGCTGGTGGCCAAGGGCGACAAGCCGTCTTACCTGGACGAAAGCATGGCCGCCATCAGCCGTGTCCACGATACCCTGAAGACCGTGCACGACAGCCCCGAACCCGGCAAGGCCGCGCTTGCGGTGGTGCTGGATCGTTTTGCGCTCAAGGGCGAGGACCCGATCGGGAACTTGCAGCGCGTGGCCGTCGGCTTGCCCGAGCCCTTGAACCGGCAGGTGAAGAAGCTGGCTGACGAATCGTCGCAAGTGCTGTTGATCGAAGCCCTGAAAGAACTTGAGAAGCGCTGGGAAACGGACGTGTACCGCTACTACCAGGAGCGCCTGGCGGGCCGTTATCCGTTCAACCCGAATAGCCGCATCGACGCATCGCTTGAGGATTTCACCGCGCTGTTCGGGCCGCAAGGCAGGCTGGCGCAGTTCAAGGAGCAATACCTGAAACTGTTCTTCGACGACAACCTCGAAGCCCTGTATTCAGAGCGCCGGGGCGGTTACCTGGTTCGGATGGATGTGCTGGAGCAGCTTGAGGCCGCCGACCGCATCCGCGACGCCTTCTTCAACAGCCGGGGCGCGCTGGGCGTGCAGTTCAGTATCCAGCCCCTGGGGCTGACTTCCAGCCGCCGCAGCAGCGTCCTTAGCGTGGAAGGCCAGTTGATCAGCTACAGCCATGGCGCCAGCAACAGCGTGGGGTTGATCTGGCCGAATAATCTGGGCGACTCCACGGAAAGCCGCATCACGCTGGTCAGCGCGGGCGGCACCAGCAGCGGGCTGGCGTATCGCGGGTCCTGGTCGATGTTCCGTTTGCTGAGCCAGGCGCGGCTGGATAGCGCAACGGCCAATAGCGTTGACTTGAGCTTCTCGGCAAACGACGGCGCCATGCGCTACCGGATCACCGCCGAAAAAGCCAACAACCCGTTCACGCAAGCCAGCTTCGACGGCTTTGCGCTGCCCGACACCTTGCTGGCCGAAGCATCCAAGCCCACACCGCCCAAGCCCACGCCGGTTACGGCGCCACGCGCTCGCCCGAAAACGCCCGCCTTGAAGGGCCCGCCCCGCTCGCCCCCGAAGGCCGGCGCGGCGGTGCCCAGGCTGGCTGATGAGCCAAACGTCTTGCGGCACCATGCGCCCGCCTGACGCGCCGCGCTACTGCTGGCGGCGCTGCTCCAGCTCTTTCAGGCACTGCGCCACGCCGGCCTGCATCTGCGCGTTGGACACGGCGGCGCGGTCGGACACTTCGCGGCAGCGGACATATGCGGCCTGGCTTTCCGCCGAATCCCGGATCACCACGGGGCCGGTGCCTGGCGCGGGCGTGACCGTCATACGCAGGGTCGACGGCGGCGACTGGCTGCCATCCTTGGACGGCTGGCTGGGAAACTGCATTTCCTGCGTGGCCGGCGCGGCATTCTGCGCATGCGAGACGCTTACGGCTCCCAAGGCACACACCGCGGCAAGCAGGCAAGCCCGAACGGAATATTTCTTCATAAAGACCTCTCTCTTGAATGGGCAGGCGTCCCGGGGCGGCGGGCTTTCCGCGCTGGGCATCCGGAACCGCGTAGCGGGGGATGCCCCCAGGGGCGCGCCGCTTATCGTAGCGCCGCCCGCCGCCACCCGGCGTGCCAAGACGCTACCGGCGACGGCACAGATGTTTCTCTCGGTTTCGCGTGCTTCCCGCGCGGCCAAGCCTGGCTTGCTACCGCTTTGGCGACGCGCCCGGCCGCGATGGGCGCAGCGGCGCCAACAAGGACGACAGGCCGTTGTGGTCCAGTTCATGCATCAGCGCCAAAAGGCGGCCGAGTTCGCCGGGGGGAAATCCCTTGCGCGCGAACCACGCCAGGTACGGGCCGGGCAGATCGGCGATCAGGCGTCCCTTGTACTTGCCGAACGGCATGTCGCGAGTCACCAACAGATTGAGCAGTTCGGGATCCATGGCGCGCAGTCTACCTCAGCCCCATACCAGAGCGCCGCTTGCATGCCAAGACCAGGCTGCGCACCTTACATCCCGTTTCAGCAGACCCTATTTACTGTCCGTATCGTGAACCCGTTTATCCACAGGAGCTCGCCATGATGAAAACCACCCTGACCTGCACCCTGAGCCTTGCCTTGCTTGCCGGCTGCGCCCCCTTTTCGTCGCCTGACGCCCGCGACACGCCGGCAGACGGCCACACGGCGCGCAACGCGCTGGACTGGCCGGGCAGCTATGAAGGCACCCTGCCCTGCGCCGATTGCCCCGGCATCAAGACGCGGCTGACCTTGATGAAGGGCGACCGCTATGAACGCCAGACCCAGTATCTGGACCGTGAGCCGCAACCCGAAATCGTCACCGGCACGTTCAGCTGGGAATCAGACGGCAGCACCATCCGGCTGGACGCCTCGGGCGATAGCCAGCGCTATTTCGTCGCCGAGAACCAGGTGATCATGCTGTACCGCGACGGCACCCGCCCCACCGGCCCGCTGGCCCCGTACTACGTCCTGCGCCGCGCGCAATAAGGCGTGCAATGAGGCATGCAATAAGGCATTCAATAAAGCGCTAAATAAAAGCGCGGCTGGCCGGGCGCGGCATCGCGCCAGCAACTGGGTGCCGCCTATTCTTTTCCGGCGATTCCGTTCCGGCTATTCTTGATGCAAACCGCGCCCCGGGGGCCCCCACCCCGGCGCCTCCACGCTCAAGGAAGCCATGAAGACCGACCACGAGTTGCTTTCCGCCTTTGCCCCGAACGGCACGCTGCGCGCGTCCATCAATCTGGGCAATCCCATCCTGGCGAACACCGACCCGGCCACCGGCCAGCCCGGCGGCGTGTCGGTGGATCTGGCCACGGAACTGGCGCGGCGCCTGGACGTGAAGCTGGATCTGGTGGTGTTCAAATCAGCCGGAGAATCCGTCAACGCCGTGGCCACGGAACAAGCGGACGTGGGATTTTTTGCCATCGACCCGCTGCGCGGCGAGCAGATCGCCTTCACCGGCCCGTATGTCGTCATCGAAGGGGCTTACCTGGTGCGCCAGGACTCGCCAGTCACCGCCATGGACCAGGTCGACCGCGACGGCATGCGCGTGGTGGTCGGCAAAGGCAGCGCCTACGACCTGTACCTGACGCGCGAGTTGAAGCACGCTGAAATCTTCCGCGCCCCGACCTCGCCCGCCGTGGTTGACACATTCATGCAGGAAAACCTGGAAGTGGCGGCGGGCGTGAAGCAGCAGCTTGAAGCCGACGCCGCGCGCCTGGGCGGGCTGCGGCTGTTGGACGGCCACTTCATGCTGATCCGCCAGGCCATGGGCGTGCCCAAGAGCCGTGGCGACAAGGCCAGCGCGTATTTGGCCGCCTTTGTCGAAGCCATGAAGAAATCCGGTTTCGTGGCCGAAGCCTTGGCACGCCACAAGATCCAGGGCGCTGCCGTGGCGCCGCCGCAGGCCTGATTCCACGCGCCCCAAGCACCAACAAAAAGCGCCGGCCGATGTGATCTTCGGCCGGCGCTTTTTTCTTATTCACCCTCAGTGGCTGATCATCCAGGGCCTGGCGCCCGCGAATGATTTTGCCCCGTCGGCGCTGGTGCGCGTCTTGCCCGATGCGCGCCCGCCTCTACAACAACCGCAGTTCATGCCATGTCCCGACCGCGAACTGCGCGGCTCGTTCGCGCTGCGTTCGTTCACGGCACGCGCCCGGTTCACGGCGGACGATAGCGCGGAGATCGCCGGCGCCCCGCCGATGATGCGGCCCGACGCGGCGCCGCATTGCGGGCAGGCCGCCGGATCGCGCCACTGCGCCAGCGGTCGCAGGGCGGAAAATTCGCCGCACGCGCCGCAGGAATAGTCATACATGGGCATCGCGGCTCTCCTTAGCGATCGCGCGAGAGCGGCATGTCCACCCCGCCCTGGATGTGCTTGACGGGCCCCGATGCCGAAGGCTGGATATCGCAGTCGAAGATCTCGGTGGGCAGCCACAGCGTGGCGCCGGAATTGGGAATGTCGACCACCCCGCTGATATGGCCCTGCACCGGCGCGCAGCCCAAGAGCGAATACGCCTGCGCGCCCGAATAGCCGAACTTCTTCAGGTATTCGATGGCGTTCAGGCACGCCTGCCGGTAAGCCACGTTCACGTCCAGATAGTGCTGCTTGCCTTCTTCGTCCACCGAGATGCCTTCAAAGATCAGGTAGTCCTTGTAGGCGGGCGTGATGGGGCTGGGCTTGAAGATGGGATTCTTGATGGCGTATTTTTCCATGCCGCCCTTGATGAGCGACACGCGCATATGCACCCAGCCCGCCATTTCGATGGCGCCGCAGAAGGTGATCTCGCCATCGCCTTGCGAGAAGTGCAGATCCCCCACCGACAGGCCGCCGCCCTGCACGTAGACCGGAAAGAACACGCGGGCCCCGCGCGACAGGTCCTTGATGTCGCAGTTGCCGCCATGCTCGCGGGGCGGCACCGTACGTGCACCTTCGGCCGCTGCGCGATCACGGTCCGCTCCTTGCAAGGCACCCATGTGAGCCGTCTTGGGCGCGGGCGGATTGGCCAGCGGCGGCACACGGTTGGGGTTGGTGTCGATCAGCGCCTGTTCACGGCGGTTCCACGTGTCCAACAGCTTTTTGTCGGGCAGGCAGCCGATCAGGCCGGGATGGATCAGCCCCGCGAAATTCACGCCCGGAATATGGCGTGACGACGTGAACATGCCGTGGAAATCCCAGATGGATTTCTGCGCATGCGGAAAATGTTCGGTGAGGAAGCCGCCGCCGTTGTTGCGGCTGAAAAAGCCATTGAACCCCCACAGGCTGTCGGGCTTGGCGCCGATGTCCAGCAGGTCAACCACCAGCAAGTCGCCGGGCTCCGCGCCTTCCACGCCCACCGGGCCGGAAAGAAAATGCACGGTGGAAAGGTCTACGTCGCGCACATCGTCGGCGCTGTCGTTGTTCTTGATCGCGCCGCCCGTCCAGTCATACGTTTCCAATACGAAATCGTCGCCGGGCTTGACCCACGCGGCCATTGGAATATCTGGATGCCAACGGTTGTGGATGTGCTTGTTTTCGTAAGGGGACTGGTCCAGATCGACCTTGATGAGGGGTGTGGTCATTCTCTTTCATCTCCAACGTGACGTGTTGATAAAACAGAACTTCAGCCGGAAGGCAGGCGCCCGATTCCGTTGCGGTTCGGGTCTTTTCAATCAGGGAACCGTGGTCGATGGTAGACCCGTTCCCGCGAATCGCCATACTGGTTTTCCATGCAGTGGCAGGCGTGCGGCGCAACAGGATCGCAGGCGCTTTTCGCACCAGTTATGATGCACGCCACGCCACACCAGGGTTTTTCGCATGGCAGCAAAGCACCGTCGGCCACTGGCCATTATTTTGATCATTGCGGCTTGCGCCGTCGCACCGGCGCGCGCCGACAGCGACTGTGTGGCCCGCATCGACGCGGCAGAGACCAATTTGAAGCGCAAGCAAGACGTGCAGCGCACGCACGAAGCGGCCAATAACCTGGAGCTGAACCAGGATCTTTGCCAGGGCCGCTTGGACTTGCTGGATGCGCGCTACGCGCTTAGCGATGATTTTGAAGCGTGCCGCCGCCAGGGCGCCGCGTTCCCGGATGCCGTCGTGCGCAGGCTGACCCAGGCGTCCGAGGAACTTGCTGACATGAAGGCCGCCTGGATCCGGACCTGCGCCAGGCACATGCAAGACTGAAGCCTGGCGCCGCCACGCCACGGACGGGCGTGCCGGCACCCTGCCATCGTCAGATCGACATTTCCATCTCGGTGTGTTGCGGGAAGAAGATGGCGCGGCTGGGATCGAAGCCGTAGCGCGTTTCGAATTGGCAGGCGTCATTCGCCAGCGCCAGGACCGACGCCAGAATGAAGTCGGCCTTCTCATCCGACAGCAACACACTGAAGTTCAACCTGACAAAGCCGGGCTTTTCGATTTCGCGGCCATCCAGAATGGCTTGGCGCATCTGCCGCGACTGCGCCTGATCGATGTCCAGCAACCGGTGCACGTACGGCCCCGCGCACGCGCAGCCGCCACGCGCCTGGATGCCGAAGCGGTCGCTCAGCAGCCGGGTCACCAATTGCTGATGCACGAACCCGCCCTGGGCATTGCGCACGCGGAACGAAAAGATGGGCAAACGATTGGCGCTAAGCGAGCCCAGCAATTCCAACTGGTCCGCGCCTTTCCACGCGGCCAGCGCGCGCTGGACAAAGTGGGCGTTGCGCTGGCGCATGAAATCCGCGCCCAGCGCGTCCTTCACCAACAACACCAGCGCGGCGCGGATATCGCCCACCACGTTCGGCGTGCCTGCTTCTTCGCGCGATTCCAGGCTGCCGCTGTAGTCGTGGCCCTCGGGCGACACGAATTTAACGGTGCCGCCGCCCGGCCAGGTCGGCGTGGTGTCCAGGACCGCGTCGCGGCGCACAATCAACACGCCCGATGCGCCCGGCCCGCCAATGAACTTGTGCGGTGAAAAAACAATGGCGTCGATCTGCGCGTCCGTGGCGGGCGACATCTGGATGGGCAGGTAAGGTGCGCCGCCCGCGTAGTCCCACAGCATTTTCGCGCCCGCTGCCTTGACCTGCCGGGTGATGCCGGCCACGTCCGCCACGATGCCGGTGACGTTGGACGCGGCCGACAAGGCGCAGATGACCAGCGTGCCGGCGGGCGCGGCCAGCGCCGCGTCCAGCGCCGCCAGGTCGGGGCCGCCTTGCGCGCTTTCAGGCACTTCGACGATGTCCGCGCCGCATTCGCGCCACGGCAAGATATTCGAATGATGTTCGTACGGCCCGATGATGACGCGGACCGGCTTGCCCGCCACCACCGCCGCATCCACGCCGAACAGGTGTACCAGGCGGTTGATGCCCGCCGTTGCGCCGGACCCCGCAAAAATCACCGCATGCGCGTCACTGGCGCCGCAGCAGCGGGCGATTGCGGCGCGGGCCTCGCGGCGCAAGCGCGTGATGAAGCCGCCGCAGTAAGACGCTTCGGTGTGGGAATTGGCGTAGTACGGCAGCACCTGTTCCAGGACGAAGCGCTCGACCTGCATCAGCGCACGGCCTGATGCGACGTAGTCGGCGTAGACCAGGGGCTTGCGGCCAAAGGGGCCGTCGATAAAGGCATCTTTGCCGATCAGACCGTCGGCAAGCGCGGCGGCGATATCGTCGGTTTTCAGGCTGTCTTGAAACTGCTGCAACGGTCCTGCGGTGTCGGAGGCCGTGGCGGTAAGCGTAGTCATGATGGTCTTCCAATTGATCCGAAATATCATACGATGGAAGCCAACAACGAACATCACCGTAATTTTGCGTAAATCTGCTGAAAGTGGGTCATATGAACGGTCAATTGGAAAAAATAGACAAACTTGATCTAAGCATCATCTCTTGCCTGCAAAAAGACGGTTCGCTGTCGCAGCGCGAGCTGGCCGATCGGGTGGGCCTTTCGCAAAATGCATGCTGGCGCCGGCTTCAGCGCCTGAATGCCTGCGGCATCATTCGCGGCACCCGGGCCGAAGTCAGCCTGGTGGCGCTGGGGCTGGACCTGACCGTGTTCGTCATGATCCGCACCAGCCACCACGCCAAGGCCTGGGCCGACGGTTTCCGCCAGCACGTTGAACGCCTGCCCGAAGTAACGGAGTTCTATCGCATAGGCGGCGACTGGGATTATTTGATCAAGGTCGTCTGCCGAGGCATGGCCGGCTATGACCGCTTCTATCAAAAGCTGATCACGGACTTTGAACTGTCGACCGTGACGGGTTTCTTCAGCATGGAAGCCATTATCGAAAACCGTCCGCCGGATCTGCGGCTGCTGGAAACCTGAGCTAGCCCATCCGTAAGCCAGCCGGTCCACGACGGGAACTTTGACGTCCGATTCCGTTCGAACCCCCTTGCCCCCACCATGGAGACCCGCAAGGCCATGATTCTTTAAGCGCTCCTTCTGATCCCCCTTTGCCGCCCGCCGCGCAAAGCGTTTCATTATTTCGGAGAGCTATCCATGGCCCGGTCTTCCAGCGCGCCGCCTTCGGCGCAATCCCCGACGCATCCCTCCCCCGTCGCGCCCTCTTCCAACGCGTCCACCTTCCTCAGCTTGCAGCACGTCAGCGTGGCGCTGCCTGACGGCCGCGTCCTGCTTGACGACGTCAGCCACGACTTCTCCATCGCGCGCCATGGCCTCATCGGCCGCAACGGCGCGGGGAAATCGGTGCTGCTGCGGGTGATGCTTGGCGCCCTGCCCCCACAGTCCGGCCGTGTCGTGCGCCACGGGTGCCTGGCGCATGTGCCGCAGACGCCAAGCTACGCCTCCAACACCACGCTGGCCGATGTGGCGGGCCTGGGCGCCATCGTCCGCGCCCTGTCCAACATCGAAGCGGGCAGCACCGATCGCACCGATTTCGATCTGGCCGAAGGCCATTGGCTGATCCATCAGGACTGGGCGCGGATGCTTGCCGACGCCGGCCTGCCGGACTGGCCGCTGGCGCACCCTGCCCACGTCGCTAGCGGCGGTGAATTGACCCGCGTGGCCCTCGCGGGCGCGCTGCTGCAAGGCGCCGACGGCCTGCTGCTGGACGAACCCACCAACCACCTGGACGCCCGCGCGCGCGATTGGCTGATCGAAAAAATCAGCGTATGGCGCGGCGCGCTGATTGTCGTCAGCCACGACCGACGCCTGCTGGACGTCATGGGCAATATCGTTGAGCTGGACGACGGCGCGCTTAGCGGGCACGCCGGCAACTACAGTGCCTGGCGCGCCCAGCGGGACAGGCAGGATGCTGCCGCCGACGCCGCCCTGGAGCACGCCCGCAACGAACGCGCGGCCGGCTTGCGCGCGTTGCGGCAACAGCACGATGCGCAGCAGCAACGCAGCGCGCGCAATAGCCGCAATGCCCGCGAGTCCAATCAGGCGGCCATCCTGCTTGGCGCCAAAAAGGCCAATGCCCAAGCCCATGCCGGACGCGACCGGTTGCGCCGCCTGCAAGCGGGCGCCGCGCTGGAAGACGCCGTCAGGCTGGCCGCCTCGCGGGCGCCCGCAGCGCCGGGCGTGGCCTTGGCCTTGCCCGACACCACGGTGCCCGCCGGACGGCGCGTTCTGCATCTGGAAGCCGCCCGGCTTCCCTTTCCGGAACAGGCGCAACCCATCAGCTTGAGTCTTGCCGGCCCTTTTCGGCTGGCGATCCAAGGACCCAATGGCTGCGGCAAAAGCACGTTGCTGGCGATGTTGGCTGGCGATCTGCCCGCCCGTTCCGGCCGCTGCGATGTGCGCGTACCCACCGCCATGCTGGACCAACGCGCTGGCGCATTGCCCTCGCATGCATCGCTACTGCAAACCTTGGACGCCCTGGGCGCGCCGCTGTCGCAGGGCGAATTGCGCAGCCGTCTGGCCCTGCTGGGGCTCGGACCGGCCCTGGTTCAGGCGCCCGCCGCCACCTTGAGCGGCGGCGAACGCATCAAGGCCGCGCTGGCAGCCGCGCTCTGGCGCAAGCAGCCCGCCCAATTGCTGCTGCTGGACGAACCCACCAACCATCTGGACATGGCGTCAGCCCAGGCGCTGGAAGACGCGCTGGCGCAATACCCCGGCGCCCTGGCGGTGGTGTCGCACGATGCCGTGTTCCTGGAACGGATCGGCCCTACGCATTGGTTGACGTCCAACGACGATGGCACCTGGTCACTGCGGGAAGCCGAACCTGACGCGGATCGGTCAACGGCCTGACGGCGCCTGTCAGCTAGGCGTGAAAGGCCTTTCGTGCTGACGCCCCGGGCTTTCTAAGAAATACGTATACGTGCCGAAAGGCGTCATCCACCGGGTGTACGTAATGTTCAACGCCGGCAATCGGTGGCACGAACGGTTCGAAGAACTCGCGCGCCACAGGCAACACCGGAAATGGCGCGCGATCAGGGCGGTCGTTATAGCCCAGCACAAGCAGGCCGCCGGGCTTCAGTACCTGTTCGCATTGCGTCATCAAACGCCTGAAGTCCAAGGCGCTGTTGATGCCGTAGCCCACCAACCCGTTGGCCACCACCACATCAAAGGCGTTCGGGCCGTAGTGCTCGGCCATCCGGGTGGCGCAGCCCGTCCAATGCCTGTCCCGCTGCCCATAGACCGCCATGCGGGCCTCGATATCCATCGAGTGAAACTGGCAACGCAATAACCGGGGGTAGTGCCAATTGTGCTTGTCCAGGCCCACAAACAAGGTCTTGATGTCGTGGGCCGATTCGGCGCTTAGTTCATTCAGGTAGCCGAACACCGATTCTTCCAGGAAATCGCGGTTTGGCGCCCGCAGCCGGAATTCGATGTTCAGGCGTTCGGCGGTCCGAGGGGACAACTTGAACAGTGCCCGCTTGAGTCGAGTATTCAGATCCCGCATCCCTTGCTCCGTGTTGGTGCCAGCGCCAGGCGCTGACTAAAAGCACATCACAAGAAACAGCAGCAAATATCGCGCCGCGCTTATGCACTGCCTGGCAGCCCTTATTACCCAGGGTTATCCCGAATGCCTCCATAACAACAAATCGTCAATAATTCGCCAACGTTTTGTCATCGAACCGTCCCCACCCACGCCTTCATGTCTGCTTCCATCCGGGACGCCATCGTTTCTTCCGCCCATCTGGCCACGTCCGCCCCGCAGTTGTCCGAGGTGGAGTTCGGCCTGATCATCGCGTCCCACGCCTTCAATCGCTGGATGGTGCGCTGCATGGCTTGCGCCGGCCTGCCTGACCTGACTTCCTTGGACATCCTGGTGCTGAACCACGTGTTTCACCGGGGACGCGGCAAGAAGCTGGCCGACATCTGCTTCACGCTGAACGTCGAAGACACCCACCTGGTGAACTACTCGCTGAAAAAGCTGGAGCGGCTGGGTGTGGTGCAAAGCGCCAAGACGGGCAAGGAAGTGATCTACACCACCACCGACGCCGGCGCTGCCGCCATTGCGCGCTACGCCGAAGTGCGCGAGCAATGCCTCGTCAAATCGTTCATCGACTCCCCCGCGGCGGACGAGGCCAGCCACCAATTGGCCAACACCCTGCGCGCCCTCTCGGGCCTGTACGACCAAGCCGCCCGCGCCGCCACCTCGCTGTGAGAATCCACGTTGTCTAGCACCACCGCTTCTTCTACCGCCCCGCTGTTGTCCGTGCGCGGCGTATCGGTTGACTTCAATACCGACAACGGCGTGTTCCGCGCTGTCGACAGCCTGGACTTCGACGTCAAGCCGGGCAGGACGCTGGCCATCGTGGGCGAATCCGGGTCGGGCAAGTCGGTGACGTCCATGGCCATCATGCGGCTGACGGATTACTCCAACGGCCGCATCGCCACCGGCCAGATCCTGTTTCGCGACAACGATGGCCGCGAAACCGACCTGACCCAGGCCACCGACGAGCAGATGCGCGCCATACGCGGCAACGACATCGCCATGATCTTCCAGGAACCGATGACGTCGCTGAACCCGGTGTTCACCATCGGCGACCAGATCGTGGAAGCCATCATGCTGCACCAGCAACTGTCGCGCTCGGCCGCGCGCCAGTCGGCCCGCAAGCTGCTGGACAAGGTGCGCCTGCCGGACGCCGAACAACTGCTGGACCGCTATCCGCACCAGTTGTCGGGCGGCATGCGCCAGCGCGTGATGATCGCGATGGCGCTGTCATGCCAGCCGCGCCTGTTGATCGCCGACGAACCCACCACCGCGCTGGACGTCACCATCCAGGCGCAGATTTTGAACACCATCCGCGAATTGCAGCGCGACCTGGGCACCGCCGTCATCTTCATCACGCACGACATGGGCGTGGTGGCCGAGATGGCCGACGATGTGGTCGTGATGCTGCGCGGCAAGAAGGTCG
>Ga0160437_1000415_pt1 | contig 22625 bp, 22 predicted proteins | sample HID1975I_E0MG_FD_108227 | JGI IMG/M metagenome (GOLD analysis project Ga0160437, IMG submission 108227) | Enriched soil microbial communities from UW Madison campus, WI, USA - HID1975I_E0 MG | ecosystem: Environmental > Terrestrial > Soil > Unclassified | place: USA: Madison, Wisconsin... | reverse complement strand
ATGGGGGCTCTGTTGGTTCTCCCGCAACGCTACTCTGTTCACCAGGTCAGATCCGGAAGGAAGCAGCCAGGGCAGACGACGTGTGTGCCGGGATGTAGCTGGCAGGGCCCCCACCCATTTCTGCTATCCCTCTGATTTGATTCCTTCTCTGAAGACATTCTCGCAAAGCGCAGATGAACGTTGCGTTGTTTTTCATCGCTATCTTACCTGGTTTCGTCGGCCCTCTCTGCATCACCCTTGATAGTCAATCTTCGATCCCTGAATGATACAAAAACACTTTTTACGTACCCAAGAAATAAACTCTTTTCACCTCTGTCATCACGCGCTCTTTATTCCGCGGAGAAATGCCTTCGGATGATTCTTGCTGATTGCACAAAAAATATCACTTTCATGTAAATTTAAACTTATGTTTATTTCTTTAGTTACATTAGCGCACCGGGGATGTAATACCATCACGGTCACTCTATAGTTAATTTGTCATGGTTTTATTTGGCTGTTTTATTTTGATGTTAAAGAGGAATGCACGATGGTGATTTGTCCACCAAAACGTCCCGATGAGGCAATTGAAATTTTAATCAACGCCCTGACACCTTTAGGTGAAAGAATAGATATTATTGCACGGAAGCGAGTTGGCTGGGGAACACAGGAGAAACCGTATATATATCTGTGTATCGAGGGGGAGGTTTCCGTATTAAGAATATCTGATGGGCTCCTTCTGGGTAGCACCAGTGAACGGCATGTACTCGGTTTTACAGAAATGTTTTGCCCTATTCGCAGCAATCTCATCAGGGCCGAAACGAAGTGCACGATGATACGTGTAGACGCCAGGCTGGCGATTGGCGAAATTGAGCGGCTCAGCTTATGGCGGGCAGTCGCAGAGTTGGCCACATATCACACGACTTACATGGTGTATCGTGATATGCAGATTGTTAATCAACGTACACCACCGGTTGTGCATCAGTATCTACAGGAACTGGATCAGTTACCAGAAGAAAGAAAATATCGAGTCAACATTCTCAACTACATTCAGGAGCGTACCGGCCTGTCACGCAGCAGTATTCTCAATGTTGTCTCATCATTAAAAAAGAAGAAATATATCGACTACGAACGGGGAGGATATCAGCTCAAAATTAACAACTTGCCTGAATGACGGCTACCATCCCGTCATTATTATGTCCGGAAGGTGAGAGTAATCAACGTGATTATTTTCATTGCCAGACTGCGGGATATATTGCGCAACACAAGGATGGCGTTGCGCAATAATTGCCGGGGGATCTACCCGCCCTGGATAGCATATACATATTTTTGTCGCGGAAGCAGTTCGTCGCAGGTGATAGATTCTTCTCCGTAAACACTCAGATGCTTTTCATCGTCAATATTTTCCAACGAGCGGTATATGGCAAAGCGTATGCTCATCGCCTGTGCATGTCCGGCGTGAGGGGTTACTTTTTCGGCCGACCTGGCCATACGTCCACGCAGTTGCCGGCAATTAGCGTCAGATTAAGCTGTTCGGACAACTGACGGTCTTCTTCCGTCCAGGATTCCAGCGGCTGCCGGCCACCCCAGATTGTTATCGCATGTGGCGCATCCGGACGATAGTTAAACTCACCCAGTTCCAGCGTCTTTCCGTTTTCGAGTTCCACCACCACCGTTTCACCCTCAACCTGATGCAACGCTCCGGTGCTATCCGTCACAAAAATCTTCATGCTTAACCTCATCTCAACTTTTTTCCAGTGTACCCCATTCTGAAGCATGCCGGATAAACGCATTATCAACCTTCAAATGTGAGTGTTACTGTGCGGGATGTGAAGCAAGAATAAACAGCTTGTCATGCCGCTGAAATAATACTGTCATCTGGCTGTCATATATTGAGCAGACAATTATTATGGGCAATTAATTATCTCAAATATATGAAAAATTTATTACTGGATTGCCTAAAGATGTTCGTGTATTAATTATGTTAATTTATTGCACGGGAAGTTTGACCATGACCACTGCGGTTTTGAATGTTAAAATTGAAAACGATTTAAAAGAGCAACTACGTCATTATGCGGAAGTCCATAACGAGACCTTAAGCGCAGCAACCCAACGTCTGCTGCAGCTGGCGCTAGAAACGGCATCAGAGGTGGGAGTATCCGAAGACGAGGTAGACAGTCAGCATACCGAAGAAGAATCAACTCCTCTTACTCCTAAAGAAATCAAAGCGATACGCAAAATTCTGAAGAAGAGAAAATGAAACAACAACTTTCAACAGCCGCTAACTACGGCGAGGCCTGTGAAATGCTCCGCTCCGGATATGTTAAGCATGTCCGCCTGAACTGGAATGTCGGCAGCGATGAGTTCTTTCGCATTGCCTCTGACTGGTGCGACACTGGCGCAAAAATTAAAAAAGACGGTGACAGCTTTATTATAACCGTGAAAGGTTTTCCGATCCCACGCCAGCATTAATCAAAATGTGAACATCCTTTCATATTGCTGAAACCTGAAAGCAGGATCCTGTTCGGCGATAATAAACACTCAAATCATCTCATGAATCATGGACGAATTATTTTGACGCGCTAATAGCTGTTATTAGCGCGTCGCTATTTTAATAGATGATTTTTCTTGTTCGTAAATTATTCTGCTGACCGTTCAGAGAATTCCAGACGGGTTGCAAGGTTTTGAAGGCGATCCGCAGCGCTTCATCGTCCAGAGTGAACGGCAACCGCAGCCAGCGATCAAATGCCCCGGCCAGCCCAAATCGCGTTCCTGTACCCAAATGAATCCCCACACTTTCAGCTCGCGCGGCAAACAGCGTCGAGAGCATATCCGGTAACTCCACCCAGAATGAAAGGCCCCCTTCCGGCTGCGCATAGCGCCACTGCGGGAAATATTCCGCCATTAACGCGCTGCACATATCCCGACGGGCGGCGAGCATCTGTCGTCTTTCCGGTAGCAGGTGGTCGGCATTTTCCAGTAGCCAGCCGGTGGCGAGCTGCTCCAGCAGCGGCGAGCCTAAATCCAGCGTATCGCGCGCCTGCACCAGCGAAGACAACGTGCGCGATGAAGCGCGGATCCACCCAAGCCGCAAACCGCCCCAAAAACTTTTACCCGTCGAGCCCAGCGTTATCACCGGTGCATCTGCGTTGAACGCGGCCAGCGGCGGCGGCGGGGGGGCGTTGTACCAGAGATCAACCATCGTTTCGTCAATCACCAGCGTAGTGCGCGTGCGTGCGGAAAGGTCGGCTATGCGCTGGCGAGTCGGGCCGTCCATACAGCGGCCGGTCGGATTATGAAAGTCCGGCATCAGATACGCAAGACGGGGTGAAGTTTGCGCGAACGTGGCGGCCAGACCGTCCACGTCCCAGCCTTCCGCGGGCAAGGATACGCCAACCGGGCGGCAGGATGCGCCCTGAATAGCTGCAATCGCCAGCGGATAAGTGGGGTTATCGACCACCACCCGGTCGCCGGGACCCGTCAACAGCCGCAGGATCAGCGCCAGCCCACTCACCGCCCCGTTCACAATCATGATTTCGTCAGCGCGCGTCGGCAAACCGCGTGCGCAATAACGTTGCGCAATGGCTTCGCGCAGCGCCGGTAAACCCTGCTGATCGTAACCGGTGCTGGCTAAATGCTGCGGTAAGAGAGAGAGCGCGTGAAGATAAGCCTGATGAATTTCCGGCCCGGCACTGAGGGCGGCAGTGGATAAGTTCAGCGACTGCATGGTGTTCATTCGGGTCGGGATTTGCGCCTGCTGCGCCGGAAGAATGACCCGGGAACCGCTGCCATGGCGGCTGACCACATAGCCTTCATCGCGCAGTTGGGCCAGCGCGCTGGCTACTGTAGTGCGGCTCACGCCGAGCGCGGTCGACAATTCGCGTTCGCCGGGCAGTCGGCTGTCGAGCGCCAGGCGACCGTCGAGAATTAACAGTCGCAGTGCCTCGGCCAGCTGACGCCAGAGTGAGGTGCGGGAGGGGGTTTCTTGCCAGTGGCCCAGCAGGCTCACCAGCGACTGACTACCGGAACGACGAAGAGACATAGCAGTCCACTTTTATAAAACTGGTCATTAATAATAGGTCCATTTTTAACGATGATGCCTTTTTCAGCAACACATAATGAGGTCGTTATGCTGCGCCGTTTACTGCAACTGTATGTCGGGCTATCTCTGTACGGTATTTCCACCGGGATGTTTGTACGTGCCAATCTGGGGGCCGATCCGTGGAACGTTTTTCATCTCGGCGTCGGCAAGGTCTTTTCGCTGGATATTGGCACGGTGATGATCCTCACCGGGGCGCTGGTGTTGCTGCTGTGGATCCCCATTCGTCAGCGTCCGGGACTGGGCACCATCAGTAATGTGATTGTGCTCGGGCTGGCGGCCAATGCCACCCTGGCGGTGCTCTCAACACCGGATTCGCTATGGCTGAAAAGCGGGCTGATGATGGCGGCGGTGGTGGTGAATGCCCTGGCAACCGGGATGTATATTGGCGCCGGTTTTGGCCCAGGACCACGTGATGGCCTGATGACCGGGATCCACGCCCGCACCGGTTGGTCTGTTCGCGTGATCCGCACCAGTATCGAGTTGACGGTGTTGATCGTTGGCTATCTGCTGGGGGGCAGCGTTGGCATTGGCACGTTGGTTTATGCGCTGGCGATTGGCCCATTGATCCAGCTCTGTTTACCGTGGTTCCGCACCGAACCCGCGGCACGTCCCGTGCTGAAAAAGAGAACGTCCTGAGCTAAATTACGAAGCGCTCACAGTCAGCGGCGGGAATATCCGTTACACTGACGGCATTGCTTTCCGGATGCCGCAATTATGAAAACCACCACCCTTTACGATGTCGCCCGTGTCGCGGGCGTTTCCTACCAGACCGTTTCCCGCGTGATAAACCAGGCGGCGCATGTCTCGGCGCGTACGCGTGAAAAGGTTGAGCGAGCGATGGCGGAACTCAACTATGTTCCTCACCGTGGCGCGCAGCTTCTGGCGGGAAAACGCCAGCCGACGCTGGGGCTGATCAGTGCTGATCTGGCGCTGCATGCCCCGTCGCAAATTGCGTCTGCGGTGAAACAGCGCGCGGGTGAGCAGGGTTACGCGGTGCTGATTTCGATGGTCACCAACAATGCGGAAACTTGCTGTCGGGAGGCGGTACAGGAGTTGCTGGCACAGCGCGTCGAGGGCCTGATGATCAACGTTCCGCTGGAAGATGACGTTGCGCAACGGCTACGGGAGCTGGCGACGCCGCTGCCGGTGCTGTTCCTCGATGTCAGCGAACAGGCGGCGGTGAACAGCCTCGTGTTCAGCCCTTCGCAGGGGGCGCAGCTTGGGGTGGCGCATCTGCTGGAGCAGGGGCATTCACGCATTGCGCTGCTGGCAGGGCCTGAAGCGTCCATCTCGGCACGAGCGCGCCTGGCAGGCTGGCAACAGTCGCTTGCGGCGGCCGGGCTGACGCCATGCGCAGTGGCGCGCGGAGACTGGAGTGCGCAGTCGGGGTATGAAAAAGCCCACGGTTTATTGGCGAATGCGAATAAACCTGACGCGGTGCTGGTGGCGAACGATCAAATGGCGCTCGGCGTGCTGCGGGCCTGTGCTGAAAAGGGCATTACGGTGCCGGGACAACTGTCCGTCGTGGGTTATGACGATACCACCGACAGCGCGTGGTTTACCCCGCCGTTGACCACGATTCGTCAGGCGTTTCGCGAAGCGGGCGAACAGGGCGTTGACTGGTTGACGGGCGATCGCGAGGCCGATGTTCTCAGCCAGACCTCGCTGCCGGTGACACTGGTGGTGCGTGGATCGACCGCGCCTGCTCACCAGGAACCGCCGGAGGATCTGGCCCATCGTTTACACGAACTGGCGGCGCTGGCGAGCAAATTGGGCCTGCGCTGATCGCTTTGTGATCGTGCTCGCTTCTTGCCGACAGGATCCTTTACCCTTTTTGCTGAACGGTGCATGCTCACTAAAATTGTGAGCGCTTCGCAAAGAGGTTTATCTGATGACATCTGCACCTTCTCCCTTGGCTCTGCAACTGGCGCGTCGTGACTGGGAAAACCCCGGCGTTACCCAATGGCATCGTTTAGCGGCCCACGCGCCGATGAACAGCTGGCGCGATCCGCTCGCGGCGCAGCAAGACGCGGCTTCAGCGTCGCAAAAATCCCTCAACGGCGAGTGGCGCTTTAGCTTCTTTAGCGCCCCCGAAGCGGTGCCGGACGCTTGGCTCGATGGCGATTTGCCTGACGCCGTCGCCATGCCGGTGCCGTCGAACTGGCAGATGCAGGGTTTCGATACGCCGATTTATACCAACGTCACCTATCCCATTCCGGTCACGCCGCCGCAGGTGCCTGCCGACAACCCGACCGGCTGCTATTCCCGCGATATTGAGGTACCGGAAAGCTGGCTCCAGCAGGGGCAGACGCGGATCGTGTTCGACGGCGTGAACTCGGCGTTTCATCTGTGGTGCAACGGCGTGTGGGTCGGTTATTCCCAGGACAGCCGCCTGCCTGCGGAATTTGATCTCAGCGAGGTGCTGGTCGCCGGGCGCAACCGGCTGGTGGTAATGGTGCTGCGTTGGTGCGACGGCAGCTATCTGGAAGATCAGGACATGTGGCGGATGAGCGGCATTTTCCGCGATGTCTCGCTGCTGCATAAGCCCGCGACGCGCATTGCGGATTATTATCACGTCACGGAGTTGAACGAGGATTTCAGCCGCGGCGTGCTTAAACTTAACGTGACGCTGGAAGGTGAGGCGTTTAACGAAAGCGAAGTGGAAGCCGTGCTGTGGCGTGATGGCGTGGAGGTTGGCCGTCAGCGGAAGAAACCGGGCAGCGACATTGTTGATGAGCGCGGCAACTGGGCCGAACGGCTGGTGCTGGCGATCCCGGTTAACGAACCATCATTGTGGAGTGCGGAGATCCCCAATCTTTATCGACTGACGATCACCCTGTTTGACGCTGACGGACAGGCGCTGGAAACCGAAGCCTGCGACGTCGGCTTTCGTCGGGTGGCCATCGTTGACGGCCTGCTGACGCTCAACGGCAAACCGCTGCTGATCCGCGGCGTGAACCGTCATGAACATCACCCACAAACCGGGCAGGCCGTGAATGAAGCCACCATGCGGCAGGATATTTTGCTGATGAAGCAAAATAACTTTAACGCCGTGCGCTGCTCGCATTATCCCAACCATCCGCTGTGGTACCGGCTCTGCGACCGCTACGGCCTGTACGTGGTGGATGAAGCCAATATCGAAACCCACGGCATGGTGCCGATGAGCCGTCTGGCGGACGATCCGCGCTGGTTACCGGCGATGAGCGAGCGCGTAACGCGCATGGTGAGCCGCGATCGCAATCATCCGTCGATCATTATCTGGTCGCTCGGCAATGAATCTGGGCACGGCGCGAACCACGATGCGCTGTATCGCTGGCTGAAAACGACGGATCCGACGCGTCCGGTGCAGTACGAAGGCGGCGGGGCGAATACCGCCGCGACTGATATCGTCTGCCCGATGTACGCGCGTGTGGATCAGGATCAGCCATTCCCGGCAGTGCCGAAATGGTCGCTGAAAAAATGGATGGGTCTGCCGGGCGAAACGCGGCCGCTGATCCTCTGCGAATACGCGCACGCGATGGGCAACAGCTTCGGCGGCTTCGCCAAATACTGGCAGGCGTTCCGCGAGTTCCCGCGTTTGCAGGGCGGTTTCGTCTGGGACTGGGTCGATCAGGCGCTTTGTAAAACCGACGCCGATGGGCAGACGTTTTGGGCTTATGGCGGTGATTTTGGCGACACGCCGAACGATCGTCAGTTCTGCATGAACGGCCTGGTCTTCCCGGATCGCACGCCGCACCCGGCGTTATTTGAAGCCAAACGCGCGCAGCAGTTTTTCCAGTTCCGCCTGCATTCGCGTGCGCCGCTGTGCGTTGAAATCAGTAGCGAATACCTGTTCCGCCGCAGCGATAACGAACGCCTCTGCTGGTGGATATCGCGCGACGGTGAACGCCTGGCCGAAGGCGAGTGCGTCCTGAATCTGGCGCCGCAGAGCCGCCAGTTGCTTGAACTGCCGGATATTACGCTGCCCGCAGGCGAGGGTGAAATCTGGCTGAACGTCGAAGTGTGGCAGACCGATGCCACCGCCTGGTCTGAAGCCAATCATCTTTGTGCCTGGGACCAGTGGCCGCTGCCCGCGCCGCTCGCCGTGCCAGCCTCACGCGTTACGGGCCATGCGCCGCAGTTGGGCGTGAGTGAAAAAGCCTTCACCGTCAGCCATGGCAGTCAGCGCTGGGCGTTTTGTCGGGAAAATGGGCATTTGAACCAATGGTGGCGAGATGGGCAGGCGGGGCTGCTGTCGCCGGTTCTGGACAACTTCACCCGAGCGCCGCTGGATAACGATATTGGCGTCAGCGAAGCCACGCGCATTGATCCGAATGCCTGGGTTGAGCGCTGGAAGGCGGCCGGACTCTACGCCATGCAGGCCCGCCTGCTGCACTGCGAAGCCCGCGATCAGGGTGATGAGGTGGTGATTCGCACCCGCCACGTATGGGAGCATCAACAGAAAGCGCTGTTTATCTCGGATAAACACTGGCGCATCGACGGCAGCGGTACGCTTCATGCGGAAATCGACGTGACCGTGGCGACCGATATCCCCGAGCCAGCGCGCATCGGCCTGAACTTCCACCTGGCAGACATTGCGCCAGAGGCATCGTGGCTGGGTCTTGGGCCGCATGAGAACTACCCTGACAGAAAGCTCGCCGCGCGTCAGGGCCGCTGGACGTTGCCGCTCGAAAAACTGCATACGCCATATATCTTCCCCACTGAAAATGGCCTGCGTTGCGACACCCGCGAACTGCGTTATGGCGATAATCTCTGGCAGGGCGCGTTCCATTTCGGCCTGAGCCGCTATGGTCAGCAGCAGCTGCATGAGGTGAGTCATCAGCATTTGCTGCGCGAAGAAGCGGGCTGCTGGCTGAACCTCGACACGTTCCACATGGGGGTCGGCGGCGATGATTCGTGGAGCCCGAGCGTGTCACCAGAATTCCTGCTGCCATCACGCCGCCTGCGTTATGCGTTCAGCTGGCGTCGCGACTAAACTTATCAACGCCGGATGCGGCCAGAAACGCTGGCCGCACCGTTCACTTCGGAGGTTATCTCATGAAGTATGTTGATGGTTTTGTCGTTGCCGTGCCTGCGGATAAAAAGGAGGCGTATATTGCGCTGGCGGCAAAGGCGGCACCGCTGTTTAAAGAGTTTGGTGCAACCCGCGTGGTGGAATGTTGGGCAGACGATGTGCCGGATGGCAAGCTGACCGATTTTCGCATGGCGGTAAAAGCCGAAGACAATGAAGAAGTGGTTTTCAGCTGGATTGAGTACCCCTCGAAAGAGGTTCGGGATGCGGCCAACGCGAAGATGATGGCCGATCCACGGATGAAAGAGATGGGCGACAGCATGCCGTTTGATGGTAAACGGATGATTTACGGCGGCTTTGCCCCGATCCTCGACGAGTAAGCGTTGAAATACGGCTGTGCGGCGTGCCGCCAGCCGTTTTTACATTGGCGTCGACGGATGCAGATTTTCCTCTGCCCAGGTCATAAATTCCGTCTTCGGCAACGCCTTGCAGAACAGCCAGCCCTGACCAAACTGAACGCCGTGCTCCGCCAACCAGCGGCGCTGCTCCTCGGTTTCAACGCCTTCTGCAACCATCGCCAGCTGCAGTGACTTGGCCATTTCGATGATGTGCGGCGTGACGTTTTTAAACTCCAGCGCATCGACAAACGACTTATCGATTTTGATGATGTCGACGTCGAGATTTTGCAGATAGCTGAGGCTGGAATAACCGGTGCCGAAATCATCGATGTACAGCGCGTACCCCGCCTGACGTAGCTGGCTCAGTGTACCGGCACTGTTTTTCAAATCGATAAAGCTGCGCTCTGTGAGCTCTAACGCCACCTGTGAGGGCGTTAAATTCCATTTGTTTAACTGCTGGGCGAGTTGGGCGGGCAACCGTGTGGTGATCAAATCCTGCGGATCGAGATTGATTGAGACGTGCTGGGTCGGATGCTGCTTCAACCACGGGCCCAAATCCTCAAACACTTTTTCGACGATGAGGCCGGTCAGACGGGTTATCAGCCCGGTCTGTTCGGCCAGCGGCACGAAAATCTCCGGCGACAAAAAGGTGCCGTCTGGCTGCCTCCAGCGGGCCAGTGCTTCCGCGCCAACGATTCGGCCTGAGCGTAACGAGACTATCGGCTGATAATAAACGTCGAGACTGCGGGCGTTAATGGCATCGAGCATACGGTGATAAGGCGATTGCAGATTGCGCACCATGCGCAGAATGAGCATCGACGCGAGCACGCTGATGAGTACGCCGAGCGGCAGCCAGAGTAGCAACTGTTGGTGCCATTTGTCGGTCAAGGGTGCCATGGGCGCCCAAACCACCTGTGACAGGCCGATATCCGGGTAATCGCGCAGGTTATAAAGCGTACCGTTGCGGTCGAAGGTGTGGTTGCCGTTGTGGCGTTCCTGTTGCCACAATGACAGGTCAAACGGCGCGCTTTGGGCGACGATGCCGCCACTCTGGCTGCCAATCAGGACGGTGTTGATCGTCCATTGCGCGAAGGGAACGACGTCGACAAACGAACCGGGGTCAATCATGACCATATGGCGCTGGCTCGCCAGCGCCACCATGTAATGATTGATACCCAAGTCGTTATTGTTGGTGAGCCAAACGCGATAGCCATCCGGGGTCTGGCGGTTCGTCGTTGGAAATTGCATTTCGCTGCTGTGGCTTTCCAGGGAAGAACATTCCGGCTTCATACCATTGAGCGATAAGACTTCCTGAATATCCCGGTGCGTATAGGAAGCGCGACGCATCGCCTGTAGATGCGCTGGGCTACACGTCCGGCCCTGAAAGGCATCAATTTCTTGCAGCGTCGATTTAGCCTGTTCTACTACCATGTGCGTGCGCAATATGGTGCGCTCACCGTACAGATTGAGGTCACGGTTGAACTCTTTTTCTGCCTGATAATGCGCGAGCCACACGCTGAGCGTGACCGGTAATAAGACCGAGAGGATCAGTACGCCCACGACCAAACTGACCGTGCTTTTAGTTGTCATGGGCTTGTTTTCCTTTCAGCGCTGAATTCGTCATGTTCTGCCAATTATATGCAATGATAGGGTTAACTGTCTTTTTTCAAAGGACTAATTTGGGAACTCCCGATGAAAAAAAATGAGTTCGTCACGCAGGATCTGCTCAGCAAGATTTATCAGCAGGGTGATGCAGCCCCGCGCAAACTGCCGCCTGAACGACAGCTTGCGGAAGAATACGGCGTGTCTCGCTTTACGGTGCGTCAGGCGCTGGAAAAACTGGCGAGTATTGGCGTCGTCAGAATTGTGCAGGGGTCGGGGTGCTGGATTAACGAACAGGCGCGAAATAACCCGCTGGTGTACAACTCGATTACCGAAAAGCGTTTCGACCAGATGCGTTACCGGATGATAAGCCTGCATAAAAAACGCCCGAATCGCGAGGAGCAACAGATATTCGGGCTAACGGATGATGATTTTATCTGGCAGTTTTGTCGTCTGCGCTATGTGGACGACAGCCCAGTGCAAATCGAGGTGTCGCGCATGCCGTCGGCGGCGTTCGCTGACCTCAATCAGCAGGTTATCGAACGATCGTTACAGCAATATGTTCTGGAAAAAGGCTATCAAATTTCGCATATGCTCACGACCTATCGGGCGGTAAACGTCACTCGGGAACAGGCGGAATTATTGGGCTGCAAAAAGGGCAGCCCGGCGATGCTCATTAACAACCGCGGCATTTTGGCAGGCGGGCAGGTCTACGCCGTCAGCGACATTATCGATATCAACTACACCTGCACCTACGTGATCCCGCATAACCGCGATAACCTCGCATTCCGCCAGCAGCCGGGCTGATTACGGCGTATGCAGCGAGCCGTCGGGCAGGCGGCTTTGCGTCCATTCATGTGGGCGATAGACCACCGGATGCGCGAGGGCCAGCGCTTCGTTGAAATCGACGCCAATGCCGTTGGCCTGCGGCGGATAAACGTAGCCATCTTTGACTTCCGGTGCGCCTGGGAACACTGCATCGGTGGTCGCCGAGCGGGGAATGTATTCCTGAATCGCGGCGTTGTGCAGATGAATATTCAGATGGGTATTCACCGCCACACCAATCGGCGTCATGTCGCCAGGACCATGCCACGCCAGACGCACGCCAAAGGCCTGACACAGCACCGCCAGCTTCAGCGCTGGGGTGATCCCGCCAATCTGTGACACATGACAACGGATAAAATCAATCTGCCGGTTCACAATGATGTCGTGCCATTCCGCAGGGTTGTTGAACAGCTCGCCCAACGCCAGCGGAACGCTGCTTTGCTGGCGAATTTGTGCCAACCACGGGGTTTGCTGCGGTGGCAAAATATCCTCTATAAAGTACGGCTGGTACGGTTCCAGCAGTTTGGCTAACTGCACCGCCTGCTGCGGGAACAGACGTTCGTGGACGTCATGCAGAATATGGAAACGATGGCCGTAGCGCTCGCGCAAGGCGCGGAACATTTCCACCGTGTTGCGCATGTACTGGTCCTGATCGAACCACGCGCCGGACGATGGGTTTTCTGGCGCATGCAATTCCGTCGGCGTGCCGCCGTAAAAGCCGAGCTGGCAGCGAATGTGGCGATAGCCTTTTTCCAGCAGCCCGTCGACAGCGACGTACAGTTCTGCCAGCGTTTCGCCGCTGGCGTGAGTATAGGCGGCGATCGCATCCCGGGATTTTCCGCCCAGCAGCTGATACAGCGGCATATTTGCCAGCCGCGCTTTGATATCCCACAGCGCCATATCGACCCCGGCCATGGCGTTATTCATCGCCGGGCCGTTACGCCAGTAAGCGTTGACGTTCATCATCTGCCAGAGATCTTCGATATTGTTGGCGTCGCGGCCCATCAGCAGCGGGCGCAGATATTCATCGACCAGCGTTTTGACGGCCAGCGGGCGTTGCTGAAACGTGGCGCAGCCGAGGCCAATAACGCCTTTGTCAGTGGTAACGCGCACCGTCACCAGATTATGGCGGTCCGGGCGGGTGATGAAGCAGTCGATAGCGGTAATAAGCGTCGGTTGCACGGAAAAAAGCTCCCTGTCTGAGACGAAAAAAGAACACGATTGATGATTTATCTTCGCCCTATTTTTAGGGGCAGGTAAACCTTTTTCTGGAATAAATATTTTGGTCTGAAATAAAGTGTTTATTGAATTAAAAACCAGACCAATTGTGTTTATGAACGGCTTTAATGGCTAATTAGATTGAGAAGTGTGAGGGCCTTCAAATTTTATTGGTTTGTTTTACGCGGTGGGCTTGATTACCATCCGGATAACCAAAACAAGAACACTTCGCAGGAGTCATTATGGGGACGCGAGACGCCATCGCCCGGATTATTCAGCTGGTCGGTGGGCAGGATAATATCAATAAAGTCTGGCACTGCATGACCCGCTTACGCTTTGATTTAATTGATGATAGCAAAATCGAACAGAGCGAAATCAAGAAGCTGCCCGGCGTGCTGGGCGCACAATTACAAAGCGATCAGTTCCAGATAATTATCGGCCCGAAGGTAAACGGCTGGTATGAGCAATTGCAGGATACGCTGGGCCAGCGTGATACGCCCGCTGCGTCGGACGCGAAAGGGCGTAAAAGCCTGGTATCGCTGTTTATGGATACCGTCTCTGGGGTATTTGGTCCAATTGTACCGGCGATTGCCGGGGCCGGGATGATCAAAGGGTTACTGGCCGGATTAATCGCGCTGAAGGTGGTGTCGCCGAAAAGCGAAACGGTGATGGTCATCGACCTTATCGCCAGCGGCGTGTTCTATTTCCTGCCGTTCTTCCTGGCGGTTTCTGCGGCGAAAATCTTCAAAACCAATGAATACCTCGCGGCTGCGGTAGCGGCCTGCCTGATGTATCCGACGTTAATCGACGCGGCGAAGGCGCTGGCGACGCACCAACCAGATGCGGCTTCCGCGCTGTGGCTGATGAACGCGATCCCGGTGTCAGTGTTTAACTATTCATCGAGCGTAATTCCAGTGATTTTCTCGGTGCTGGCGCTGAAATACATCCACAAATGGGTCGACAGCATTATGCCGGAGGTACTGAAAACCGTGTTCACGCCAACGCTGACGCTGTTTATCGGCGCGCTGGCGGCACTGGTGGTGATTGGTCCGATTGGCATCTGGCTGGGCAAAGGATTGGCGCTGTTTATCGAAGGCCTGTTTAGCGTGTCGGCAAGCTTCGCCGGGCTGGTGGTGGGCGCGATCCGTCCGGTGGCGATCCTGACCGGGATGCATCACGCGATGACGCCGATTGCCCTGCAAAACTTCAGCGACCGCGGCTACGACATGCTGATGCCAATGATGTTTATGGCCAATATGGCGATAGCTGGGGCGACGTTTGCTATCTGGCGTTTGAGCAAGGACCGTCAGGATCGTACGGTGACGCTGTCGGCGGCGGTTTCCGCGCTGCTCGGCATTACCGAACCGGCGCTGTTTGGCGTGCTGACGCGTTATAAAAAGGCCTTTATTGCCGCCACGATTGCCAGTTCAGTGGCCTCGGCGTTTATCGCGTTCTTCGGTGTGCGTCTGTACGGCTACATTTTGTCGAGCATTTTCAGCTTACCGGCGTATATCGGCCCGTATTTTGTCTTTGCGCTGACGGGCGTGGTGATTGCGCTGGTGCTGTCGTTTACGCTGACCACGCTGCTGGTAGGGCGTGAACAGAAGAACGCCCGGTGATGCTGCGTTTACCAGGCCTACGTTTGTAGCGTAGGCCCGTACAAAGAAAAGGGTGACATGTTCGCCCTTTTTTATTGGCTACAGAAAAACCCTGTTATTTGCGGGGTTGATATTGAGTCTCGGTCGGCGTAGCTTGTTGTTATGTTATACTATAACAAATGAGGTTGATTATGAGAGCCGATATCCATCCACACTACCGCCCCGTGGTGTTCCACGACACCAGCGCCAACGAATACTTCAAAGTCGGGTCGACCATTAAAACCGACAGGGAAATCGAACTGGACGGGGAAACCTTTCCGTACATCACCCTTGAAGTGTCGTCTAAATCGCATCCGTTCTATACCGGGAAGCAAAAAACCTTCTCGAATGAAGGCAGTATGGCGCGTTTCCGTCAGCGTTTTGGCGGTTTTCTTGATGCGAAACGAGGCTAAACATGCAGGTTCTGAATTCACTTAAAAGCGCGAAACAGCGCCACCCGGATTGTCAGATTGTCAGACGCAAAGGGCGGATGTACGTCATTTGCAAAACAAACCCCCGCTTTAAAGCCGTGCAGGGGCGTAAGAAAAGACGTTAACGTTTTGGCTGTCGCCAACTTTCCAGGGAAGTCCTCTGCTTGCCGTCGGCGGTAAAATTGTCGGCGGCAAGCCATTTCTGCATAGCGCCGTCTACTTCAGGCCACTCCTGGTCGATAATCGAAAACCAGTCGGTATCGCGGTTATGCCCTTTGATAACCAGCGCCTGACGAAATTGCCCTTCATACTGAAAGCCCATGCGCAGCGCAGCGCGGCGTGACGGCGTATTCAGACTGTTACATTTCCACTCATAGCGGCGATAGCCGAGGGTATCGAACGCGTAACGCATCAGCAGCCATTGCGCTTCTGTGGACATCGGCGTGCGGCTCAGCAGCGGTGAAAAATGCACGTGGCCCACTTCAACAACGCCATTTTTGCTGTCGATGCGCATTAGTGCCAGTGTGCCAACCGGCTGCCCGGTCTGTTTATCGATGACGGCGAAGTGAATCGGGTCCTGCAACGTCACCACGCTTTGCACCCACGTACGGTAACTTTCCACGTCGGGGTCCGCTTCGCGCAGCAGCCACGTCCAGGCGCGGGTATCTTCTGCCCGCTGATAGGCGGCAAACAGTGCATCGGCATGCTCGGTACGTAAAGGTTCAAGGCGGCACAGACGGCCTTCCAACGTTTCACGGCCTGGATGCGGGCGCGGCAGCCAGTCCGGAAGGGCTTCACCAACCGGCTGACCGAACTCATTATTCTGACTCATATTGACTCCTTGTTGGGCGTGTTTATGCAGAATAGGGTGTTGATGGTTCCCTAAAAAGAGCCACGGGCGTATCTTCTGGTGGTACCACGAGGAGAGTCGATGAATATTCCTGATGATGCGTTTTATGGGCTGGTGGCGAAGGCCGTAAAGATGCGTGACGGCGAAACGCTGCAGCGGACAATTTATCACGCGCTGCGCCACGCCATTCTTAACGGGCAGCTGCAGCCGAAGAGTCGTTTGCCCGGTTCGCGCGCCATTGCCCAACAGTTGCTGCTTTCGCGCAACACCATCAACGCTGCGCTGGATCAGTTGGCGACGGAAGGTTATCTGCTGCGTGACCGGCAAGGCTCACAGGTGGCGACGCTGCCGAATTCCTCGGCGATTGAAACAGCCGCGCCCTCGGTAATCAACTTGCCGCCGCATCTGGCGCAGCTGCCCGCGGGCACGCGTCGGGATTCGCCAGTGCTGGCATTTACGCCGGGCACGCCCGCGGTGAACTATTTCCCGCTGCCGCTTTGGCGCCGTCTGCTCGACCGCGTGTGGCGTGATGAAGGCAGCACGCTGTTGGGCTACGGTGATTCCGCAGGCGAAGAGTCGCTGCGGGTGGCGATCGCCAGGCATCTGGCGCTGTCACGCGGGATTGATTGTGATGCAAGCCAGGTGGTGATTACCGAAGGCGCGCGCGAAGGGTTGAATTTGTGCACGCAGCTGCTGAGCGAAAGAGGCCAGCCGGTGTGGTTTGAAGACCCCGGTTATTTTGGCGCACGCAGTGCGTTTATTTCCGCCGGATTGCCGATTCATGGCCTGCCGGTGGATGATGAAGGCATGTGCTTTACCTCATCAGAACTGCCCACGCCACGGTTCATTTTTACCTCGCCTTCGCATCAGTATCCGCTCGGAAATCTGATGAGCGCCACCCGACGTCTGGCGTGGCTGGCATTTGCCCGTCAGCATGATGCATGGATTATTGAAGATGATTACGACAGTGAGTTTCGCTACAGCGGTGAGCCTATTCCTGCAATGCTCGGGATGGTACCGAATGCGCCGGTGGTGTATCTCGGGACCTTCAGCAAAACGCTGTTTCCGTCGCTGCGCATCGGCTTTGTGGTGATGCCCAAAGCGCTGGCGAAATCGGTGCAACCTGCGATCCATTCGTTGCTGCGCGGGGGGCATCGCGTCGAACAGCGCACGCTGGCGCATTTCATTGAGGAAGGGCACTACGCGCGACATCTGGCATCGATGCGCCGTTTATACCGTAAGCGTCAGGCGCAGTTGCGGGTGGCCATTCATCAGGAATTGACGTTGCCGCATCGTATTTCCGCCGGGGAAGGCGGAATGCACCTGACGGTGAAAATCGCCGGGATTGATGACGGAAAGGTGGTGGATTTAGCGCGCCAGTTCCAGCTGGCCCCGGCAGCGCTGAGTCGTTTCTATCTTGACCCGTCTCAGGGCGAAACGGGGCTGGTGCTGGGGTACGGCAATACGTCGGCGTCGCGGTTTGTGGCCGGGGTCCGTACTTTAAATCGGCTTATTGAGCAGACTCGGCGCGGGTCAGCGTAAAGATATCGTAGAACGACAGTTCGCATTTGGTGGCTACCATTTTCTTCAGTTGGCTTTTCTGCGGCTCTGCCACGCGCGGCGACTGCATGATGCTGTCGATCAGCGTGTCGGGTACGAAACGGGTGTTGTACCATTCGCCGTTGTAGCAGACGCGGAAATCGAGCACGTCGATATCTTCGTAACGGTAGCGCGGGGCCACGTCAAAAAAGAAAAATCCATTCATCACGATGAACAACACCACTAATAGCCATTGGGAATCCGCCAGCGTTTCCGAGCGGTACATGACAATCCAGGTGGCGAGGAAGCCGAGATACATGGCGATAAACAGCCCTGGGAAGCGGCGGATAAAGCTGATACTGAAGCGCGGACGGTTGTCACGCTTCTCGATGCTATTCAGCTCGTTGATGGTGCGGGTGAGCAGTTGCTGGATTTCGGACATCTGCGCCTTCTGTTATGCCTGAATCGGGGGATGCCCCATTTTATGTTGCGTCAATTCAGGCGAAAAGTAACAGTTCAGTCACAGAAAAGCATAACAGTCAGGCGAGCATTTTGATTATCTTCGCCGGATTGCCGCCCACCACCGCATTGGCCGGAACATCTTTTACCACCACCGCGCCGGAGGCAATCACCGCATTATCGCCGATAGTGACCCCCGGATTAATGATCGCCCGGCCGCCAATCCAGACGCTGTTGCCGATCGTCACCGGTTTTCCATATTCAGCCCCGCTATTACGCTCGTCGGCGTCCAGCGGATGGGTGGCGGTATAAATATGTACGCCGGGGGCGAGCATACAGTTATCGCCAATCCGAATCGGACAGACGTCCAGCATCACGCAGTCGAAATTAGCGTAAAAGTTTTGGCCGAGGTAAATGTTGTAACCGTAGTCGCAGCGGAAAGTGGGTTCAATATACGCGTCTTCAGCCCGCCCGAGCAGTTCACCCAGCAAACGGGACCGTAGCGCTTTCTCCTCAGGCGAGGAGTGATTGTATTGGTGCAGAGCGTTTCTGGCGCGTAAACGGTCGGCACGGAGGGTGACATCACCCGGACGATACAGCTCTCCGGCGATCATTTTACGTTTTTCTTCACTCATGTGAGTCTCCTTTTGATCAGAGAGTCACTGTATAGGCTGTTGCGCCATTGGGGAACGTTCCCCAGTTCGGCGTGTGATTTTTATCACATTGTAATCTGTACTGTTATCAGTAAAGAAAGTAAGGGGGGAGGAGCAAAAGCAGTGTTAATTAACGTATAAATTTCCACACCGACGATGGGATTTTATCATAGAGCTTATTCATTGTGAGTTCTGCAAGACGATGATCCGCTGCTGAGTAAAAAACAGCCAGTTCATTATCTGAAAGTTCATATTTATTCTTTTCAATAACGCGTTCTAATGTATCAAGCGTCTGACAACGTCGCAGTCGCATCAAATAATCAGTTTTTGTTAAAGGTTGATCTGACATAACTTCACCTTTTTTGATTGTAATAATTTTAACAAGAAAGACTTACAGGGTTCGTCCGGCTAAGATTGACAAAGCAACGGAAAAGTCTGTTTCCAGACTTTCGCCATTTTTGCAGATCGTCTGCATTAATGCCGTAGTTACTGAACAACATAAAGGTATCGTCCAGATATTCATCGATTTGCGCGATCAATTTATTGTCTTCGTTATACTTAATTTTGTAATTAAGTGCGAAGGTTGCAATATGCTCGATCAGTTCATTGAGTTGAAGATTCAGCGCCGACGTAGGGTCATTAACCCAGCCAGCTCGGTTTTCTTCAAGGTTAGCGAGACAGTCATGATACAGCGTTTCACAGAGGAATTTAAGCTGTGCGAGATCATGTCTTTTTGGCGAGTACTCGTCCATAACGCATCCCCTTATGATTAATCAACAAACACCGTGTGGGATGGATACTACTGTCTGACCCGGAACATACGCTGTGAACCTGATACGGTAACTATAATCTACTCTGAAAAAGATTTCACCGCGCTATTACGAAAAATTACAATTACCGTTATTTACCGTGCCATCATCCCCATTACACGACATTTCTAATACCAAAGACGTAAGGCTGTTATCGGAAATAGTCATAGACACGCTTATTTTTCATTAACTTATCTTTTATGAAAACCCGTTTTAATGAATAGGCATGGCGTATCAGGCAAACAATCTAAGAGTAATCCTAAGCGATCGTCTGAAAAGCAAGGCAGAATTTCCTCATATTGCCTGCGGAAAATATCCTCATTATTAGGATTATATCCCTGCAGATTGTTGTCGTTAAATAAACAATTGCGCAATACGTGCGATTAATCTTATGACACAAAAAAGAAGGGCCGCAGAAGCGGCCCTTTCTCATTACAGCATACGCTGATTAATGACGTTCTACCGGATGACTATGTTCGACATCTTCGTTCTTTTTACTGAAACGGCGGCGAACCACCACGAAGAACACTGGAACAAAGAAGATAGCCAGTACGGTCGCGGTGATCATCCCGCCCATTACGCCGGTACCTACGGCGTTCTGTGCGCCGGAACCTGCACCGGTACTGATAACCAGCGGCATTACCCCGAGGATAAACGCCAGGGAGGTCATCAGAATTGGACGCAGACGCATACGTACAGCTTCGAGCGTTGATTCAATCAAGCCCTTACCTTCTTTTTCCATCAGGTCTTTGGCGAATTCCACGATAAGAATCGCGTTCTTCGCCGACAAGCCAATGGTTGTCAGCAGGCCTACCTGGAAGTACACGTCGTTGGTCAACCCGCGGAAGGTGGCGGCTAACAGCGCACCCACAACCCCGAGCGGAACCACCAGCATGACCGAGAACGGAATCGACCAGCTCTCGTACAGGGCTGCCAGACACAAGAACACGACAATCAGTGAAATTGCGTACAGGGCAGGGGCCTGGTTACCGGACAGACGTTCCTGGTAGGACATTCCCGTCCAGTCGTAGCCCACACCGGTCGGCAGTTTGCCCGCCAGCTGCTCCATCAGCAGCATCGCTTCACCGGTACTCTTACCCGGTGCAGCCTGGCCGAGGATTTCCATCGAAGGCAGACCGTTATAGCGTTCCAGACGCGGCGAACCGTATTCCCAACGCGAAGTAGAGAAGGCGGAGAACGGCACCATCTGACCATTGCTGCCACGCACATACCAGTTGCCAATATCGTTCGGCAGCATACGGTATGGCGCTTCGGACATCACATACACTTTTTTCACGCGGCCACGGTCGACGAAGTCGTTGACGTAGCTACCGCCCCAGGCAGCTCCCAGCGTGGTGTTGATGTCGCTAATGGACACACCCAGAGCCTGCGCTTTTTCCTGATCGATATCGATTTTGAACTGCGGCGTATCTTCCAGACCGTTCGGACGGACACCGACCAGCATGTCAGGGTGCTTAGCCACTTCGCCAAACAGCTGGTTACGCGCCTGGGTCAGTTTTTCGTGGCCGAGGCCCGCCTGGTCAATCAGCTGGAAGTCAAAGCCGGTTGCCGTACCCAGTTCAACAATCGCTGGTAGGTTGAAGGCGAACACCATCGCATCTTTAATCTGCGAGAAGCGCGCCATCGCACGACCAGTAATCGCGCCAACTTTGTTTTCGTCACCCGGACGAGCACTCCAGTCCTTCAGAGAGACGAACGCGATACCGGTGTTCTGGCCACGACCGGCGAAGCCAAAGCCGTTAACCGCAAACACGGATTCAACGTTCGCTTTCTCTTTGTTGAGGTAGTAATCCGTCACCTCATCAAGGACTTTCTGTGTACGTTCCTGCGTCGCACCTGCAGGCAGCTGCGCCATGGTCAGGAATACGCCCTGGTCTTCATCCGGCAAGAAGGAACTTGGCAGACGAACGAACAGATAGGCCATGCCCACCACGATGATGATGTAGAGCAGCAAGTAACGACCGGTGCTGCGCAGAATGTTGCCTACGCTGTCGGTGTAATGATGCGTGCTCTTATCGAACATGCGGTTAAACCAGCCGAAGAACCCTTTATGCTCGCCATGGCCGCCTTTCTGAATCGGCTTCAGCATGGTGGCACACAGAGCTGGGGTCAGGATCAACGCCACGAGAACCGACAGCGCCATCGCCGATACGATGGTGATGGAGAACTGACGATAAATCGCACCGGTTGAACCGCCGAAGAAAGCCATCGGGATGAATACTGCGGACAGTACCATCGCAATACCCACCAACGCGCCCTGGATCTGGCCCATCGATTTGCGGGTGGCTTCTTTCGGCGGAAGTCCTTCCTCGGCCATCACACGCTCGACGTTCTCGACCACCACGATGGCGTCATCCACCAACAGGCCGATGGCGAGCACCATCCCGAACATCGTCAGGGTGTTTATCGAGAAACCGAATGCGGAAAGTACCGCAAAGGTACCGAGCAGTACCACAGGTACCGCGATGGTTGGGATTAGCGTGGCTCGGAAGTTCTGCAAGAACAGATACATGACGAGGAACACGAGGATAATCGCTTCAACCAGCGTTTTAACCACTTCGTGAATGGAGATTTTTACGAATGGCGTGGTGTCGTAGGGATAAACAATTTTCATCCCGGCAGGGAAGAATGGCTCCATACGGGCCAGTTCAGCGCGGATCGCATCGGCAGTGTTCAGCGCGTTCGCGCCGGTCGCCAGTTTGATCCCCAGACCTGATGCAGGCTGTCCGTTAAACTTCGCCACAACGTCGTAGTTTTCGCCGCCGAGTTCAATCTTCGCCACGTCACGCAGACGAACCTGCGAGCCGTCCGGATTCACTTTCAGCAAGATTTTGCCGAACTCATCGGTGTTAGTCAGACGCGTCTGAGCAATGATCGAGGCGTTCAGTTGCTGGCCTTTCACCGGCGGAGTACCGCCTAACTGACCGGCTGCAACCTGGGCGTTCTGTGCTTTCAGAGCGGTGATAACGTCAACAGGAGTCAACTGGAAGTTATTCAGTTTGTTCGGGTCCATCCAGATACGCATCGCGTACTGAGAACCGAACAGCTGAACGTCACCGACGCCGGAAGTACGGCTGATCGGATCCTTCATGTT
>Ga0160437_1000414_pt1 | contig 22659 bp, 23 predicted proteins | sample HID1975I_E0MG_FD_108227 | JGI IMG/M metagenome (GOLD analysis project Ga0160437, IMG submission 108227) | Enriched soil microbial communities from UW Madison campus, WI, USA - HID1975I_E0 MG | ecosystem: Environmental > Terrestrial > Soil > Unclassified | place: USA: Madison, Wisconsin... | reverse complement strand
CTTAGCGCACTGCTTTCCTGTTTTAGTCATAACGACTTTCTCCAGATAAAGGGAAGCCCCGCACAATCAAGTGCGTTAAAAACACGGGTAATTAATTAATGCAGATATTGCTCGGGCTTAACCGATGTCAAAATTGTTGGAGCATGTTCAAACAAGCTGAATAATTCACGCAATGCGCGGAATAACTTCTCGCGCCAATAACATGAATCCTCATCAATACGCCAGTAAGGCTGATTAAATTCTTTCTCGGTTAAACCGGCATGCATAAATAAACTGCGGCGCTGGCTGACAGTTAAATAACTGATATAAGCAATTTCACTCGCCCCAACCTGACGGCGCTTTGAAAATGCTGCACGCAGCTCATCAATCGCGCAGGCCAGACGTTCACGGTCTACGTCGCCCATCTCTTCAAAGCGCATGGTCGCGTGACGTTGTTTTAACTGCGCATGGAAACAGACGGTCAGGCGCTCGCGTTCCATCATCTTGTTATAGAAATCGCAGCTTTCCTGCCAGCGCGGCGCAGCAAGATATCGACCAACCAGACCACGCAAACCTTCCGGCTGCTGAGCAACCACACCGAGAGTCATCACAGCCATTTCCATAACCTCCGGGTTTTCATGAAGGTGATAGCCGTACCGATCACATTCGGCTTGCGGGTGCGGATAATGATGCCTTTACGGCCGCGACCGTGGGTGATGGTGAAATTAATCGGGGTCAGGTTCTGCTGGTTACGCAAAAGCTGGGCAATGCAACGAGGCTCTTTCATAAATTCACTGCGCATTATGCTGGCCCTCCTAAACCGAGCCACATCAGCCAGCCTTCACGAATTTCTTTCGGACGGCTTTCATAGGCAAGTTTCATCCCATTATTCCATGCAGGAAGGTAGACCCAATACTCCCCAGCCCTGCCAGTAGCAGATTGCGGGTCGGTCATCTCAACAATGGGTAATTTGCCCTTCTCAATCATCCCCTTAACGGCCGCGGGGCTTTTACCAATCAGTCGTGCAAACTCCTGATAGGGAACTGCGTCAGTGGCGCTCTCTAAAGACCTCTTCATCTGATACACTTCTCCGTTAGCGTTTTAATTGCTCTTAATGGCTTATAATTGCCTTTAATGTGACTACGAATGCAAAATGCAGACTACGATAAACACAAAATTACGCAATAGGAGTAATTATGTCAATACACGTTTCAGAGAAGCTAAAGCTCATGCGAGAGTCAGAAAGGCTAAACCGCAAGGAAGTCAGTGAGTTAACTGGCGTTCCTTATAGTTCACTTTCGAGCTATGAAGGTCGTTCCAAAAACGCAGGTGTGGAATCCATCATGAAGATCCTCCAACACCCTCGTTTCATGAAGTACACCATGTGGTTCATGACTGACCAAATAGCACCTGAAGCTGGGCAGATTGCACCGGCTCTCGCGCACTTTGGGCAGCAGACAACAACGTCGTCCCACTCAGACCAGAAAACTGGCTAACAATTTACGGCGCTTATCTGTGCAGTAAATGCACGGTGAGTTTTTGTTATCTAAATCAGGAAATTGCAATACGCAGTAACATCATCGGGAGGCTTTATGTCTGTTAAAAAGCTCGATGATGGTCGATATGAAGTGGACATCAGACCTGCAGGGCGCGACGGAAAGCGCATCCGTAGGAAATTTGACAAGAAAAGCGAAGCTATCGCATTTGAGAAACACACGCAGTTCAACCACCACAACAAAGACTGGCTATCAAAACCGACAGATAAGCGGCGTCTATCTGAATTGACACAAGTCTGGTGGAATTTGAAAGGCAAGCACGAAGAACACGGTAAATCGAATCTCGGGAAAATTGAAATCTTCACCCGTATTACTGATGACCCGTGTGCATTCCAGATTACTAAAGCACTAATCAGTCAGTACAGCGCGACAAGGCGAAGTCAGGGGATAAAGCCATCGAGTATCAACCGCGATCTAACCTGCATTAGCGGGATGTTCACGGCACTGATTGAAGCCGAATTATTCTTTGGTGAGCATCCGATACGCGGTACTAAAAGGCTGAAAGAGCAAAAGCCAGAAACGGGCTATCTGACACAAGACGAAATCGCCCTGCTGCTCTCGAGGCTCGAAGGCGACAATAAAAAAATTGCAATCCTCTGCTTGAGTACAGGGGCCAGATGGAGCGAAGCGGCGCGATTGAAGGCGGAAAACATCATTCATAATCGCATCACGTTTGTTAAGACAAAAACAAACAAGCCGCGCACGGTTCCTGTCTCTGAGGAAGTGGCGAAAATGATTGCCTGCAATAAGCGAGGTTTTCTATTTCCTGATGCCGCCTATCCAGTTTTCAGGCGAACGATGAAGGAAGTAAAACCTGATTTGCCAATGGGCCAGGCAACACATGCATTGCGCCACAGTTTCGCGACGCATTTCATGATTAACGGGGGGAGCATTATCACTCTTCAGCGGATACTCGGTCATTCGCGTATTGAGCAAACAATGGTCTACGCACACTTTGCACCAGAGTACCTACAGGATGCCGTTTTACTTAATCCTTTGAAGGGGGGTACTGACGTCCAGAGCGTCCACATTGTGTCCACAGTGCAGTAGCTAATGATGGCTTTCAATGGTCTTGTATGCCGCGCAAACCCGCATTGCACCGTTGAAAGCCAGTAGTAGTAAGGGCCGCAATGGCCCTTACGCGGGCTTATTTTTTTGTTCAGCGTGTGGCGACAGGGTTTCACTCCTGTGCTTGTGGTGTGTTGTAGGGTGTTTCGGTCATCGCTGATAGTCGAGATTTCGGAGCTGTAGGCTGACGTTGAGTGGACGAGATCGTATTAGTGAACGTCGGCTTTGTGCCAGAAGCGGACATTCGGCATGTTTGCTCCAAAAAGCATAATGTATGCTTTAAAAATTTTTTCACATATAAATTCCTGATGCAACTTACATTTTTTGTTATAATTTGATACGGTTATTGCATGTGCCAAATCTAAACGTCCTAGGTAGTCAAAGTGATTTTAAAGGTCATTTTTAAAATATCAGAAGCAATTACATCTCCGTTTCACTACATATTCAAGAGAAAACTCTCACATTACTTATATAAAAAGAGCATTATTAGGATTCTCACTAGTGTTAATGATAAAAAACTACAAGGCTGGTATAGACCACTTGATTTGATTGATGCCAGAGAGTTTAGAGGGATAATTAATTCACTTTTCCAGCCTGGTGACTATCACTTTTCCACAATGGATATCGCCGTTGCCATTAATATTGCAACAGATCATTATTGTGACAATGAATTTAACAAGCTTAGCCATGAGATTATTGATTTTTCATACCACTTATCACGTGAAATAAAAGAATCAATAATTAAGAATAAAGTAATGCGAGATGGTCTAATTGATTATGGGAAAAACATTAGCCTAATTAATGTCAATTCAGATCGGACAGCAATTGAATACTTATTCAAAAACAAGAGGGATTTATTCAAACATTATTTCTCAACATTCAATAACACTAACTTTAACCATAGAATTAAAATCTGGCATCAAAGCAATAATAATACATGGGTTGACTGGGGCGAAAAAAACTCTATGTGCATAAACATCAACCCATACAAAATTCGTGAGGGTTTCTTTTTACTCGGCTTTGACTATTTTGATGTTTCAAATAATGAAAATTTGCATTTTGCCAGCAATAAAGATGGATATGAATACTTTAATGAACACTTGGAAAATAGTTCATATGTATGGATGCGGTAGGCAAGATACATAAGGATAGAGGCAATAAAACGGGTTGATAATCATATCAGGAATGAATCGTCACTGTTTATGTTGTCAGTTTATGGGAATGGCAAAAGTGCCAGCGTCCTCTCTTCGCTCACAGCCGACCTCCAGCTCAGTTACCTGGTCCGCTTCGTGCCTGGAGCGGAAGTAGCTCACAAGTTCGGATCTTAGTTTGTATTGGAAAGAGAGTAAGCTGTCATCAGCATACTACTCATGTAATTGACACCCACGTATATAACGTGGGTGATATCTGAGGATTCGATATTTTTTCAGTTTAGAACTTATAAAAAATCAATATAACTCAAACTAAAAACTATACATCAGGAGGTACAAAGTTATTGATTCGATTATAGTACCTGTGTTCAAAACCTAAGGGACTTCCATTTAATTTATCTACTATTCTATTGTTTTTCTTGATGAAATCAAGGAAAATGGAATCCAATCTCGGATGCTCTGAATTGTTGAAAATATGTGAGAGATGGTTAATTGCAGCTATTGCAACCCCATAATCAAGGCATGCACTGAGAGCCTTAAGAATATCCTTATGATCCGTGCATAAATAATCGTAACTGAATTTTATGTTATTACCTTCACTTTCTAATGATATATTATTCAGTAACCCAATAGGATTTGGGTGAGCACCAAAATCGATTGCTGCATCATACAAGCTCATGATGTATTGCTCATACGGCGTGTCACCTGATTTTTCATCATGACGTTGCAAGTATCCTCTAAACCGTTTGACTGCTGCAGTGAATGCTTTTTTATTAGAATTAAAGTCATCTTCGGATAATTGACGTTTCTTCCACGTTTCACTGAGGCCTTCTTCGCAATTAAATAAATATCCATAGATGGCACTTTCAAGGGCCGTTCTAAAAAGAGGGAATATTGCAGTAAAATGACCGGATTGAGCTAAGTCGAAAGCCACTAAGAAAAGTGAATGGGCGTTTGCTGCGGCCGTTAATGATTCATGTGTTTTCATGCCATGTATAGAAGATGCTATGATATAATCGCACTTTTTAACCTGAATAATAATTTCACAAAAATCGTTCCTTATCTCTTTACGTAATATTTCCTTTACTGATTCATATTGTTCGTAGCAGAAATTTTGTTGAGAATTATCCATGGTCATTACCTCTCATAAAATATATTATTTTTTATTAATCAAAGCTTCAATACATTATCATTACTTGACTATGCATTTAAGTTGTCTGTTAGGTACGCTGCTCATAAACGTTTATGAGCAATCACTTACGACAACCTTAGCTGATTTTACAACAAGTAGGCCCGATAGTCTGCTCCTCGCTCACAGCAGACCTTCACCTCTGTCAGTTCGTCCAATCCGTTTCAATTACAGACGTTAAAATAGCTCGTACGCTTAAAACGATGCGGAATGACTTCTATTTGTTAACTGCTGTGATAAATTAATTAACATGACGCTAACGCCTTAAGTGATTTTTAATCGGGAGTTTATTCATGTTTTGGGAATCGGAAAGATTGATTTATAGGCATGCGGTAATGTCAGATTTGGAGTCTCTCTTTCGCATCTATGGCGATCCGAGGACGCACATATTTAATCCTGCAGGGCCCCATCCTGATATTGAACGTTCAAGGCAATCTCTTCAGCGCCGGATGTCTGACAGAAAAGTCTATGGGTTTGATGATTGGGCCATCATGAGAAAGGACAAACCAGATTACATCATTGGTTTCGGTGGCGTATTTGCCAGTGAATTTAATGGCAAACTTACTAACAACTTAGGTTACAGATTTGAGCCGGATGCATGGGGTAAAGGTTATGCAACTGAGCTTTCTAAAAGAGCTTTACTCTACGGATTTGAAGAAATTGGCCTACAAGAAATTGTCGGCGTCGTCCGAGAGAATCATCTGGCCTCAAAGAAAGTGCTCGAAAAAGTGGGCATGAACTTTGTTGAAAGAATAACGAATACAGAGAACCTTCCTGCGGGCCTTATGTTTAGTATTTTGCGCACTGAATGGCTGGAGTGTAACTCCAGATAAATTGCTGGATTCTTGCTCTATCTCTCGAGTTGTTCAACTTCCATTTCTCGCTCGATGCAGACAGGAACAAATCTCTCCGGATAAAGACTTTTATCCCCTCACCCATCGCAGTATTCTCGCCAGGCATCTGCAAAAACAGGTGCCGGGATTGGCCTCCTGCAAAACCTTAGTGGGGACACAGTGGCGCGTTTGTGCCATTGACGATTTCACCTTGTGTAGTGGAGTTCAATCTATGACATCCCTCCTTTCCCCTGACTGCGATTTACTGACTATCCCTTTTAGCGCTTCAACAGATTTTCTCGATCTGGCCGAATGCTGTGACCGTTTTGCTGAAACCCTGATTGAATGCGGCCGTGACGAAGACGATTATAAGCTGGCGCTGTTAGGCCGACTTGGCTCCTGTCTGGCCTTGCTGGCCCCGACGCTGAACGATCCTATTCCGGCACATCTGATTGAGCGGCTGACCGTCGATAAACTGCCTGAGCCACAATCCTGGTTCGAACCGGATCACGATGCGCTGTGCGCGTACTGCCAGGCGCTGACACAGCTCCTGAGCCAGCACACGTTGCCGCCTGAAATGGAGGTAACGCTGCGCGGATTATTGTGTGAACTGGTGTGGATGTTCGCAGCAGATATGAAAGCGCCGCGCTGGGAGCGTTAACAAACAGAGCTATGAATTGCCCGGCGGCACTGCGTTTGCCGGGCCTACGCGTAGCGCCAGCAGGCATTCTTTACCTTTCGGAAGAACAAAGCCTGGGTTTAGTCATCTACGGAACTCAGGCTTTTCTGCCCTTTTGCCCCTGATTGACCGGTTTTCGTTTGCGCTGCACACGTAGTGCATCGACGACCAATGAAAACGCCGGAGAAGGTTGTTTGCGGCTGGGGTAGTAGAGGTAATAGCCAGGGAAAGGCTGACACCAGGGATCCAGCACCCGAACGAGCCGCCCTGCCTCAATATGCGACCCAAATTCTTCTTCCGGCAAAAACGCGATCCCCAACCCCGCCAGCGCGGCATAAACAATGTGCTCTGTAGTATTAAACGTCAGCTGGCCGCTCACGCGCACATTCAGATCGCCGCCGTCCTGGTCAAAATCCCACACATATAATCCACCGGATCGGACCATCCGCTGGTTAATACAGCAGTGTTGCGTCAGCTCATGCGGCGTTTGTGGGATCGGATAACGGGCGAAGTATTCCGGCGACGCAACCGCCGCCATGCGCAATTCCGGGCCAATCGGGATGGCTATCATGTCTTTATCAATGGTATCGCCCAGGCGCACACCTGCATCAAAACGATCGGCCACGATATCGCGGAAACCGTGGTTGGCATCAAACTCAATATGGATATCTGGATACTCGCGCAGCAGTGGCGTCAGCTTGGGTAACAGCGTGGTGCGTAACACGTCTGGCCCGCACGTGATGCGCACCGTCCCGGCGGGTTTATCCCGCAACTCTGTGAGCAACTCCAGCTCGGCCTCAATCTCATCAAAACGGTTGCCGATGGCCTGTAACAACCGTTCTCCGGCTGTCGTGGGCGACACGCTGCGAGTGGTGCGCGTCAGCAGGCGGATCTGCATCCGTTCTTCGAGGGCGGAAATCGCCTGGCTGAGCGCAGGTTGCGTCACGCCCAGATGCGCCGCCGCGCGGGTAAAGCTCCCTTCCCGGGCAACGGTGACAAAATAAAGCAGGTCATTCAGATTGCGTTTCATCCGCCAGGCATCTCCAATTAATAAGCATAACTTATAAGCCCATTAAGTATTCATTAGCTAGTCAGCCTACACCCCTCATGTGAAAATTTCAGCAACAGATAATCGTGAACGGCATTCGCCCAGCCCATCCCTGAAGGTTGCCTGGCCGGATGTCGAGGTAAAAGAGAATGCCCACAATGACCCGTGAAATACCCACTCACCAACAGCACGCCTACTGGAGCGGCGTTTTTGCAATGACGCTCTGCGTCTTTGTGCTGATCGCGTCAGAATTTATGCCGGTAAGCCTGCTGACGCCCATCGCCTCCGATCTGGGTGTCAGTGAAGGGCTGGCCGGGCAAGGGATTGCGATTTCCGGGGCGCTGGCGGTCGTGACCAGCCTGTCGCTCTCTATGCTTGCCGGAAATCTGAACCGTAAATTTCTGCTGCTGGGAATGACGGCGCTAATGGCAATTTCTGGCGCAATCGTCGCGATGGCGGTCAGTTATCCCGTCTACATGCTGGGCCGGGCCTTGATAGGTATCGCGATCGGTGGATTCTGGTCGATGTCTGCGGCCACCGCGCTTCGGCTGGTGCCTGAGCATCTGGTGCCTCGCGCGTTGGCGATTTTCAACGGCGGAAACGCGCTGGCCACTGTGATAGCCGCCCCACTCGGTAGCTATCTCGGGGCGGTGGTTGGCTGGCGCGGGGCCTTCTGGTGCCTGGTCCCGGTGGCGATCGCGGCGTTCATCTGGCAGTGGATAAGCCTGCCGCTGATGGCGGCCGATAAAAACCCGCGTTCCGGCGGCGCTATTTTTCGTCTGTTTACCCGTCCGGTGGTAGCGATTGGCCTGCTGGCCTGCGGCCTGTTCTTCATGGGGCAGTTCGCCTTATTCACCTACGTCCGCCCGTTTCTCGAAACGGTGACGAAAGTGGAGATAGCCACGTTATCGCTCATTTTGCTGACCATCGGCGTCGCGGGATTTATCGGTACGTTGGTGATTAGCCGCTGCCTGAAGGCCGGCTTCTACCCGACGCTCATCGCCATCCCCTTACTGATGGCGGTCATCGCCGGGACATTGGTGCTGTCGGGGCAAAACGTCTGGGTAGTTGCGCCGATGCTGGGGTTCTGGGGGCTGCTGGCAACGGCGGCGCCCACCGGATGGTGGACCTGGGTGGCCCGCACGCTGCCGGACGATGCCGAAGCAGGCGGTGGCCTGATGGTCGCCATTATCCAGCTGTCTATCGCGCTGGGTTCTACCCTCGGCGGCCTCGCGTTTGACCACATCGGCTGGCAGAGCACCTTTACCCTGAGCGGAGGGCTGTTGATTGCCGCCGCCGGGCTGACATTCCTGACATCACGTAAAACACTTCACGCACACTAAGAGGATGCATTCCATGAAAAATATAACCCTGGCGCTGGGGCTGTTACTCGGCTCATTCGCGGCCACCGCGGCTGACATGTCAAAAGGCGCGGATAACTTCTATAAAAGCGATAAAGTCACTCAGCAAAAGGTGACGTTTAAAAATCAGTATCAGATGAAAGTAGTGGGCAATCTGTTTATCCCGAAGACACTGAATCAGAACGTTAAAAATCCGGCCATTATCGTCGGCCACCCGATGGGGGCGGTGAAAGAACAAAGCTCGAATCTGTATGCGCAAAAACTGGCGGAACAGGGCTATGTGACCCTGGCGATCGACCTCTCTTTTTGGGGCGAAAGTGAAGGTAAGCCGGGTCATTTGATTTCGCCGGAAATCTATTCCGATGACTTCAGCGCGGCGGTCGACTACCTGAGCACCCAGCCCTATGTTGATCCGGAGAAGATTGGCGTGCTGGGCATCTGCGGCAGCGGCAGCTTCGTGATCAGCGCAGCGAAAATCGATCCGCGCATGAAGGCGATTGCCACCGTCAGCATGTATGACATGGGGTCAGCTTTCCGAAATGGCCTGAATCATTCCCAAACCGCAGAGCAGCGTCAGGCGTTTATTAAATCGGCAATCGAGCAGCGTTTTGCCGAATTTAAAGGCGCAGAGAAGGCGTACATTCCCGGAACCGTCAATAAACTGGATGATTCGACCCCAGCTATTCAGCGCGAGTTCTTTGATTTCTATCGCACTGCGCGAGGCGGCTATACCCCTCAGGGCGAGAAAGAAGAACTGACCACTAAACCCCTGCTGAGCAGCATAGGCAAGTTTATGAACTTCTATCCGTTCAACGATATCGACACCATTTCACCGCGTCCGATGCTGTTTATCACCGGTGACCAGGCCCACTCGAAAGAGTTTAGCGAAGATGCCTATCAACGCGCCGGACAGCCAAAAGAGCTGTATGTTGTTCCGGGCGCAGGGCATGTTGATTTGTATGACCGCACTGACCTGATCCCGTTTGAGAAACTGACCGCGTTCTTCAACGCTAATCTTAAATAACGATCCACCCGGCGGCAGGCCTGCGTTTTGTAGGCCTGCTAAGCGAAGCGACAGCAGGAGAAAGTGCTTGAATAATCAACGATGGGCGCAGTCATTCAGCCATCTGGGCGTTTAAGTGGTTAAAATAAAAAACATAAAACGTTGCTAAATTAATTTCGCTGTGTCTTAATAGCGTCATCGGTTTGGAACACAGACCTTATGAAAGCAGTTTTAGTAAAGCAGTCCTCAGTTCGGTGTTATCGTTAGATACTCTCCTTCATGAGCCTCCTCCTAAGTGCCAAATAAGAAAGGTCTCTAATTACAGACCCTCATCGCCGCCTTACTACGTGGCTCAAATAATTAAGGAAGTATCTATGTCTAACAAAATGACTGGTTTAGTAAAATGGTTCAACGCTGATAAAGGTTTTGGCTTCATCACTCCTGACGACGGCAGCAAAGATGTATTCGTACATTTCTCTGCAATTCAGAGCGATAACTTCAAAACTCTGGATGAAGGTCAGAAAGTGTCCTTCACCATCGAAAACGGCGCTAAAGGCCCAGCAGCTGGCAACGTATCCCCGCTGTAAGCCGCGCTGATTATCAGTGTACCTTACAACCGCGATGAAGGCACTAGCCTGAGCAGTTAAGAACCACTGATGATAAAAAGAACCCGCCAAGTGCGGGTTTTTTATTGCCTAAAATTTGACGCCCCCCGCCTAATTCAGCCTGGTCTCATGCATAAGTCAGGATCATAAGGTACACTTTTTATCATGTTGAATAATTTGGATAAAAAGGATGACTGACTTCCCACCCAGCTTATTGATCTTAAATGGCAAAGGTGCCGGTGAACCCGCACTTCGCGAAGCCATAAACCAGTTGCGTGAGGACGGCGTGGAAATCCACGTGCGCGTGACGTGGGAGAAAGGCGATGCGGCGCGCTATCTGGACGAAGCCTGCCGGTTGGGCGTGGCAACGGTGATCGCTGGCGGCGGCGACGGCACCATCAATGAAGTCGCTACCGCAATTATCCAGTGTGAAAACAGCTATATTCCGGCACTCGGCCTTCTGCCGCTCGGCACCGCCAATGATTTTGCTACCAGCGTCGGCGTTCCGCCTGAACTCGATAAAGCCCTGAAACTGGCGATTGCGGGCAACGCCACGGCGATTGATATCGCGCGGGTCAACGACAAAACCTGCTTTATCAATATGGCGACCGGCGGATTCGGGACGCGGATCACCAGCGAAACGCCGGAGAAACTGAAAGCAGCGTTAGGTGGCGTGTCGTATCTGATCCATGGCCTGATGCGCATGGATACCCTGAAACCCGACCGCTGTGAAATTCGCGGCGAAAATTTCCACTGGCAGGGTGACGCGTTGGTGATTGGGATAGGTAACGGGCGTCAGGCGGGTGGCGGGCAGCAGCTTTGCCCGGATGCCTTAATCAATGACGGTCTGTTACACCTGCGTATTTTCACCGGTGAAGAACTGCTCCCTGCACTGTTTAACACTCTCTCCCGCCCGGAAGAGAGCCCGAACCTGATTGATGGCGTATCGTCGTGGTTTGAAATCACCGCCCCGCACGACATTACCTTTAATCTCGACGGAGAACCGATGAGCGGGCGGGAATTCCGGATCGAAACCCTGCCCCATGCCCTGGAATGCCGTCTTCCGCCGGGTTGTCCTTTATTGCGCTGATAAAAAAGCCTCCTCCTGAATCAGAAGGAGGCTTTTTGTTATAACGAGTATCAGGCGATGGTCACTTTCTCGTCCAGATACACATCCTGCACCGAGTTAATCAGCTTCACGCCCTCGGCCATCGATTTCTTGAACGCTTTACGACCCAGAATAAGGCCCATCCCACCCGCACGTTTATTGATAACTGCAGTGCGAACGGCATCGACCTGGTCATTGTCCCCTGCTGCCCCGCCAGAGTTAATCAGCCCTGCGCGGCCCATATAGCAATTAGCTAGCTGGTAACGCACCAGATCGATCGGGTTATCGGTGGTCAGCTTGCTGTAAACGCGCTCATCGGTATAACCGAAGTTCACCGCCTTGTAACCGCCGTTATTCTCCGCCATTTTCTGCTTCACGATATCCGCGCCAATGGTCGCTGCCAGATGGTTAGCCTGACCGGTCAGGTCGGCGGAAACGTGATAATCCACGCCATCTTTTTTAAAGCCGGAATTACGCAGATAGGCCCACAGAACGGTCACCATGCCCAGTTCATGCGCACGTTCAAATGCGGCGGAGATCTCTTCAATCTGGCGACGCGACTCTTGCGAGCCGAAATAAATGGTCGCCCCGACCGCCACCGCGCCCATATTGAAAGCCTGTTCGACACTGGCGTAGAGCGTCTGGTCGAAGGTGTTCGGGTAGCTGAGCGTCTCGTTGTGATTGAGCTTCAAAAGGAACGGGATGCGGTGAGCATAGCGGCGCGACACACTCGCCAGCACGCCATAGGTCGAAGCGACACAGTTACAGCCCGCCTCAATCGCCAGCTCAACAATATTTTTTGGGTCAAAATAGAGCGGATTAGCGGCAAATGAGGCGCCAGCAGAGTGCTCAACGCCCTGGTCTACCGGTAAAATAGAGAGGTAGCCGGTGCCCGCCAGACGCCCGGTGTTATACAGGGTCTGCATGTTACGCAGAACGGCTGGGGGACGGTTGTTGTCAATCATCACGCGATCGACATAATCAGGGCCGGGAAGATAAAGCTGTCCGGACGGTATGGTCATACAACGATGCTGTAAAAGGCTGTCGGCGTCTTTGCCAAGCAACTGCGCAATATCAGTCATAGTGATAACTCCCGTAAGTGCCAGCGGCGCTGGCATGAATGTCCTGTGCCCATGTTTAAGGCAACCCTAAGCTTGGTCTTCTGAGCGCGATTTTGCCAGCCCATGTGTGCGCTTTTAAGCACATTCCGCTGGCACGATTCAGGTACGAAAAAGTGCTAAGTCGCTCATGAAATCACCGCAAAGGTATTTAAAAGGTATTATTCAATGGTAGTGTGCAGGCGTACCTTACCTGTCATGAAGGATTTAAAGATGAAAACTACAGTGAAGCTGTCGTTCATGATGTTCGTGGAGTGGTTTATCTGGGGGGCGTGGTTTGTGCCTCTGTGGTTATGGCTGAGCAAAAACGGCTTCAGCGCCGGGGAAATCGGCTGGTCGTATGCCTGTACTGCCATCGCGGCGATCCTCTCGCCCATCCTGGTCGGCTCGCTGACTGACCGCTTCTTTCCGGCACAGAAAGTGCTGGCAATACTGATGTTTGCCGGGGCGATTTTGATGTATTTCGCCGCGCAGCAGACCACCTTCCACGGCTTCTTCCCGTTGCTGCTGGCCTACTCGCTGACCTATATGCCGACCATCGCCCTGACCAACAGCATTGCTTTTTCCCACGTGCCGGACGTCGAGCGCGATTTCCCGCGCATTCGCGTGATGGGCACCATAGGCTGGATTGGTTCCGGCCTGGTGTGCGGTTTCCTGCCGCAAATGCTGGGTTATAACGATATCTCCCCGACCAGCATTCCGCTGCTTATCACCGCTGCAAGCTCGGCGCTACTGGGCGTTTTCGCGCTGTTCCTGCCGGATACGCCGCCAAAAAGTACCGGCAAAATGAGCCTGAAGGTCATGCTCGGCCTGGACGCGCTGGTGCTGCTGCGCGACAAAAACTTCCTCGTCTTTTTCTTCTGCTCGTTCCTGTTCGCCATGCCGCTGGCGTTCTACTACATCTTTGCCAACGGCTATCTGACCGAAGTCGGGATGCATAACGCCACCGGCTGGATGACCCTCGGCCAGTTCTCCGAAATCTTCTTTATGCTGGCACTGCCGTTCTTCACCAAGCGCTTTGGTATTAAAAAGGTATTATTATTAGGTCTGGTGACCGCGGCCATTCGCTACGGCTTTTTCGTCTATGGCGGCGCAGAGCATTACTTTACCTACGGCCTGCTTTTCCTCGGTATTCTGCTGCACGGCGTGAGCTACGATTTTTACTACGTAACCGCCTACATTTACGTCGACAAAAAAGCGCCAGTGCAAATGCGCAACGCCGCGCAGGGGCTGATTACCCTGTGCTGTCAGGGCTTTGGCAGCCTGCTCGGCTACCGTCTCGGCGGCGTGATGATGGAGAAAATGTTCGCCTATAAAACGCCGGTCAACGGCCTGACCTTCAACTGGGCCGGGATGTGGACCTTCGGGGCGGTGATGATCGCCGTGATTGCCGTGTTGTTTATGCTGTTCTTCCGTGAATCGGACAGAGAAATTACCGCCATCCCCGTCGACAGCGACGCGCGCGACATGGCGATGACACATGAGGAAGTGAAATGAAACATCAACGAATTCTCGGGGCCTTGTACGGCCAGGCGTTAGGCGATGCGATGGGTATGCCATCAGAACTGTGGCCGCGCTCACGCGTAAAAGCGCACTTCGGCTGGATTGACCGTTTCCTGCCAGGCCCGGCGGAAAACAATGCCGCCTGCTATTTCAATCGTGCGGAGTTTACCGACGATACCTCGATGGCGCTGTGCCTGGCCGATGCGATTATCGAATGCGACGGCGAGATCGTACCGGACGTAATTGGCCGCCACATTCTGGCGTGGGCAGAAGGCTTCGACGCGTTCAATAAAAACGTGCTCGGCCCGACCTCGAAAATAGCGCTGAATGCCATTCGCGACGGTAAACCGGTCAGCGAGCTGGAAAACAACGGCGTCACCAACGGGGCAGCGATGCGCGTCTCCCCGCTGGGCTGCGTGCTGCCGACTGCTGACCTCAATGCCTTTATCGATTCGGTCGCGCTGGCTTCCAGTCCGACGCACAAATCCGATCTCGCTATCGCCGGAGCGGTAGTGATTGGCTGGGCCGTCTCCCGCGCGGTGGACGGCGAAAGCTGGCAGAACATCGTTGATGCACTGCCCGCCGTCGCCCGTCAGGCCCAGGAAAAACGGGTAACCACTTTCAGCGCCTCGCTCTCAATGCGTATCGAACTGGCGCTGAAAACCATCCGCGAAGCCCACGGCGTGGAATCCGCCTGCGAACAGCTTTATCAGTTGGTCGGTGCAGGCACCAGTACCCTTGAATCCGTGGCCTGCGCGATTGCAATGGTCGACCTGGCAGGTACCGACCCGAACCGCTGCGCGATTTTGTGCGCCAACCTGGGCGGCGACACCGACACCATCGGCGCGATGGCCACCGCCATCTGCGGGGCGTTGCACGGTATCGACGGGATTAACCCAGCGCTGAAACAGGAACTCGACGCGGTGAACCAACTCGACTTTGACCGCTACGCCACCGCCCTGCTGCGCTATCGCCAACAGCGGGAGGAACGATGCTGAATGACAAACTGAGCCAACTCCGGCAGCAGCGCCCGGTAACGGTCATCGGTTCGGCGGTGATTGACGTCATCGCCGACGCCTACGCCCTGCCCTGGCGTGGCTGTGACATCGAATTACAGCAGCAGAGCGTCAATATTGGCGGTTGTGCGCTGAACGTGGCGGTAGCGCTGAAACGTCTCGGCATAGAATCCTGTAACGCCCTGCCACTCGGCCAGGGTGTGTGGGCCGATATCGTGCGCAACAACCTGACTCGCCAGGGCATTCACAGCCTGATTGAAACCGACAAGGGTGACAACGGCTGGTGCCTGGCGCTGGTCGAACCGGACGGAGAGCGCACCTTTATGTCGTTTACCGGGGTGGAAAACGCCTGGGACGACGACTGGCTGGCGCGTCTGCCGCAGCACGCTGACGGCCTGGTTTACCTGTCCGGCTACCAGCTTACCGCCCCCTGCGCCGAACGCCTGATTAGCTGGCTGGAAGCGTCGTCTGGCGTGACGGCGCTGATCGACTTTGGGCCACGTATTGCAGATGTGCCTCCGGCACTGTTTGCGCGGATCATGGCCTGCAAACCGCTCATCACCCTGAATCGCCAGGAAGCGGACATTGTTGCCGAACAGCAGACGTTTCCCAGCGATGTTGAACAGTTAGGCAAAGCCTGGCTTGAACGCTGGCAGGCACCGCTGATAGTGCGCCAGGATAAGGACGGGGCATGGTATTTCAGTGAGGCGGCATCCGGCCAGGCTGCGGCGTTCCCGACCACGGTGGTCGACACCATCGGCGCAGGAGACAGCCACGCAGGCGGCGTGCTGGCAGGATTGGCCTCAGGATGGTCGTTGGCCGAGGCGGTCACACTGGGTAATGCGGTTGCATCCTGGGTGGTCAGTCACCGCGGCGGCGACTGTGCCCCCACTCGCGACGAATTACTCCTCGCACACAAACACGTATAAATCGCTGCGGCAGTAGCTGATGCTGTATTCAATCGGCCGCTGCTGCTGATCCAGCGCCACCTGTTTAATCACCAGCACCGGGATTTTGTCATCCATTTTGATGTGTGTCTGAAACTCAGCGTCCGGCATGCGGGCGCTGACGCGTGACCGGGTCCGCTGGGGGTAAATATGCTGGCTGCGAAAATAGTCGTACAGTGAAACCCCGATGTCGTCGGCGTCCTTGATTAGGTGCGACGGCACCCACGACTCCTCGATCGACACCGCCTCTTCATCAACATAACGAATGCGCTTGAGTAAAAAGACCTCGCTTTTCGGCTCCAGCGCCAGCTGTTCGGCCACTTCTGACGGACATTCCACCACCCGCTTGTTGACCCACAGCGTGTCCGGTTTTTTGCCCCGCAACACCACCTGCTGGGAAAAACCACGCGCCTCTTTCAGCGAATACTCAAAGATGTTGTTGATCTGGGTACCGTAGCCACGCGCCCGCGTGACCACACCTTCATCTTCCAGGGTCTGCATCGCCTTGCGCACAGTAATGCGCGACACGCCGGTAAGCTGGCTCAGGTCTCGCTCGCCGGGCAAAATATTGCCATGCTCCAGCCAGCCGCTGCGCACCGCGTTCTTTACCGTTTCGGCAAATTTCAGGTACAGCGGCGTGTTATCGGCAGCGGCGATGCGCTCGTTCAGTTGCGCGAGAAGCCGGGTATGCGCTTGTTCCATCTCTGGTTTCCTGGCTAAAAGTTTCAGTCAGTATACTACCACCATGCGTGAAAATGATGCACCGGCCCGATACCGCTCCCGACCTCCAGCGAGTCCGCCTGTGCCAGCGCCGCCGACAGCCAGGCTTTGGCTTCCGGCACCGTTTCCCGCCAGCTGTTATAGCGCGGATGCAACGCCGCTAAGGCTGCCGACAATGTACAACCGGTGCCGTGGGTATTTTTGGTCCGCACGCGCGGCGCGGTAAAACGCATTTCGCCCTCGCGGGTAAACAACCAGTCCGGGCTTTCAACATCGTCCAGATGACCGCCCTTCATCAGCACCGCCTCGCAGCCCAGGGCCCGCAGCGCCCGGCCTTGCTCGAGCATTTCCCTTTCATTACACGCATGAGGCGCATCCAACAGCGCCGCGGCTTCCGGCAGATTGGGGGTAATAAGGGAGACCTGCGGCAATAAGCGTTTACGCAACGTAGCGATCGCCGACGCTGACAGCAACGGATCGCCGCTTTTCGCCAGCATCACCGTATCGAGCACCACGTTAGTGATGTGATAACGTGCCAAACGTTCAGCCACGGCTTCAACGATATCCGTTTCAGCCAGCATACCGATTTTAGTGGTGTCGATGCGCACGTCGCTAAACACCGAGTCCAGCTGCGCGGCGACAAAATCGGGTTCGATGCGATACACCGACTGCACGCCCTGGGTATTCTGCGCCACCAGCGCGGTGACCACCGAACAGCCGTAGGCCCCGAGTGCCGAAAACGTTTTGAGGTCCGCCTGAATCCCGGCCCCGCCGCTCGGGTCTGTGCCTGCAATGGTGAGCGCGTTAATCCGCTTCATGCCTGCCCCTCCGCGTACAGCGCGTCTAGAAATGCCGCCACGAAGCTGCCCGGCCCGGCGCTGTTTTCAGTCGCTACCCCGCCTGCTCGTTTCATTAATCCGCAGGCCGCCGCGACGTTATCGAGCCTGTCGCCCGGCAGCGCACAGCTCGCCGCCACCACCGCCGAAAGCGCACAGCCCGTGCCGACCACGTTGGTCATCAACGAGGAACCGTCGATAACCCTCAACGTGCGCTGCCCGTCGGTAACGTAATCCACCTCACCGGTGACCGCCACAACGGTAGAAATTTGGCGCGCCAGGGCCTGGGCGGCAGGCAGCGCGGCGGCAGCGGTATCGGTAGTATCCACCCCGCGCCCGCCGCGGTTCATGCCCGCCAATGCGAGAATTTCAGAGGCGTTGCCACGAATAGCAGCAGGCTGAAGTGACAACAGCTGCTGGCAAAATTCTGTCCGCAACGTGAGCACCCCGACAGCTACCGGGTCGAGCGTCCAGGGTTTTTGGCTGGCGTTTGCACTTTCCACCGCGGTTCGCATCGTCGCCGCACGGGATTGCGTCAGCGTGCCAACATTGATCAACAGTGTATCGGCAAAGGCGGCAAACTGTGGGGCTTCGTCGGCATCAATCACCATCGCCGGAGACGCGCCGAGCGCCAACAAAACGTTAGCCGTGAAGGTTTGCACCACATCGTTAGTCATGCAGTGAACCAGCGGCGAACGAGTACGAAAAAGGTGTGAAGTGTGCGCGAGCTGCGCGGAGTTAAGCAGGTCAGGTTGCATAGTTCGCTCCTGCCAGTAGGTGAAGAAGCGATACCCTGCGCGGGTCTCTGACTTCCCTACGCTGGCATTATCCAGATCAGGTGGTACGGGTATTTCTCAGCCTTCACAAAGAAGGGCACCCCGAGTCATTTGGTAACCATTAGGTTACCGCCAGCAAGGTTAGGGGAAGTTGTTTGTTGAAGCAAGCCTGCCGACCCAGAGCGCTTACATTTGCCGATTTTTCGCAGCATTTAATGTACATTTTTATCTTTAGAAAAAGTTAACCCACACCTTTCACTTTCGTTTGAAACATTATTTCATTAACCCCTAAATATCACTTTCGAACTTTTGACTATGCGTGCTATTTGTGATCAAGGTCAATATTTGAATCATCATTATAATGGATAGTTCACGCCGAAAAATAAGTGACATGAATAATAAAAACATTCTCATCCTTGATGACCTACAGAATGATCAATGTAAGTAAAATAATTTACATTTTTAATCTAAATTTGTTAATGAGATATTGTCAAATGAAATCAAATAAAGCACTCGTTTCTATTGCTGTGTTTATTGCTATTTTTTCATCTACGGTCAATGCGGCCACTCTCGCCTCAGATGTTAGCTTAGCCGATGGTGGCGATGTTGAAACTGCAATTAACCAACTTTCTGGCGCTGTGGCTGGAATTGGCTCTGATATAACACGAATTGATACTATTAATACTCAACAAACCAACGCCATTACTCACAATGCCTCTGATCTCAATGGCCTTAAAGATGTTGCTATCATTCATGACCAGAGTATTAATAAAAACACTGCTGATATTGCATCATTACAAACTGATAAAGTCGACACGACGACTTTTGATGTTTATCAGAATAGCCAGAATGACAAAGACACTAGCCAGGATATGGCAATTGGTGCGGCTCAATCTACTGCTGATATTGCTAATAATAAAGCAGAAGCCAATACCACCCGTATTACCACTCTTGAGAATGAACCAAAACCTAAAGACGGTGTAAATGGTAAGGATGGTATTACTACAACTATCACTAAAGTCGATACTGTTTCACAGGCTAAAATTGCGTCTCAAAGTACCCAGATTGCCACCCTCAAAACGCAAACCACGGCACAAGCCCATGATCTGAATGCCGCTAAACAAGTATTTGAACAAGCACAGGCGAGCAGTAACGCACAATTCAGAAGCCTTAAAGATGAAGTAGATAGCAACAAAAAAGAAGCGCGTTCAGGCGTCGCGAGCGCCGTGGCTATCGCCTCAATGCCGCAAGTTGAAAAGTCTCAGGCTGTCATGTTCTCAGCAGGTATTGGTTCCTTTAAAGATGAACAAGCGTTAAGCGTGGGCGCTTCTTTCCATGCTGGCGAACATGCGATTATCAAAGCAGGGATTAGTGATTCGACTAATAATGATTTAGCGATGGGTGCAGGCATTGGTATCGGTTTTTAAGATTAACCCGGCCCCTTTTTGACAGAGGGGCCAGACTGCTGACATTTGCCTCTTTAACACAGATTTACCTGATACGATTTTCGCCAATAACAGGTATCCTAAGCCGATCAGGCTCAGGCCACGCGTTTACTGAACTCCCAGGTACATCTCTGTATGCGAAAAATGTTTAAAGTGTCGCTGCTGCTGGCGTTGCTGTCATGTTTTATGTTGACTCCGTTTCTGGCCGAGGCGGATGACAGCCAGGCGCAAACTGATGTGGAACAACCGGTAAAGGTTAATGCCAACATCGCGTTACCCGCTCTGCAAAAACGTCTGGATGCGCTGAAGCAGCAGGTTTCTACCGCGAAGGTGGACAAGCAATTCACGGCGCTGAATGATGAAGCCCAGCAGCTGGTTAGCGACGCCGATAAGCTCGCCGTGGCACTGGCTCCGCAGCTGGCACAGGTTCAGGCTCAGCTGGATGTCCTTGGCCCACCGCCGGCCCCCGGCACGCTGACGGAAACCCCGCAGGTGGTCAGCCAGCGCAAACAGCTTAATAACAGCAAAACCCTTCTGACCACCCAGATTGAGCAAACCAAAGCCATCGGCGTGGGCGCGCAGAACTTATCAGCTCAAATCTTTGGTTTACGCCGTGATGCGTTAAAAACCCAAATTGCGCTGAACACCGGCAGTATTCTCGGGGAGAAATTCTGGTCCCCACTGATTAATCCGGCCGAGAAAGATGCCGCACGCTTTGATGCTTTTGGTTCACAGGTCAGTGACGCCTGGCGCCAGGCATGGAGCGAAGAGTGGCGTGTGGGTTCTGGATCCTATCTGCTACTGGCGCTGGTCATTGGCCTGTTTGGACGCAAAGCGCTGGATAAACCCGTTGGCTGGATCCTCCCGCGCTGGTTGCCGCAGGGCCGATTCCGTCGAAGTTTTCTCGCCTGCTTCACCACGCTCAGCACGATGTTTACGCTGAGCATCAGCATGCAACTGTTGGTTTATATCTTCACACGGTTGCCGGATACCGCGCAGCCGGTGCTGGAATTTGCCGATCAACTGGTCGAGCTGACCTATTTCTCGGCGATCATCGCCGGGCTTGGGATTGCCTTACTGTCGAACAATCACCCTTCCTGGCGTCTGCCGGGGATTGCCGATTCGCTGGCGAAAACGCTCGGGTCGTTCCCGGTCCTGCTAGCGACGTCCATCTTCATTTTCGGCATCATTGAGCAGCTCAACGCCCTGGTCGGAACCAGCATTGCCGCCACCCTGTTTGGCAACGGATTGTCGGCCCTGTTGGTGGCATTGAACTGTCTGATAGCGCCGGTACGCGTGAATCGTATGCGACGCAAAATGCGCGCCGAGGGTGAGCAGACTGAAGCCCGCTCAACGATTGCGGGCCTGATTCATCTGGTGATCAGCCTGACGGCGGTGGTTATTCTGGGTGCGTTGCTGATCGGTTATATCCCGCTGGCGCGCTTTGTCACCTTTGAATTGCTGTGGATTGGCCTGGTGGTCAGCTGTCTGTATCTGCTCATTCACTTCGTGGTCGATCTCTGCGACAGCGTGTTCTCCCCGTCCACCCAAAGCGGCAAAATTCTCAAAAGTACGTTGAGCCTTAACGATCGTCACCTGTCGCTCGCCGCCACGCTGTTCTCGGCGGTGGGGAAAACCTCGCTGTTGCTGATGGCCGCCATCGCGCTGCTCAACGGGACTTTCGGCAGTACCACCCCGGTCGAGTTATTGAAAAAAATCGTCGATATTTGGGGCGGCGAAGGTATCGGTGGCGTCAGTATTATTCCGGCGCATGCTCTGAATGCGTTTCTGTGTCTGGTGATTGGCTGGTACGTCTTACGCTCCACCCGTCGCTGGCTGGATAACGACTTCCTGCCAAAAACCATGATGGATCGTGGCCTGCGAGCGTCGCTGGTCACGCTATTCACCAACGTCGGCTATGTGCTGATCATCATGCTGACGCTGTCTATGCTCGGCATCGAATGGAACAAGCTGGCGTGGATTGTCAGCGCCCTGTCGGTAGGTATCGGTTTTGGTCTTCAGGAGATTGTGAAAAACTTTATCTCCGGTCTGATCCTGCTGACAGAACGTCCGGTCAAAGTGGGCGACCTGGTGAGTATCAGCGGCGTCGAGGGGGATATACGGCGGATCAATGTCCGCGCCACGGAAATACAGCTCAGCGATAAATCGACGGTGATCGTCCCCAACTCGCAGTTAATTTCGCAGAACGTACGCAACGCCACCATGGGAAATGCACAAGGCGTGGCGACCATTACCCTGACCTTCCCGCTGGATATCGACCCTGAACAGGTGCGTAACCTGTTGCTGATGGCCTACACCCTACACGAATCCATTCTGGAAGCTCCCGCGCCGTCGGTCAGCTTTAAAGAGTTAGGGCCGAACGGCATTGTGCTCAGCGTAACGGGTTATGTGAACAGCCCGCGCATGGTCAGTTCTACACGCAGTGATCTGCTGTATGAAATCCTTAAGATGCTCCGCGAGGCGAATATTAGCCTGAGCCAGACACAAACCATGATCCTCGAACAGCCGCATAAAGCGGTGACAGAGGAATAACAGACAGGGCCACCCTGGCGGTGGCCCTTAATTTTTATAAACACGCCTCACTCCCGCGCCAGACGTCGCCATTCTTCACGCGTGATTTCCCACAGTTCTGAGTCCAGTTCACCCGAAACGTATTGCGCTTTTTCCGTACGGACCAAACGCATACCGCTGCGGCTG
>Ga0160437_1000413_pt1 | contig 22665 bp, 18 predicted proteins | sample HID1975I_E0MG_FD_108227 | JGI IMG/M metagenome (GOLD analysis project Ga0160437, IMG submission 108227) | Enriched soil microbial communities from UW Madison campus, WI, USA - HID1975I_E0 MG | ecosystem: Environmental > Terrestrial > Soil > Unclassified | place: USA: Madison, Wisconsin... | reverse complement strand
GATGGTAGATCAAAGTCATTCAGTACATTTATGGATGGTATAACCGGGCAAGATAATACCGGTACCGGTAATGAACCGGGCAACCAGTTGGCCGGTTTTGATTTCAAATTGAAGCTTCAACCCTCGCTTGGGTGGCCAGTCAACTTTTATGGCCAGATTATTGGAGAAGACGAAGCAGGTTTCATGCCTAGCGGAAATCTCTTCCTCGGTGGCGTAGAAGGCCATCATATAGTCGGAAAAGATGCCATTAACTGGTATGTCGAAGCTCATGATACGCGCAGAAACTTCGGGCGCCTGGGTTCCAGCTACACCCATCATATTTACACCGATGGCTATTATCAGCAGGGATATCCGTTGGGTGATGCTATTGGTGGCGATGGGCGGCTACTTGCGGGCAAGGTGGAACTGGCTACTGAAGACAGCCAGCGCTGGAGTGCTCGTTTGGTTTACGCGAGGGTCAATCCTGAAAGTAAGGAAATTAACCAGGCTTTCCCTCGGTCAGACACTCTGACAGGGCTGCAACTCGGCTGGAGCGGAGATGTTTATCGCTCGGCGAGGCTGAAAATGGGCATCTGGTACACCGAAGCAGAACACAGTGATAACGATGCCGGTGTGGGCGTCGGGGCGGAAATCCCGTTCAACTGGTAATCAGCACGCTAAACTGTCGGTAAAATATAAAGGCGGGTAATGCAACGTTACTCGCCTCTAATCCGAATTAATATGCACCTTACAATAGCGCCGCTTCCATGCTGCGGGCGTCAATCCCATCGTTTTACGAAACACCTTCCTGAAATAGCCCACATCCTGAAACCCACTGCGCTGCGCCACTTCGCTTAACGAACATGAATCGCTAATCAGCATTTTCTCTGCACTTAGTACGCGCTGGCGGTGAATAGCCTCGGTGATGGTTAATTCAAATGTCTGCCGGTAAACACGGCCAAGATAATCCGCATTGCAATGTAATTGATTGGCGAGTGATGACGTCGAAACTGGCAGATGAAATTGTGTACGGATTAGCTGCTGGGCTTTATACGCCAACGCCACGCCGCTGTTGTCAGCCTGGGGATTGTCATTCGCTGCCACTGAAAGTTGCTGCATGATCAACAATAAAATGAGCTCCAGCGAGTCGCTGCGGTTAATGGTCTCCTGTTCGCTTAAAAACTGGCGAAATAAAGAAATAACATATTGTGGATTAATCACTTGCCCATGCTGTGGCATAGAAATTAATGAAACCGGGTAGTCTGATGGATTATCACCCTGTGAATTGAGTTCAAAATGCAGCCAGTAAAATTTTAAATCCGCCGGGAAGTTGCCTACCCCGACATGTTTCCGATGTGGCCAGAGCAATAAACTTTCCCCCGCCTTAACGCTAAAAAGCGTGTCCTCTTCCTTGATCGTAAGTGTCCCTTTTTCAACGAAAATCAGCTCCCACGAGTCCAGTTCCCGCTGTGGATGGCTGCCCACGCCACGTGAAATAAACAAACCGCCGTTTTGCACGCGAAGTGGTAAAGATATTTTTAAATCAAACAATTACGTAATCCTCAAGTCCATTCTCCCGCGATAGTGTAGATAAAATAAACCGGGCGGTGGATTTGTCGCAGGCGTTTGGCGATCTCCTTCACAGTTTTATCCTCAGGTCGGAATTGTCATCTTTTTATACTTTTCTATCGCCTTGTTGGTATTTAGATTGGGTGCCAATTTATTGGGGTACTAAATCAATAATAAAAACTTCCGGTTCTTAATCTGAAACGAGGTGTAAATAAATCATGACCTCTACCCCTATAAATAATACTGATATTGCGGCTACAGATTTAAATGACAGGCTCTCGATTCGTGAGAAAATAGGTTACGGATTAGGTGATGCAGGCGGAACGGTTATTACCTGCCTTATCATGAACTTCCTGACTTTTTTCTACACCGATGTATTCGGTTTAACCCCTGCAATTGTCGGCACGTTGTTTATTGCATTACGTGTTTTCGACGCGATTTCTGACCCGCTGATGGGCATTCTGGCTGACCGTACACAAAGCCGTTTTGGTCGCTTCCGCCCATGGCAGTTGTGGGTTGCAGTGCCAATTGGAGTGATCGGCGTGCTGACGTTTACCGTGCCGGATCTTAGCGCCAATATGAAAATCCTCTGGGCGTTCGGCACTTATCTCCTGCTTTCAGTGGGTTACACCGCCATTAACGTGCCTTATTGCGCGCTAATCAACACCATGACCACGCGCCACGATGAAGTGATTTCCTGCCAGTCCTGGCGCTTTGTGTTGTGCGGTGTGGCGGGCTTCCTGGTGTCGGTTGGCCTGCCGTGGTTGGTGGAAATCATCGGCCAGGGAAATGCCGCGAAGGGCTACCAGATGGGCGTTGGCATTTTGTGTGCTGTGGCGGTGGTGATGTTCCTGTGCTGCTTCTTCTGGGTGCGCGAACGAGTGCCGCTGGCGCTGATGGGCAAATTTACCCTGCGCGAACACCTGGCGGGTTTGCGTAAAAACGACCAGCTATTACTGAGCCTGGTGATGTCGTTCCTGCTGATTAACGTGTTTAACCTGCGCGGCGGCGGCTACATGTATTTCATTACTTATGTGCTGCAAGGCAGCGCCGGGTTTGCCTCACTATTCTTCACGATGGTGACATTCGCATCCATTCTCGGCGCGGTGATTGTGAACCCGCTCGCCAAACGCTTTGATACCGTAAAACTCTACTATTACACCAACCTGGTTTTAGCGGCGTTGGCCGCGGGGATGTGGCTTTTGCCAACGGGCGCGGCGTTCCAGACCTTATGGCTGCTGGTGATTTTGGCTAACGGCATCATTCTTGGATTCACTCTGCCACTGCACTTTTCCATCATGGCGTTTGCCGATGACTACGGCGAGTGGAAAACCGGCGTGCGTTCCTCGGGGATGAACTTCGCATTCAATCTTTTCTTCATCAAATTAGCCTGGGCTGCCAGCGCCGGGATCATCAGCCTGGTGTTTATTTTCGTGGCCTATCAACCCGGCCCGGAACACCAGACGGCGGCCTCACTTTCTGGCATTACCGCGCTGGAAACCCTGCTGCCAGCCGCATTCCACCTGTTACTGGCTCTGGCGATTCGCCGTTGCCGTTTGAATAATCCTATGATGGCGCAGATTTCCACTGACTTACGTCAGCGCCATGTCCAGACCGCCTGAGGAGTTGTTATGAATCAGCCTGATATTTTACAGGAAGTAGACCTGCACAAACTGAAAGTGACCGATGCGTTTTTAGGCCAGTACCAGCGTTTGGTGCGCGACGTGGTGATCCCGTATCAGTGGGATGCCCTGAACGACCGCATTCCCGAAGCGGACCCGAGCCACGCCATCGAAAACTTTGAAATCGCGGCGGGGCGCAAAGAAGGCGAGTTTTACGGCATGGTTTTCCAGGACAGCGACGTGGCGAAATGGCTCGAAGCGGTGGCGTGGTCGCTGTGCCAGAAGCCGGATGCGGAGCTTGAAAAAACTGCCGATGACGTTATCGAACTGGTGGAGGCGGCGCAGTGCGAAGACGGTTATCTGAATACCTGGTTCACCGTAAAAGCTCCGGATGAGCGCTGGACGAACCTCGCTGAATGCCACGAGCTTTACTGCGCTGGGCACATGATTGAAGCGGGTGTCGCGTTCTTTCAGGCGACCGGAAAACGCCGCCTGCTGGATGTGGTATGCCGTCTGGCTGACCATATCGACCGCGTGTTTGGCCCTGGCGTTAATCAGCTTCATGGCTATCCAGGCCATCCGGAAATCGAACTGGCGCTGATGCGTTTATATGAAGTGACGGACAATCTGCGCTATCTAAATCTGGTGAATTACTTCGTTGAAGAACGTGGAGCGCAGCCGCATTTTTACGATATCGAATATGAAAAACGTGGGCGTACCTCGCACTGGAACATTCACGGCCCAGCCTGGATGGTGAAAGACAAAGCCTACAGCCAGGCGCATGAACCGCTGGCGTTGCAGCAAACAGCTATCGGCCACGCGGTGCGTTTTGTCTATTTAATGGCAGGCGTCGCGCACCTGGCGCGGCTGCATAAAGATGAAGAAAAACGCCAGACCTGCCTGCGCCTGTGGGACAACATGGTGCAGCGCCAGCTGTACATTACAGGCGGTATCGGTTCGCAAAGTAGCGGCGAAGCGTTCAGCTCTGATTACGATCTGCCGAATGACACGGTGTACGCCGAAAGCTGTGCTTCCATTGGGCTGATGATGTACGCCCGCCGCATGCTACAAATGGAAGCCGACAGCCGCTTTGCCGACGTGATGGAACGCGCGCTATACAACACGGTTCTTGGTGGAATGGCGCTGGATGGCAAACATTTCTTCTATGTGAACCCGTTGGAAGTGCACCCGAAAACGCTGGCCTTCAACCATATTTACGACCATGTAAAACCGGTTCGCCAACGCTGGTTTGGTTGCGCCTGCTGCCCGCCGAACATCGCACGCGTGCTGACTTCGCTCGGCCATTATATTTACACGCCGCAGCCGGAAGCGCTGTATGTGCATTTGTATGTCGGTAACGAAATGGCAGTGCCGGTGAGCGGCAAAGAGCTGTGCCTGAAAATCAGCGGTAATTATCCGTGGGATGAGCAGATAGACATTGCCGTGACGTCGCCGCAAACCGTGCAGCATACTATTGCGCTGCGTTTACCGGACTGGTGCGAAAACCCGCAGGTTCTGCTGAATGGCGAAAACTGTGAAGGGGAAATTCGCAAAGGTTATCTGCATCTTAACCGCGAATGGCAGGAGGGCGACCGCATCAGCCTGACGCTGCCGATGCCGGTTCGTCGCGTTTACGGCAATCCGTTGCTGCGCCATATTGCAGGCAAAGTCGCGGTGCAGCGTGGGCCGCTGGTTTATTGCCTGGAAGAGGCGGATAACGGTGCCGAATTGCATAATCTGTATTTGCCGAAAGAGAGCACCTTCAGCCTGATTGAAGGCAAAGGTTTGTTCGCCCACAAAGTGCTGATTCAGGCTGACGGCGAGCGTAAGTCATGTGAGCAGGCATCTTCACAGGCGTTGTATCACTATGATAATTCGCCAGTAAAAACCGCAGCGAAAAAGCTGACATTTATTCCGTGGTTTAGTTGGGCGAACCGTGGGGAAGGGGAAATGCGGATCTGGGTTAACGGCGAGTAATCCGGGATCGACGGGATCCCTGCTGCCAGAGATCCCGTCGATCGGTCAGTGATCGATATAAAGGTAGTGCGTCCAGCTTGTCATGCGCAGCAGGATTTTGCGCAGAATCGACAAGTGCTCCACGTGCTCGGTGTACACCGCCGCCTGGGCGGTCGTCCCTTTCGGCAGCGCGTCGATAGCGGAATTCGGGTCCAGGGTAATGTCCGCATAAATACCGTCCAGCCCTGGATTCTGACTCAACCCCTGCAAGAACCCCTGTGCCTGGAAGCTGCTATTAGCGACCACAGGCAGTATCTGCTTCACCGTGCCTGGAAAGACTTTGCCCGGCAGACCGTTAAACACCACCTCGGCTTTGTCGCCTGCGTGTAAACGTAACGCTGAATTTTGGCGGAATGCCGCATAAATATCGGTTTTTTGCTCAGGGACAAATACCATTGCCGGACGAAGCGGCAGCGGACGTAAGAACATGCCGGGTTTAAGTAAGACTTGGGTAACATAACCCGCTTCAGGTGCGCGAACGGTGGTTCTGTCGAGGTAGTATTGCGCCTCTTTCAGGCTCGATTCGAGCTTATAGACCGTGGCGTTTTCGCTGCCCACTAATGCATCCAGTTGCGCTTTGGTCTGCTCACGTTTCGCCTGTGCCGAACGCCATTGTGCTTGTGCCGCCAGTGCGTGTTCCTGCGCGCTGACGACTTCTTGATCGGTAAATGGGCTTTTCATGCGGTCGCGGCTGCCTTCGCGATAACGGTTGGCATCTTTTAACGCCAGGTCGCGGTTGGCTTTGTATTGTTCGATATCGGCGGTTTGCGAGGCGAGCCGGGCTTTGAGAACTTCGACATTTTGCTGCGCAGTTTCAATTTCGCCTTTAATCACATCGACTTTTGACTGGTAAGGCGTGGGGTCAATGCTGAAAAGAAAATCTCCTTTCTTCAACATCTTATTCGTGTCCTGAGTGACCCTGGTCACCGTTCCCTGAACCTCAGGAATAATCGGCACCGTTACGGTCAGCATCTGTGCTCGTTCAGTGTACGGATGGTTATAATTCATCGTCAGGACCAGACCGCTTAACAGAATAACCCCACCCAATATTGCCGTTGGCACTGACCATTTATTAAGAGGTATTTTAAAAAGTTTAAATATACAAATACAAATGGCAGCATAAATAAGGAGCAGTAATAATTCCACGATATTTCCTGGTCATTTAATTAGTCTGAATGGGGTAAATCTTTCTGGCTGTTGACGCTTTGCGCCGCGAGTTGTTGCTCAAGCAGCGCTAGACGGGCTTGCAGTTGTGCCATGTTATCGCTTTCTTTAGCACTAAAGCCCCAGCCCCGGTCTTCGCGGTACAACATTGCCCAAATCCAAATAAAAGGCCATAACACATGTAGCGTTAAGAGACTGACCCATCCGGCGGCGTGAATAGCGTCCTGATGAGGGTGATTGCGCTCAACGGCGATTTCGTAGGGAATATCGTGAATGACAATTATTCCGTAAAACACGGCCAGAGCGGCAAAGCGCAATAAGCCCAGCGCGAAATAATCTAAGAACATAAGAATAATTTCCGGTGAAATGGGGACCGGCAAAGGTAGGGGGAAATAGTGGGATTGGCTACTGATAATTTAATTAAAATTAAATTTTGAGGGCGTATGTGACTATTTTAAATGAGGATAAATTGTTTCTGTATATTCATTTGTTACGTTTGTGATGATGCCCGGATAACGCATGGTGCTCAATGTGACTTTTATTTATTTATAAATTTCTGGAAAAATGTATATAATCATATTGAAGTCATTCACTGAGGAAAAACTATGCCGTTATCTGCCCCCGTCAGACCGGATGAATCAATTGGGCGTTTACTTGAAGCACTGAAGCCTTTCAGTACAGAAATGAGCGTGGTACCACGTAAAAGATTGCACTGGGAATACAAGGGCGAAGCGCAGTTATATCTCTTTATGCAAGGTGAGTTGTCCGTGTTGCGCGTAACAGACGGGCTGGTGATTGCCGGTGCCTACGTTCCGCATCTGTTTGGCTTAGCGGAGGCGCTTCAACCTTCACGCTGCCATATTCTGCGCGTTGATGTTGATTCCACTATATTGCGAGTCAGCGCTAAAAAAGCCATGGAAATATTCGACCAACAAAACCTGTGGCGTGACGTTTCTATTACCTTAGCTTACTTTAATAGTTACCTCTTTTATCGTGACGATCTGGTTGTTCAACAGCGTACCTATTCCGTTATTTGCAACCATTTACAGGAAATCATTCAGTTACCGCTGGAAACAAGAATGCGTGTTTCCGTCCTTGAATATATTCAGGAAAGAACGCACTTATCACGCAGCAGCGTGCTTAATGTTTTGTTTGCGTTAAAGGAAGCCAATTATCTCTCTCTGAAAAGAGGCGGCTATTTAATTGAAATGAATGAATTGCCCGAGAAGATTTGACGCGTGCGAAAGAAATAAGCATGTGGCTTTAGCACTTTATGTTAATTACCATGCTCCATTATATGATGGTGTCTGGTAATTAACGTCGTTGAAAATAAAACGTTTAAAAATAAACTTATTATAATTTCAAATGAGTGAACTATCTCTCTATTATCCGTGTCGACAAACTTATGGTTTTTAATTCTGAGTCGTTTGCTCAGAAACTGGATATGTTAGGGAATATATGAAAAAGACTCTTGTGGCTTTAATCGTGCTGAATGCTTGCGCAGTTTCTAACGTATTTGCTGCGGCAGACGCGAACACCTGGTACGGCGGCGCTAAAATGGGCTGGTCCCACTATTTTGATGCCAGCGGCAACAAAGATTTCAACGATAACGTGAGCAACGCGACTGACTTCGATTTCGATAAAGATAATGTCAGCGGTGGTGTGTTTGCAGGTTATCAGGTTCTGCCATGGTTAGCGGTGGAAGGGGGTTATGACTACCTCGGCAACATGGGTATTAACGGTAATAACGGCGTTTCTGGCGCGAAAATGAAAAGCCAGGGCCTGCAACTGTCTCTGAAAGCCAGTTACGGTTTGACTGATAGCTGGGATATCTATGGCCGTGCTGGTGCGATGGGTTATCGCGCAGAAACCAGCGGCGCAGGTCGTAGCGATTTTGAAACTGGCGTGCGCCCACTGGCCGCAGTCGGTACTGAATATGCCTTCACTAAAAACTGGGCGGGTCGCCTGGAATACCAATGGGTGAGTAACGTCGGTAACTCCAACCAGATTGGTATCAGTAGCGATGTAAGCTCTGTTTCAGCGGGTATTGTGTACCGTTTCGGCCAGCATGATGACGCCGTTTTGGCACCTGTTGTTGCACCAGTGGCAGCAGCGCCCGAAGTGAAAAAATTCAATCTGAAATCTGATGTGCTGTTCGGCTTTAATTCCGCAGAACTGACGCCAGAAGGCCACGCGGCAATTTCGCAGCTGTATAGCAGCCCGGAAATGCAGGCGGCGAAAAACAGCTCGACGACGGTAGTCGGTTACAGCGATCGCCTGGGTTCAGAAAACTACAATCAGCAGCTTTCTTCTCAGCGTGCGCAAGCCGTGGTTGATGCGTTGGTGGCACAAGGTATGCCTGCTCAAAACGTGCGTGCTGAAGGCCGTGGTGAGAGTGATCCTGTTACCGGCAATAGCTGCGATAACAACATGTCAAAATCACAGCTTATCGACTGCCTGGCACCGGATCGCCGCGTAGTGGTTGAGATTGCTGGCGAAAAATAATTCAAATCTGGTGGATGACGCTTCGCTTATCCACCCTACAAAGACTTGAATTATTTTGGGTAAACAGAACCTTGATGTGCAGCATATAAAATAAAAAGTTTTACTATCGTCCGTTGCCCGGTCTCTTCGCCGGGCTTTTTTGCGTCTGGACTACTTCTGTTTTGCCAGCCATACGGCACCCAACATGCCCGCTTTATTCCCCAGTTTGCAGGGGCGAATTGGCACTTTCAGCACGTCCCAGAATTTGAAACCTTCCAGATGCCGCTCAAGCATCGGGTACAGCATAGGCTGCGTACTGACGCCGCCGCCGAGCAAAATAGCCTGCGGGTCAAACAGCGACACCACGCTATAAATGCCACGTGCCAGGTATTTTACCCAGTTGTCGATAACGCCCTGAATATGAAGATCGGTTTCGGCGCGGGCGAAAATATCCTGGCCGCGGATTTTCTCATCGGCGGGGATATTCATCTCGCGGCGACAGGCGTCCATCAGCCCTTTGGCCGATGCCAGTTGGTGCATGTCTTCGCCATATTTGCCCACCGGCAGCACGCCAAATTCACCGGCCCGAAAGTGCGAACCGCGCATTAGCTCGCGGTTCACAATGATGCCGCCGCCGATGCCCGTACCAATAGTGACGCAAACCAGGGAGTCGTATTCGTTGCCCGCACCCAGCCACATTTCACCGAGTGCAGCACAGTTGGCGTCATTTTCAACGGTGACTGGAAGGTCAGTCAGTGCGCCAAAAATTTCCAGAAGATTGCTACCATCCAGAAACTCCAGGGCGCCAGCCTTGGGGACATTACCTGTGTGCGGGTTTATGTATCCGGGGAAGCTGATAGCAATACCGGCAATTTCATTATGCTGCCGATACCCCGCCACCACGCTTTGCCATGCATCCAGAAACAGCTGCTTGTCGTAGTGAGTGTCATATTCTTCGGCGATAAGCACCTCTCCCTCTTCAGTGAACAAACCGTGCTTAACATGAGTACCTCCGACATCGAAGCCTATAAACAGCCGCATAAGCATTCCTAATTGTGTAACGGGAAAAATGAATCTTTAAGTATGTATCAAAACCAATAACCTGCTGATTGATTACTCCGAATCAGCAGATGTTTAATCCGTGATCGGTGTCGTAAAGCCTCCAAACACTGGCGAAGAAATCACCTGTGGCGTCTACGCTTGAGAGTGCAAACCGACAAGGAGAACCCCATGACAAATAATCCTCCCGATACCCGAATTATTCCCGGCGAATATGGTTTCCCGCTCAAACTTAAGCCTCGTTACGACAACTTTATTGGGGGCCAATGGGTGCCGCCGGTCGACGGGAAATACTACGAAAACCTGACGCCTGTCACCGGCCAACCGCTCTGTGAAATCGCCAGTTCCAGCAAAGGCGATATCGACCTTGCCCTGGATGCGGCGCACGAAGCTAAAGCAGGCTGGGGCGGCATGTCCATTCAGGATCGCGCCAATATCCTGCTGAAAATTGCCGACCGTATGGAGCAGAATATTGAGCTGCTGGCGGCGGCAGAAACCTGGGATAACGGCAAACCGATTCGTGAAACCAGCGGCGCTGACGTGCCTTTGGCCATCGACCATTTCCGCTACTTTGCATCCTGTATTCGCGCGCAGGAAGGCGGGATCAGTGAAGTTGATGGCGATACGGTGGCGTATCACTTCCACGAACCGCTCGGTGTCGTCGCGCAAATTATTCCGTGGAACTTCCCGTTGCTGATGGCAAGCTGGAAAATGGCTCCGGCGCTGGCTGCGGGGAACTGTATAGTGCTGAAACCGGCACGATTAACGCCGCTGTCTGTTCTGCTATTGATGGAGTTGGTGGGCGATTTACTGCCGCCGGGAGTCATCAACGTGGTGAACGGCGCTGGGGGTGAAATCGGTGAATATTTGGCGACGTCTAAACGCATCGCCAAAGTCGCGTTTACCGGCTCGACCGAAGTTGGCCAGCAAATCATGCAGTACGCGACGCAAAACATTATTCCAGTCACGCTGGAACTGGGCGGCAAATCCCCAAACATCTTCTTTGCTGATGTGATGGACGAAGAGGACGCCTTCTTCGACAAAGCGCTGGAAGGTTTCGCGCTGTTTGCTTTCAACCAGGGCGAAGTTTGCACCTGCCCGAGCCGCGCACTGGTGCAGGAATCCATTTACGAACGCTTTATGGAACGCGCCATCCGCCGCGTGGAATCTATCCGCAGCGGCAACCCGCTGGATGTGAACACACAGATGGGCGCGCAGGTATCGCAAGGGCAGATGGAAACCATTCTGAACTACATTGATATCGGTAAAAAGGAGGGCGCTGATGTGCTCACCGGCGGACGTCGCAAAGCGCTGGAAGGGGATTTGAAAGCCGGTTATTACCTCGAGCCAACCATTCTGTTCGGTAAAAACAACATGCGCGTTTTCCAGGAAGAAATCTTCGGCCCGGTGCTCGCTGTGACGACGTTTAAAACCATGGAAGAAGCCCTGGAACTGGCGAACGATACCGAATATGGCCTGGGTGCAGGCGTCTGGAGCCGTAACGGCAACCTGGCGTACAAAATGGGGCGCGGAATTCAGGCCGGGCGCGTGTGGACCAACTGCTATCACGCCTATCCGGCACATGCCGCGTTCGGGGGATACAAACAATCCGGTATCGGGCGTGAAACTCACAAAATGATGCTGGAGCATTATCAGCAGACTAAATGCTTGTTGGTGAGTTATTCCGAGAAGCCGTTAGGGTTGTTCTAGCGAGAAGCGAGATGTCCTTTCCCTGAACAGGGAAAGGACATCAATTGAAATGGATTTAATCGTACAAACTGGCTGTTGATTTCAAAATATCGGCGTGCTGATAAATCTCATCCAGGGTTGAAATTGGATGGCGTGTTTCATTTTTATCCCCATCAAAAATGCCGATGTATTTCTGAGTGCGATTGAAATGCAGACGACAGATAGGTTTGCGATTGTTGTCATCAAGTAAAATACCAAAATAGCTTTTCGTATCTCGCTGACTAATGCGACCCGCATCAACAACTGTTCGCACAATAGCTTTAACGATGTGATAACCCTCCAGTTCATCAATTGTGGTCTGGATTTCACTTTCATCAGAAACCTCAGGTTCGGAAGGTTCCAAACCCGTTACAGTATCCTGTGTCACTGCAGGGATTTGTACACCGCTCATGGCTGATTTCAGCCTTTCATTTATCTGGTCATTAAGAAACTGACTGGTGGCTTTCTTGGTTAACTCTGTGAATGAGTCCCGAACTTTTTGCGTGATGATTCCGTCATAAACTCGTGAGGCAAAGAATTTTACGAAATCTTCATCTGGAGTGGTAAATTGAGTATTAATTATCTTCTTAATTTGACTTACATACTTCAACTCACCTGCGGCATTAATTATGGATTCAACATCAAATGCGGATTTAGTGAGTTTACGTAATTCCGGCAAAACATATTCATCAATATCGAGTAAATCAAATTCAAGAAAGGGTTTTTCATCCATCTTATTAGGTGAATCAAGATCGGTGAAAAATTTATAAACCTGACCATTAGTCAAAATGGATATGCGCGCATTTGTAACGTGGAAATATCTGAATAACTGTGAGGCATGATTTAGATTAAGGTCATCGCCAATTTTTTTACATTCAATAAGAATTTGTACTTCGCCATTTTTAAAAATAGCGTAATCAATCTTTTCACCTTTTTTAGTTCCCACATCACAGATGAACTCTGGCACAACTTCTGTAGGATCAAAGACGTCGTAGCCCAATACGTTATGGATAAATGGCATGACAAACGCGGTTTTCGTTGCTTCTTCAGTTTGAATCGCACCAGCTTGCTGCTTTATTTTTGCTGATAATGTGTTTAATTTTTCCATAAAATCCATTGAGTAAACCTCCTTCATTGAGATTCATTAATACTCCTTTATGCGCAAAGAAAAAAACGTGAAGTGCGTCAGTAAGCTCAACGGAATTAGACATTTAGACGAATTTTAAATTATTTTCTCTGAAAGCCTCTCATTACAAGAGGCTGCCTGTCAGGGCAATTACATCGCGGCCAGGTAAATCGCCATAATCTCAGCGTGAATCGCTTCGATGCAGACCTGCGCACCCGCTACTCTCTACTTATCGGCTTGAAACAACGCCTTATCACGCAGTAAATGGTCGTTCCCACGGCGGCGGGTAAAGCCAATTCGGTCAAAGTACTCGAGGATTTGCACCGCGAGTTTGCGACCGACGCCCAGGCAGTCACGGAAATCGGCAGCACTGGTGGCGCCTTGCGTTTGATCCAGTTCGCGGATCAAATTAGCAAAGGTTTGAATCCTGTCGTTCCGGTAATACCTGTCTTTTAAGATAGCTGTCACCAGCCCAAGCTGCGCGGCAAAGCGCAGTAACTGGCGCATGGTTTGTTCATCTTGCTGCGTTTCCCGTGCAAGATCGCGCACCCACCACGGGTCATCGCCAAACAGCACATCTACTTTTTCCCATATCGCCAGTTGTTCGGCGGAGAAGCCCGGTTTGTGGTCTGGAAGATGCAGCCAGCCCTGGCGGCTTGCAAGCAACTCTTCCTGACGCATTTTCTCGATTAACGCCAGAACCAGCGGTTCGTCTTCGCCAGGCAGCGCCATACGGCGTAAGCGTTCGCGTCCAGGGCCGGGTTGGTCATCGTGCTGCTGATGATAACGCTCGAGCGTATCGAGCAATTTTTGCTTCCAACGCGTTGCCATTTCATCACTCAGCAAGCTGTTGCCCGCGCGCAGATAATCCGGTCGGGTTAGCAGTTCCTGCAAGCCCTGAGCGGTGAGCTGGCGCGCCCAGGCAAAATTACTCAATGTCACAGCGCTACGCTGCAAATGGGTGTCGAGCGCCTGTTGGTCGTTTTCAGCGTGTTTTAGCTGCTGTAACCAGACCAAAAATGCAGGCTGACGTTTACCACGGCGCGGCGCGTGCAGAAGAATCGCTCTCGCACCGGCCAATGTGACGCGAGCACTGATATCGCGCAGCACCAGGCGGTCGTTATCAGCAAGCCACAACGGCATATCCAGGACCAGCTCAGCGAGATCGTCTTCCAGCAGAGAAATACGCCCGGTGACGTGGCTCGCGGCGTGGTGAATATGCAACGGCTGCCATTGCTGTAACGGTGCGTGGCTTTGCAACTGAACAATCACGCGTTCAACTGGCTGGAGCGGTTGCTCTGCCAATAACCAGTCGCCACGTTTGATATCCAGCTTTTCGGCATCGCCACTGATATTGAGTGCGATACGCTGCCCGGCAAATGCGCTTTCTGTTTTGCTATTTTGGGCATGTAAACCGCGCACGCGCATGGGTTTATCGGCACCTGTCAGCCAAAGTGAATCGCCAATTTTTACTTCGCCGCTAAGTGCGGTTCCCGTCACCACTAAACCTGCGCCTTTTACGGTAAAAGCACGGTCAATGGCGAGCCGGAAACGGTACTGGCGAGGATGAGCTCGCTCTGGCAGTGAAAGTAAGTGCTCACGTAGTTCATCTATCCCTGTGCCGCAGGTGGCTGCGGTGACAAACAAAGCAGCATCTTGCCAGCCAAATTCTTTGACCGTTTCCAGCACTGATTCACGGACTTCATCGATACGCGCTTCGCTCACCCGGTCGGCTTTGGTTAAGGCGACGGTTAACGATGGCTTGCCGGTTAATTGCAAAATGGTGAGATGCTCGCGAGTTTGCGCCATCACACCGTCGTCGCAGGCGACGACTAACAGCGCGTGGTCAATGCCACCCACGCCTGCCAGCATGTTGGCGAGGAATTTTTCATGCCCCGGAACATCAATGAAACCGGGAATTTTGCCATCGGGTTGCGGCCAGTAGGCGTAACCGAGATCGATGGTCATACCGCGTTTTTTCTCTTCCGGCAGACGGTCAGCATTCACACCAGTTATAGCTTGTAGCAGGGTGGTTTTGCCGTGGTCAACGTGCCCGGCGGTCGCAATAATCATGGTTTCAGGTTCTCCATGAAGCCTGTTTCATCTTCAAGACAGCGTAGATCCAGCCATAAACGCCCGTCGCTGATACGGCCAATAATGGGTTTGGGTAATTCGCGTAGGCTTTGAGTGAGTGCGCCAAGCGTGGAGCCTCGGCCATCTTTCGGGCTGAATGTCAGCGCCGAGCTTGGTAATCGGTCTACCGGTAAAGATCCGCTGCCAATTTGCGATAAACACGGCTCAACACAGACTGTGAATTGCTCGCCGTATTGGCTCTGAAATTCAGGCAGCAGACGTTGTGCAAGCTCTGTGATTTCATTCGCATCACGCGTTAACAGGCGTAACGTCGGCAATCTTTCAACCAGCGTTTCCGGATGCTGATATAAACGTAAGGTCGCTTCAAGGGCTGCCAGCGTCATTTTATCGGCGCGTAATGCACGTTTTAGCGGGTGGCTTTGAATGCGGGCGATGAGATCTTTTTTGCCGACAATAATGCCCGCTTGCGGGCCGCCGAGCAGTTTATCACCAGAGAAGCTCACCAGACTTACGCCTGCGGCAATCAGTTGTTGCGGCATCGGTTCTTCTGGCAATCCCCATTGAGTGAGGTCAACCAGCGAACCGCTGCCCAAATCGGTCACTACCGGAATGTTCAGCTCGTTGCCAAGCTCCACCAGTTCGGCTTCGGTGACGGCTTTGGTAAAGCCCGCCACCTGATAATTGCTGGTGTGGACTTTCATCAATAGCGCCGTATTTTCACCCGCGGCCTGACGATAATCTTTAAGATGCGTGCGGTTGGTGGTGCCGACTTCCACTAATTTGCAGCCCGCCTGGCGCATCACATCCGGAATGCGGAATGCACCGCCGATTTCAACCAGTTCACCGCGCGAGACAACCACCTCTTCACCACTTGCACAGGCTGCCAGCATCAGCAACACCGCTGCTGCATTGTTATTAACGATGCAGGCGTCTTCCGCACCGGTCAGCTCGCAAAGCAAGCCTGCCAGCGCTTTATCGCGATGCCCACGTTCTGCACCGTGTAAATCATATTCCAGAGTCACCGGGAAGCGCATCGCGTTGGTCACAGCTTCGATTGCCGCTTCTGCCTGCAATGCTCGGCCCAGATTGGTATGCAGCACGGTGCCTGTCAGGTTAAACACGGGCTGGAGAGCACTGCGCTGGTGAGATTCCAACTGTACTTGTGCCTGAGCCGCCCAATTTCCATTCCATGTCGGGAGCTGTTGTTGGGTTCGGATGTATTCGCGGGCGGTTTCCAGCATTTCACGTAAGGTGCTGACCACTTGCATGTGGCCGAAATTGCGTAGCAAATCGCTGAAAGAAGCGTCACGTAACAGTTTATCGATAGCTGGAAGCTGGCTGTACAAGTTGCGATCGGGTGTCATGGCAAGCCGCTGAGTGGTGAAATATAGCCTTAGTTTACAGGGGGAGTTGGCTCTCTGTCATGGGAGTTTAGGTTCGGAATGCGGGTGTGCGCTGCAAGTAAGGATATAAATTTAATATGAGTTAATTCTTTTGGAACGAAATGAATTAAACATTGATCTTTCTCTGAATTAAGAAAGAGCGTTACAATTTGTTTTCTGATATTTATATATTGGAATTTAACATGGATGAAGAGCAATTAATAAAGCTGATGAATGATAATGGCTTTACTGAAAAGGAAGTAAGGAAATTACTCCTTACTGCTGAAAAGTATCCGGCGACGCTTGGATGGGTTATGGGTGAGTTTGCTCGACACTTCAAAAACATAATTCTTTCTTTGTTAATTATTACAGTTTTTTGTTATTTTATAATTATGCCTATAAATAGTATTATTTTGGAAAGCATCATTTTCTGTGTTTACTTAACCGGATTGTTTTTACTTTATAAATCTAGCACAGTGACTTGTGTTATAAAATGCCGAAAAATTATGCGCATCATTAAGCAAAAATATGCAGAGGCCGAGCAGTACGAGAGTTCTTCATCATAAATGTTTTTGATTCAGGAGAGAATATGATAAATACCAACGTACTCGAACTTATGAAGAAAAATGGATTTTCTGACAAACAGATTGCCAGAATAGAAGAAGCTTCCATTACAGAACATTTATCTCTTGAGATAACCATTATTCAGCTTTCAAAGAGATTTGTAACATTATCTGTGATATTTTTTTTACTTTTAATACTTTCTATTGTAGCTCCAATTTTAAATGAAGATAAGAACCCACTCCAAATAACGTGCATAATGATAGTTCCTTTGTTCTTTTTGATGAAACTCCTTGGCTTAGATCTATGTTTTAAAGCAAGGAGAGTTGTCAGAGATATGGAGGAATGATGTTGTGTAATTATTTTTCATTTCTTGGGGTGGATGGCGTGTTATTTTGAATGCTTTGTATCGTTAATCCATCTGCACTTAATTCAAGAGTCAGGGCAGGAATGCTCATGGCTCTGAATCCCATAACTAAATCAGCATTTAAATACTTAAACAATCGCCATGTATCTGGCTTTGTGACAAAAGAAAATAGGCCTTTAGCTGAAGTGACTAAATCTACGCCTCCATATACAAGATCTCCATATTGTCTGGGGTAACCTAACATTTCAGCCCCTCCTTCATACATTTTGGATAACAGGCCTTTGTAATCTGGGTCTGAGTTGATAAAAGCTCCAGCGTTTTCCTGCATAGCGTTAAATCCATGGAACGTGATAATTAGGCCACAAAAGATGACCGGAATTCCTATAATTGCTCCCAATCCTGTACTACTAAGCGCTACGCCAGTTCCAATCATGTCAATGCCAACTCCAACTTCAGCTATACCGCCGGCGAATCCAACTTCTTTAACAAAATAAAACATAATGCCTTGGGTTTTTTGAATATCTACAACAGCATACTGCTTTGCTTTTTTCTGCCTGATTAAACCTTCTTGTTTGATTAAGTAGTCCCGTTCTTGTTTTAATTCATTTATTGCCATCGCTTTTTGTTGAGAGCTGTAATCACCATTAATTATCTCTAGTGTATTTGTGATGAAAAGAGATAGATTATTTTTAAAGTCTATTCTCACTCTGGGGTTTTGTATGAATTGAGCGGCGGTAAGGCCACTTTCAGTAACCGCGCGACCTTCCAGTCCCCCCCATGGTTCTGTAGTAATCATCCATGCGATCTTTATCATGACCAAAGATATAATCCATTTCAGAACACCCTATCTTCCCATAAGCTATAACTTGATGTTCCCGCCGATAAATGCTCCCAAGTAATACTTTCATATTTCATTGAGACACTCTCGATGGGTTGAGCATCATTATGGGTTAGTGAGTTTGGTGAAACTAAACTCAGGTCTGCAATTGTCGCTTTAATCAGCTTTATTCTATAAAAGAGAGATTGTGTGCCAGACTTATCCGTTCTATAGGCTTCAAATACTGCATCCATCTTTTCATTGTTAGAGATAGCGAAGGCTAACAGCGGCGAGGATTTATCGATTGGCTTTTTAAAAGTTAATGGTTGGTGGTTAACATTTTGATCCCGGGATATCGCATAGGCCAGTTCGTAAATAAGAATTTGGTCACGATGGGTAGCCTGATAAGCGTTGCCAATTGAATCATATGAAGAACAGCCGCTTGAAATTAATCCCTGATTCTCACCAGTTAATGATAGATAGATATTATTCGACATTGTTATTATTCCTTTCCTAAGAGTTATTACAGACAGTGAATAACTTTCTTTTTACGCCTTAGGGTCAGGAACAATAAATGAAAAGTTTTTAAATATAGGAAATCGGACTTTTATTATAAATAGCCTCTTCCGCAAAATAACTCTCAGAGGCTATTTAATAACGGAACATCATGCCGTTGGCGGTTCTGTCCGTGCAAAACTTTCACGTTCAAAGAGTTTTTCGACCAGCTTTACCAAATGTGGGCGGTCGACACACCAGCCAGGGGAAACCCGGCGGAAGTTGAGATAGCCCACCGCGCAAGCCACCGCGATGGTCGCCACGCAAAGTTCATCGGCATTGAGTTTTTTATCCGCAGCGTATTGTTCGAGCAGTGTCAGGCCTCGGCTGATTTTTTCGCGCTGGCGCAGGAGTTCTGTTTCAGATTGTTGCTCGATCGGGCGCTGGCGTTCGCGCACTGAAACCAGGGCGGCGTCCATTACACCGTCTGCCAGCGCTTCAATCTGGCGCATTTGCAGGGCGGCTTTTGGGTCACGGGGGATAAGGGCAGGGGCGATGTCCAAAAGCTCGAGGTATTGCGCAATAATTGGGGAATCGAACCAATACTCGCCATCGTCCGTCACCAGCGCCGGAACTTTGCCCAGCGGGTTGTATTGCGGAGTGACGCTATCAGACGTCCACGGGTTGTCGTTCACAAATTCAAACGTGATGCCCTTTTCCAGCAGTATGACGGATATTTTGCGCACGTACGGGCTGGTGTAATTACCGATAAGTTTCATTACATCGTCCATTTTCAATCGACAAAGCATAAGTATGGTTCAGGAATTATGAAGACGCCTGGGGTCGCGCGATGTTGTTTGCCGCTGCGCTGTAATTTTCTGACAAAACGAAAGGCTTTTGGCAGGTGGAGCTGCCCTGGATCACACTCGCGAAAATCCACGTAAAATATTTTGTGAATCACATCACATTTAAATAACAAAGTCTCAGCAAGTAAATGTGACTCTTATCACATAAAGGTGTCAATGATGCGCAAAAATTAGCTACTGTGTTTTTTTTACACACTAATTATGTGATCTGGATCGCCAGATCATGACTCGTCACACCCTGTAATGAGTGATCTCCATCACACTAATTTCCATGCGCTGGACACCTTAACGATTCAGTGCCAGATTTGCCTCACTTAGAGCATCTGGCAGCACTGCTTGCCACCACATTAACAATAAACCTCGGGCTGCTTTCCCAGCACGTAAACACAACAAGGGGTGTGCGTATGTCATCCGATATCAAGATCAGAGTGCAAAGCTTTGGTCGTTTCCTGAGCAACATGGTAATGCCAAACATCGGCGCATTCATCGCCTGGGGTATTATCACCGCTTTATTTATTCCAACCGGATGGTTGCCAAGCGAGACGCTGGCGAAACTGGTCGGCCCGATGATTACTTACCTGCTGCCGTTGCTCATCGGTTATACCGGTGGTCGCTTAATCGGTGGCGACCGTGGTGGTGTGGTCGGTGCAATCACAACAATGGGTGTTATCGTCGGTGCGGATATGCCGATGTTCCTCGGTGCGATGATTGCGGGTCCTCTGGGCGGTTGGGCGATTAAACATTTCGACGCTTGGGTAGACGGCAAGATTAAATCCGGCTTTGAAATGCTGGTGAACAACTTCTCCGCTGGCATCATCGGTATGATTCTGGCGATTCTGGCGTTCATGGGTATCGGCCCTGCGGTTGAAGTTCTGTCCAAAGTTCTGGCGGCAGGCGTTAACTTCATGGTTGTCCATGACATGCTGCCACTGGCTTCTATCTTCGTAGAACCAGCGAAAATCCTGTTCCTGAACAACGCAATCAACCACGGTATCTTCTCGCCGCTGGGTATTCAGCAGTCCCACGAACTGGGCAAATCAATCTTCTTCCTGATTGAAGCTAACCCAGGTCCAGGTATGGGCGTGCTGATGGCGTACATGTTCTTCGGTCGTGGTAATGCTAAGCAGTCTGCGGGCGGCGCGGCAATCATCCACTTCCTGGGCGGTATCCACGAAATTTACTTCCCATATGTGCTGATGAACCCACGTTTGATTCTGGCCGTTATCCTCGGCGGTATGACTGGCGTGTTCACTCTGACTCTGCTGAACGGCGGCCTGGTTTCCCCGGCATCCCCGGGTTCCATCCTGGCAGTTCTGGCGATGACACCAAAAGGTGCGTACTTCGCGAACATTGCAGCAATTGTTGCAGCAACCGCAGTCTCCTTCGTGGTATCAGCAATCTTGCTGAAAACCAGCAAAGTGAAAGAAGAAGATGATATCGAAGCAGCAGCTCGCCGTATGGCTGAGATGAAAGCAGAATCCAAAGGGGCTACAGCGCCACTGGCGGTAGGTGCAGGTTTGTCTAACGACCTGAGCCACGTGCGCAAAATCATCGTGGCATGTGATGCAGGCATGGGTTCAAGTGCGATGGGTGCGGGTGTGCTGCGCAAGAAAGTGAACGATGCGGGCCTGAAAAATATCTCTGTAACCAACTGTGCAATCAACAGCTTGCCAGACGATGTTGACCTGGTTATCACGCACCGTGACCTGACAGAGCGCGCTATGCGCCAGGTGCCACAGGCACAGCATATTTCCCTGACCAACTTCCTCGACAGCAGCCTGTACGCCAACCTGACCGAGCGTCTGGTGGCCTCTCATAACCTGAGCGAGAAAGAAGTTAAGGTCATGAGCAGCCTGGAAGACAGCTTCGTTGCTGACGAAGAGATGCTGTTCCGTCTGGGCGCTGGCAACGTGTTCCTCGGCCTGACGGCTGCCACCAAAGAAGAAGCCATTCGCTTTGCCGGTGAGCAGCTGGTGAACGGCGGTTACGTTCAGCCTGAATATGTGGATGCGATGTTTGAGCGTGAAAAACTGACCCCAACTTATCTGGGCGAAGGTATCGCGGTTCCACACGGTACGGTTGAAGCGAAAGACCGCGTACTGAAAACCGGCGTCGTATTCTGCCAGTATCCACACGGTGTTCACTTCGGTGAAGAAAGTGAAGATATTGCCCGCCTGGTTATCGGTATTGCCGCTCGCAATAACGAACACATCCAGGTTATCACCAGCCTGACCAACGCACTGGATGATGAGTCAGTGATTGATCGCCTGGCGAATACCACCAGCGTTCAGGAAGTGCTCGATTTGCTGGCCGGTAAGAAGTAAGTCTCAGTTTCCCTCTCCCATCCGGGAGAGGGTTCCGGTGAGGGTCGTTTCCCCAAACGACTCACCCGAACCCTCTCGGGTAATTCAAATTTAAGAAGGTGAACGACATGAAAGCATTACATTTTGGCGCAGGTAATATCGGCCGTGGCTTTATCGGGAAACTGCTGGCAGACGCGGGTATTCAACTGACCTTCGCTGACGTTAACCAAACCGTGCTGGACGCGCTCAACGAGCGCCACAGCTATCAGGTTCATGTGGTTGGTGAGCAAGAGCAAATCGATACTGTTTCTAATGTGAATGCCGTCAGCAGCATCGGCGACGATGTTGTTACGTTGATTGCCGACGTTGACCTGGTGACAACCGCCGTCGGCCCGGTTGTGCTGGAGCGCATCGCGCCAGCCGTGGCAAAAGGTCTGGTTCTGCGTCGTGCTAACGGCAATGAAAAAACCCTGAATATTATTGCCTGCGAAAACATGGTGCGCGGCACCAGCCAGCTGAAAGCTCACGTGATGAAGGCACTTTCTGAAGATGATCAGGCTTGGGTTGAGCAGCATGTAGGTTTCGTTGATTCAGCCGTTGACCGTATCGTTCCACCGTCAGAATCTGCCACCAATGACCCGCTTGAAGTCACCGTTGAAACCTTCAGCGAGTGGATTGTGGATAAAACCCAGTTCAAAGGTGAGCTGCCTAATATTCCTGGCATGGAACTGACTGATAACCTGATGGCGTTTGTTGAGCGCAAACTCTTCACGCTGAATACCGGGCATGCTATAACCGCATACCTTGGTCAACTGGCCGGTCATCAGACCATTCGCGATGCCATTCTCGATGAAAGAATCCGGGCGGTCGTGAAGGGTGCGATGGATGAAAGCGGCGCGGTGCTGATCAAGCGTTATGGCTTTGATGCAGAAAAGCACGCAGCCTACATCCAGAAAATCCTTGGTCGTTTCGAGAACCCGTATCTGAAAGATGATGTGGAGCGCGTAGGCCGCCAGCCGCTGCGTAAATTAAG
>Ga0160437_1000409_pt1 | contig 22736 bp, 15 predicted proteins | sample HID1975I_E0MG_FD_108227 | JGI IMG/M metagenome (GOLD analysis project Ga0160437, IMG submission 108227) | Enriched soil microbial communities from UW Madison campus, WI, USA - HID1975I_E0 MG | ecosystem: Environmental > Terrestrial > Soil > Unclassified | place: USA: Madison, Wisconsin... | reverse complement strand
GGTCGTAGGAACGCACCAGCAGCTTGGCATGCGGGAATTGGTGCGTGGCCAGTTCGACGATCCGGTCGGCCGCGGCGCGGCTGTCGACGCACACCGCGATCGCCCGCGCCACGCCCGCCCCGGACGCGTGCAGCACGTCCAGCCGGGTACCGTCGCCGTAGTAGATCTTGAAGCCGAAGTCGGCGGCGCTGCGGATCATCTCGATGTCGTTGTCGATGATGGTCACGTCCACGTCGCGCGCCAGCAACGACTGGCTCATCACCTGGCCGAAGCGGCCGAAACCGATGATCAGCACGCTGCCCGTGCGGTCGTGCGCCTCCTCGATGCCCTCCATCGATGCCGTCGCCTCGCGCGCGAAACGCCGCAGCGCGAGCATGCACAGCGGGGTGAGCACCATCGACAGCACCACGATCGCGGTGGCGTTGGCATTGGCCCGCGCGTCGATCACGCCGGCCGCGCCGGCGGCGGCGAACAGCACGAAGGCGAACTCGCCGCCCTGCGCCATCAGCACCGCGCGGTCGAGCGCCTCGGCGTGCGGGCTGCGCAGCGTGCGCGCCACGGCGTAGATGCACAGCCCCTTTGCGGCCATCAGCGCCAGCACCCCGGCCACCACCAGCGGCCAGTTGCCGGCGACGACCGACAGGTCCAGCGCCATGCCCACGCCGAGGAAGAACAGCCCCAGCAGGATGCCGCGGAACGGCTCGATGTCGGCCTCGATCTGGTGCCGGAACGTGGACTCGGACAGCAGCACCCCGGCCAGGAACGCGCCCATCGCCATCGACAATCCGCCCAGCTGCATTAGCAGCGCCGCGCCCAGCACCACCAGCAGCGCGGCGGCGGTCATCACCTCGCGCGCGCCGGCGGCGGCGAGGATGCGGAACATCGGGTTGAGCAGGTAGATGCCGGCGACGATCAGCCCGGCCAGCGCGCCGACCGCGATCGTGACGTCCATCAGCCGCGCACCCGCGCCGCCCTCGGCCACCTGCGGCGACATGAACGCGACCAGCGCCAGCAGCGGCACGATCAGCAGATCCTCGAACAGCAGGATCGAAACGATCTTCTGCCCGTGCGGGCGGGTGATGTCGCCGCGTTCGTCGAGCAGCTGCATCACGATCGCGGTGGAGGTGAGCACGAATCCGGCGCCGACGATGAACGCCACCGGCCACGCCAGGCCGAGCAGCCGCCCGACCAGCGTGAGCGCCAGCGTGCAGGTGGCGATCTGCAGCGACCCGAGGCCGAAGATCTGCCGGCGCAGGCTCCACAGGTGCGACGGCCGCATCTCCAGGCCGATCACGAACAGGAACATCACCACGCCCAGCTCGGCGACATGGAGGATCGCCTGCGGATCCGAGAACCAGCCCAGGCCGAACGGCCCGATCGCCAGCCCGGCGGCCAGGTAGCCCAGCACCGAGCCCAGGCCGAGCCGGCGGAACAGCGGCACCACCACCACCGCCGCCCCCAGCAGCGCGACCACCCGGATCAGTTGCCCGGCATCGATGTCGGCGGCCATGCGTTCTCCCGGTGGGTGCTGCGCGCAATATAACCGGCGCCGGCTTGCCGCCCGTGGGCGGCGCCCCGACACCGGGCCAACACCGGGCAATCACCCGCCGCCTGCGATGCTGCGCGGGCATCGCACCGGAGCGAGGAGGCGCGGGATGGCAAAACTGGCAGTGCTGGTGAACATCGAGGCGAAGTCGGGCAAGGAGGCCGAGGTCGAGGCGCTGCTGCTCGGCGCGCTGCCGCTGGCACGGGCCGAGGCGGGCACGCGCGGCTGGCATGCATTCAAGTCGGGTCCGTCGACGTTCGGCATCTTCGGCACCTTCGACGACGACGCCGGGCGGCGTGCGCACCTGGAAGGCGAGGTCGCCAAAGTGCTTCTGGGGCACACCGAGGAACTGCTCGCGCGTCCACCGCAGGTCACCAGCGTCGAGTTGCTGGCGGGAAAGTAGCCGGCAGCCGCCTCAGGCGTCCGTCGCCGGCGCGCAGTAGCTGCGGTTGCGGCCGAGTTCCTTGGCCCGGTACAGCGCCGCATCCGCGCGGCTGAACAACACGGCGGGATCGGCGTTCAGGTGCGGCTTGTTCGCGGCCACGCCGATACTGACCGTCACCTGCCCGGCGACGCGGGAGCCGATGTGCGGGATCGCCTGCGCGAAGACAGCGTGGACGATGGCATCTGCGATCGCATGCGCGTCGCGCGTGCTGGTCTCGGGCAGGACCGCGGCAAGCTCGTCGCCACCGTAGCGTGCCGCCAGGTCGCGCGGCCGGTTGACGTGCAGGGCCACCGCCTGGGCGACCCTGCGCAGGATTTCGTCGCCGGCCTGGTGGCCGTAGTGGTCGTTGTAGTGCTTGAAGTGGTCGACATCGATCAGCAACAGCGAAAGCGGAAGATTGGACCGTCGCGAGGCGGCCAGTTCGCGCGACAGCGTGATGTCGAACAGCCGCCGGTTCGCCAGGCGCGTCAGCGCGTCGGAGTGCGCGAGGCGATGCGAGCTGCGCAGCTGCAGGAACGTGAGCAGGATGAAGGCGCCCAGCAGGCTGGCCAGCGAGGCCATCGGCGGGAACCAGTATCCGGCATCGAGCAGCAGCGCACTGGCCAGGACGATGGCGACGACGGCACCGGCCACGATCAGCCAGGCGCGCCGGGAGCGGTAGCGCAGGAGCAGCAACACCGGCACGAGCACGGCAACCAGCGATATGGCCAGCTGCGTTCCGAGCGCGAGCGGCAGGATCGCGTTGCGCTGCAGCAGCATGTTGAGCAGGTTGGCCTGGTAGACGACGCCCGGAATGCGGCTGCCGGTGCCCGAACCGGGCATGGAGATGGTGTCGCCCATGCCGCTGGCGGTGGTCCCGACCAGCAACAGGCGGTCGCGCAGCAGGGCATCGGGCACGTCGCCGCGCATGACGTCGACGAGCGACACCCGCTGGAAGTCCGATGCCGACGCATACGGGACAAGCACGTGGTAGTCGCGGTGCCAGAGGTACGGCGAGGCGCTCCCTGTCTCCGGGGCGCGCAGGCCCGGCAACGGCGGAGGGTCTTCGTCGCCTGCCGCGACCAGGTACAGCGCCACCGCCAACCCGGGCCAGTGGGGATCGCCAAGGCCGGCGCGCAAGTAGGCGCTGCGCGCCACGCCATCGGGATCGGTGTCGACCGCCACGTGGCCCAGCGCGGCCGCGGCCATTGCCATCGCGCGCATCGGCATGACCTCGACCGGCATGCCGGTCGGTTCGCTGGGTTCCACCATCACCGGCAGCACGACGCGCCCGTTGCGGGCGATGGCCTCGGCCAGCGCGCGGTCGTCCTGCGGGTCGTCAAGGTCCGGTTCCGAGAACATGACGTCGTAGGCAATGGCCCGCGGTTGCACTTCCCGCAGCCGGTCAATGAAGTCAGCGTGGATGTGGCGCTGCCAGGGCCAGCGCCCCAGGGCCGAGAGGCTCTTGTCGTCGATAGCGATGATCACGATGCGATCATCGACCGGGGTGTCGCGGTGCGAGAGGACGGCATCATGGAACCAGCTGTCGGCGCGCCAGGCGGCGCCGGAAAGCACGATCATCGACACGCAGGCGGCCGTCGCCAGACCGGCGAGGACCGTTTTCCACCACGTTGCATGAAATCCCCGCTCCACGCTTATTCCGTCCGGCCAGTGCTTAGAGCGCAAGCAGGAGCAGCACGATTCCGCCGCCTGCCGCGAGGCGACAGGGCAGGCAGCCCAGCTTGAGGGTCTGCGTGGGTCCGAAGGGGTGGGCATAGCCGTCGCTTTCCACCCCCTGGACGCGCGCGTACCACTTGCCCGACCGCAAGCCGGGCAGGGCGACCTGCTGATCGTCCAGTTCGCGGTCGACTTCCAGCGTCGAAAAGTCCGGCTTGCGCGACAGCTGGAAGCGGAAATGCTGCCCTTCCTGGGCGGCCGGCCAGCGGACATGCAGGATCTTCCCGTCGGCTTCGCCAGCCTCGACCTGGGGGCCTGTTCCCTCGGGCAGCACGTTGAAGCGCACGGCATCGCTGAATGCCGACGTCCGGCCCGTCTCGTCGATCGCGGCGATGCGCCAGTGGTATGGGCCGGGTGCCAGTGCCTGCGGGCTGCGCAGGTCGCTGCTGCGCAGGTCCCCGGCGTCGAGCAGGGGCTGTTCGAATCCGGCCGGCCCGGCCACCTGCAAGTGGTAGCGGACGTCGCGGCCCATGGACGTCCAGCGGAAGCGCGGCCGCTGCGCCTGCGTGCTTCCTCCTTCGATGGGAGCCAGCGTGAACGGCGGTGCCAGGACGATCTGCGGCTCGATCACCGCATCCAGGCCCTCGATGCCCTGTGCGTCGATCGCGCGCACGCGGATGCCATAGACGCCGTCGGGCAGCGCGGCCAGCGTGTCCTGGTTCTCCGTGACTACCCGGTCGTGGAGCAGGGAGAGGAAGTCCGGGGTTGTTCCGACCTGCACGCGGTAACGCCGCGCGTCCGGGACCGGCGCCCACTGCAGCTGCATGGGGCGCTGTCCGGCGTCCAGCGCCAGTGCCCCGGGTGGCGGCAGCAGCGGACGCGGAGCGAGCAATTGGCCATCCGGTCCGCTTGCGGTGCCCTGGCCGGGTGCCAGCGTGACCTGCCGGCCGTTGCCGGTCACCGCGACCTGGCCCTCGGTGACCTCTGCTTGCGAGCGGACGCCGTCGCTGCCGATGCGAAAGCGCGTGCCGCGCACGCTCGACATGGTGTCGGGGGTTTCGATGATGAAATGCGATGCGGGGCCACGCATGGGGCGGACCTCGCTGCTGGTCCTGCCCTTGGGCAGCCGCATGCGGGTATCGACCATGCCGGTGGCGCCGTAGCTGCTGAGTTTGTCCAGGGCCAGTTCACTGTCGCCCTGCAGCAGCAGGCGCGAGCCATCGGCGAATTCGAGGGTGAGGCTGGCGTCGGGGTCGGTGCGCAGGATGCTGCCGATGCCGACCTGCATGTCCGCGGCGATTGCCGACGAGCGACCGTCCCGGGGGTCGACCACGACCGCATTCCCGTGCACGGTGACCACACGGGCCCTGGCCGGCTGCTGCTTGAGCCATGCCACCGGGAATCGCATCACCGAACCCGGCGAAAGGCGGTACGGGTCGTCGATGCCGTTATGGGCCTGCAGTCGCTGCCAGGCGATGTCGCTACGGACATACTTGCCGGCCAGGTCCCAGACGTTGTCGCCGGGGCGTACCCGGTATCGCCATTCCTGTGCCGAGGCGGTTCCGATGGACGACACCGCGGCCAGGCAGCACACGCCGATCGCAACCAGAAGGGGAACCCGGAGCCACCAGCGGCCGCCACGGGCGGCTGTCCCAACAGGCGACGCGACGCATGTCGATTTCAAATCCGATCCTTCCCCTGTGCTCGCGGCCATTATCGGCGAAAAAACCGCGGATGGCCCGTGGGTGCCGGGGGGCCGGGCTCGCGTGCGCAGTGCTGAAGATGAATGCACTTCCGGCGGCAGATGCATCAAGTCCCCCATTCACGTAAACTCCGCCGGTCCTGCAACACGGCTGCCGCTGCCCGGATCCAGATCCCGGGCAGTTACGATCCTGGTACGCCTGCCGCGACGGCCGAACGCTTCGGTCCCCCGCGGCCTTATCCCGCACGTCCTTCGTCGCGCAGGCACGGTCCGGAGCATCCGGCAACCGTTCAACCCATTGTCCGCGGCGCGGTTACGGATAGCCCGGACAAACAATCGCACTCCTGCCGGGAGCCCGCGCGCCATGCGCGGCTCGTTGTTGTTGGCGGGCGTCGATTTCCAGGAGCAACCGATCCATGACGTTCGAAACTCTCGGGCTTTCGCCCGCACTGCTGCGCGCGCTTGCCGACGCCGGCTACACCACTCCCACCCCGATCCAGGCCCAGGCCATCCCGCTGGTGCTCGGCGGCCACGACGTGCTCGGCGGCGCCCAGACCGGCACCGGCAAGACCGCCGCGTTCGGCCTGCCGCTGCTGCAGCGGCTGGCCAGGCAGACCCCCCCCAACGGCCCGCGCAAGCCGCGCGCGTTGGTACTGGTGCCCACCCGCGAGCTGGCGGTGCAGGTCTCCGACAGCCTCAAGGCCTACGGCCGCGGCCTGCGACTGCACGTGGCCACGCTGTTCGGCGGCGTCGGCATGCAGCCGCAGGTGGACAGCCTGCGCCGCGGCGTCGACGTACTCGTCGCCTGCCCGGGCCGCCTGCTCGACCATCTCGAGCGCGGCACCGCCAAGCTCGACGCGGTCGAAGTGCTGGTGCTCGACGAAGCCGACCGCATGCTCGACATGGGCTTTTTGCCCGGCATCAAGCGCATCCTCGGCCGGGTGCCGAAGGAGCGCCAGACGCTGCTGTTCTCGGCGACCTTCGAGCCGCGCATCAAGGCGCTGGCGCTGGAGTTCATGCGCAACCCGCAGCAGGTGCAGGTGGCGGCGAACAACACCATCGTCGACACCATCACCCACCGCGTGCACCCGGTCGACGCCGCGAACAAGCGCGCGCTGCTGGTGGACATCCTCAGCCGCCGCCATACCGACCAGGTGCTGGTGTTCGGCAAGACCAAGCACGGCTGCAACCGCCTGGCCGAACAGCTGGAGAAGGACGGCCTGAAGGCCGTCGCCATCCACGGCAACAAGAGCCAGGCGCAGCGGCAGAAGGCGCTGGACGCGTTCAAGGCCGGCCGCGCGCGCGTGCTGGTGGCCACCGACGTGGCCGCCCGCGGGCTCGACATCCCCGACCTGCCGCTGGTGGTCAACCACGACCTGCCGATGGTTGCCGAGGACTACGTGCACCGCATCGGCCGCACCGGCCGCAACGGCGCGACGGGCGAGGCGCTGTCCTTGGTGGCACCGGAAGAAGGCGGCCTGCTGCGGCAGATCCAGCGCATGCTCAAGGCCGAGATCGTGATGGAAACGGTCGAAGGCTATGCGCCGAGCACGCCGATCCGGCTGGATGCGCCGATCCCGAAGAACGGCGGCGGTGGCCGTCGCCAGGGCGCCCCGCGTCCGGGCGGCAAGCCCGCGCATCGCCCGCACGGCAAGCCCGGCGCGCGCAACGGCGCGCCCGGACACGCCGGGCCGAAGCAGCATCGCGGCCGCGGCGGGCAGCGCGGTACGCGCGCAGGCTGAGGCTTCGGCGCATCGCAAAAGGGCCGGCATTGCCGGCCCTTTTCTCAAACGCGCTACTGCACCGTCACCCGCTTGCGGTTGTCCTCCGAACTGCGGTCGACCAGCTTGTTGTAAGGGTCGATGCCGGCCTCGTAGGGCTCCTCGTCCACCACTAGTTCGATGGTGTTGTCGGTGCCGGTGATGTGGCGCTTTTCCAGGAACAGCACCTTCTCGTCCGATTCCTTGCCGTTGGCCGGGCGCGAGAACACGCCGATGTCGACGATCTCGTCCATCGGCTCCTCGGACTCCTTGCCCTTGCCCGCCGCGACCAGCTTGGCCGAGTGCACCTTCAGCGTGACCGCGTACTTGCCGTCGGGCCGCTTCGTGGCGGTGGCCTCCACGGCGCGGTTGTCGAAGAACACGATGCGCTCGAACATGTCGCGGATCAGCGGGTGGAACTTCTCGTCGGTGCCCGCGTACAGGTCGTCGAGGAAGTCGCGCGTGGTCGGGTAGGGCGGGCCCTTGAACGCCCACTTGTCGAGAAAGCGGGACAGGATCCGGTTCAGCGTTTCCTCGCCGATCGCGTCCTTGAGCGCGTAGAACACCACCGAGCCCTTGTTGTAGTGGATGTACTGCTGGTTCTCGTTGAGTGCCAGCGGCAGCTCCTGCACGCGCTCGGTGGCGCGGCTCATCAGGTAGGTGTCGAGCTCGTGGCGCAGGAACTTGCGCATCTTGCGCGGCCCGTACTCGTGCTCCATCACCATCAGCGCCGAGTACTGCGCCAGCGACTCGGACAGCATCGTCGCGCCCTGCACGTTGGCGCCGACCACCTGGTGCGCCCACCACTGGTGCGCGACTTCGTGCGCGGTCACGTAGAACACGTAGTCGATCTTCTCCTTGTCGCGCAGGTCGGCGACGAAACCGATCGACTCCGAGTACGGCACGGTGCCGGCGAAGGCCTGGGCGAAGGTGGCGTACTTCGGGAACTCCAGGATCCGCAGCTGCCGGAACTGGTACGGCGAGAACTCGCGCGTGTAGTAGTCCAGCGACTTCTTCGCCGAGGCAATCATGCGGTCGACGTTGTACGGGTGCTTGTGGTCGTAGTAGACCTCCAGCGCGACATCGTTCCAGTGGTCGCGTTTCACCTGCCAGTCCGCGGACAGCCACGAGAAGAACGGCAGCAGCCTGGCCTCCGATTTGTAGTGGAAGTAGTGCCGCCCGTCCTTGCTCCACTCGCGCTGCAGGTAGCCGGGGGCGAGGGCGATCTGCCCGGACGAGGTGGACACCGTGGTCTCGAAGTTCACCCAGTCGGCGTTGCCGGAGATGTAGTTGTTGTTGCGCTCGAGAGGGTCGTCGATCGGCGGCATGCGCGGCAGTTCCGGCAGGTCGTACTTCCTGCGGTCATTGCGGTCCTGCAGTTGCCGCCGGGCGTCGTAGCCCAAGTGGGGCAGGGCGGCGAAGTTGTCGAAGAAGCTGCCGTTGTAGACCACGGCGGTGCTGCCTCGGCCCAGCGGGAAGCCGTGTGGCGCATTGGTGTACCGGAAGTCGAAATCCATGGCCGCGCCCGGTGCCAGGGGTTCCTCGAGCCGGTAGATCGCATAGCCGGAGACGGGGTCGGACTCCACCATTTCATGGGCCGGGAAGTCGAACTTCGCCTCCAGCTCCGGGTCGAGGGTGACGTGCAGCTCCGCGATCGGCTTCGGCGTCCGGTTTTCCAGCCGGTAATGGCCCTTGATCTCCACGGTACGCCTGTCTGGGTAGATATCCACGTCGGCGCGGATGTCGGTAATGCGCGGCTGCGGCAGGTCGATGTACTTGCGGTAGGCCTTCTCGTAATCCGCCTGGCGCTGCTTGGCCAGGTCGCCGGGCACGTACTCGTTGAGCACGTTGGTGTTGTAGAAGATCCAGCCGCCCGTGCCGACGAAGGCCAGCAGCGCCACCGCCAGTGTCGCGCGCAGCGGCGTGCTGCGCAGGCGCTGCCTCGCGGCCTTGAGCCGGTCCTTCCATGCCAGCGACGTGCCGCGCGGCCACAGCGCGGTGGCCACGGCCAGCAGGAACAGGGCGAACGCCCCCCAGTACGCGCGGAACCAGAGCCACGGGCCGATGAAATGCCCGTAGCCGTTCATGTCCGAGTACGGCGTCGGCGAGGCGCGGCCGTAGTTGTACAGCGCGTGGTCGAAGTCGTACATGCCCATCACGGCGCGTCCGACCAGGTAGGCGATCATCAGCACGTAGCCGACGAACATGTTGCCGGTGACAACTTGGAAGAACACCGCCAGCGCGGCCGTCAGCACGAACGACACCAGCAGCAGCCCAAGGCCCTTGGCGTACAGCAGCGGTTCGATGTTGGTATAGCCGTCGAACAGCTGGTAGCCGATGGTGAGCAGCGCGCTGGCGACGAGCACCACCGCGACCACGCCAGCCAGCGCGGTCATCTTCGCCGCCAGCGGCACCCAGTCCGGCGCGGCGTACGCGTCGGTGGCCTCGGCCACGCGCATGCTGCGCTCGCGCCAGACCATCTCGCCGGCGTAGAAGGTGATGATGATGATCAGGAACAGGCTCATGCCGCCGCTGATCATGTCCAGCATCTGCGCCGTCACCGGCAGCGTCTCGGTCCCGTAGACCAGCCCGCTGAACTTGATCACGGTGAAGGTCAGCAGCAGGCCGAGTACCACCATCACGATGAACGGCGCGCCGCGCACGGTGGCGCGCAGGTCGAACCAGGACTGGTGCAGGTACTGGCGCAGGTGTGCGCGCCAGTCGCCACGCAGCGCGACCCGGGGCAGCGCGATGGCCTTGCCGGCGTCGTCGTCGGCCGCTTCGGCCGCCGCCTTGCGCCTGCGCAGCACGATGCCCTCGCGGTCGGCGCGGAACAGGCGGAACGCGGCCAGCAGCATCACGATGGCGATGCCCAGCCACAGCGCGCGGTTGCCCAGCAGCAGCCCGGTGAGCTCGGGCAACTGGCTGTTGAACTGGGCGCTGGACCAGTAGCGGATATGCTCGGCGACCGCGGTGCCGCCGGACGGGTCGACCAGCGCGCCGATCCAGCGGCTGTCCAGGTCCTTGGTGAACGAGCCGGACATCGACCACAGCACGAAGAACACGATCACGCCCAGGTAGGTGTAGAGCATCGACCGCGTGAGCGTGGCCAGCAGGAACATCAGCGACGACACGAACAGCAGGTTCGGCAGCACCAGGATGCCGAAGGCCCATGCGTAGGCCAGCCACGGCGTCGGCCCCAGGCGCGAGCTGTCGAGCCAGGGCATCAGGCTGCCGACGTACAGGCCGACGGCCATCGCCAGCATGATTGCGAAGGTCGCGAACAGGCCGCCGCCGAAGCGCCCGAGCAGGTAGTCGCGCTTCTTCATCGGCGTGGCGAAGAACAGTTCCGCGGTGCGCTGCTCGAAGTCGCGGATCGCGATGCCGGCCACGAAGATCGTCGCCAGCAGCACGCTGAAGACGCTGAACGTGCCGAGGATGGAGATCACCACCGCCGGCGCGTTGCGCATGATGTTGCCGACGCCGCCGCCGATGGTGACGTCGTCCGAGGCCATGGTGCCGAACCCCATCAGCGCGTAGACCGCGACGACGATCCAGAACACCCCGTTCTTCAGCAGTTGGGCCAGCTCGAAGCCCAGCAGGTGGCGCAGCATGTCAGGCCGCCTTCGCGACGGCGGCGTCGCCAGCCGCGGCGCGCCGCAGCTCGCCGAAGTACACGTCCTCCAGGTCCGGTGGCACCGCGGCGAAGCCGTCGCCGGGATTGCCGTCGCTGAGCACGTGGATCACCGGCTGGCCGCCGACCAGGCGCGTCGACAGCACGGTGTACGCCGCGAGGTGTTCGTCCAGCGCGGCCTTGTCCACGGACTTCTTCCACACCCGGCCGTCGAGCGAGGCGATCGCCTCGCGCGGCTCGCCGGTCAGGCGCAGCTCGCCCTGGGCGATGATCGCCATGCGCGGGCACAGGTCGGTCACGTCCTCGACGATGTGCGTGGACAGGATCACCACCACCTGCTCGCCGACCTCGGCCAGCAGGTTGAGGAAGCGGTTGCGCTCCTGCGGGTCCAGGCCCGCGGTGGGCTCGTCGACGATGATCAGCTGCGGTTGCCCGATCAGCGCCTGGGCGATGCCGAAGCGCTGGCGCATGCCGCCGGAAAACGTGCCCAGCTTGCGATGCCGCACCGGCCACAGGTTGACCTGCTGCAGCAGTGCCTTGACCAGGTCCTTGCGCTGGCGGCCGTCGACCACGCCCTTGAGGATCGCGAAATGGTCGAGCATCGCCATCGCCGAAACCTTGGGATACACGCCGAATTCCTGCGGCAGGTAGCCCAGCCGGCGCCGCGCCTCGGTCTTGTCGGCCAGCACGTCCAGGTCGCCCAGGTGCACGCTGCCGCTGTCGGCATCCTGCAGCGTGGCGATGGTGCGCATCAGCGTCGACTTGCCGGCGCCGTTGGGTCCCAGCAGGCCGAACATGCCGGTCGGGATGTCGAGGCTGATGCCCTTCAGCGCCTGCACGCCGTTGGCATAGGTCTTGGACAGGTCGCGGATCTTGAGCATGAACGCCTTCCCCTGGGAGTCGTGGCCATCCTAAACGCTGGCGCGGTACGCGTGACCGCGCCGGAAGTCATGTTTTCGCGTCCACCAGCTCGTCGACGCGCAACGGCTGGATCGGCCCGGTTCGCACCTTGCCCCCGGCACGCGACGCAACTCGCCATGCGAGCGAACCGCACGGCAGCGCAGTCGCCAACGGCAACGGCTGGTGTCGTGCCGCCGTGGTTGCCTGCCGGGCTCAGCTCTCCTGCTTTTCCGCGATCCAGCGGTCGATCTTGTCCTCGAGGATCTGCAGCGGCACCGCTCCGTCCTTGAGCACCTCGGCGTGGAACTCGCGCACGTCGAAATCCGGCCCCAGCACCTTTTCCGCCTTCGCGCGCAGCGACTGGATCTTCAGCGCGCCGATCTTGTACGCCAGCGCCTGCGCGGGCCAGGCGATGTAGCGCTCGGCTTCGGCGGTGGCCTGGGTTTCGCTCTCGGCCGAGTTCTCCAGCATGTAGTCGATCACCTGCTGCCGGGTCCAGTCCTTGCTGTGCAGGCCGGTGTCGGTGACCAGGCGGATCGCGCGCCACAGTTCGTTCTGCAGGTAACCGAAGTAGTCGTACGATGTCTCGTACACGCCCAGCGACTTGCCCAGCGATTCGGCGTACAGGCCCCAGCCTTCGATGAAGGCGGTCTCGCCGCCGAAGCGGCGGAACTTGGGCAGGTCGGTCAACTCCTGCTGCAGCGCCAGCTGGAAGTGGTGGCCGGGGATTGCCTCGTGCAGGTACAGGTCCTCGGCATCCCAGGTCTTGCGCGTGGGCAGATCGTAAGTGTTGACGTAGAAGATGCCCGGCCGCGAACCGTCCTCGCTGGGCGACATGTAGCTGCCGCCAGCCGCGGACTTGGCGCGGAACGGCTCGACCGGGCGGATCTCGAACGGCGCCTTCGGCACCAGCGAGAACTGCTCCGGGATGCGCTTGTTGATGCGGTCCTCGAGCGAGCGGTAGTAGGCCAGCAGCGCGTCCTCGCTCTTGAAGCTGAACTGCGGGTCGGTCTTCATGAACTCGAAGAACGCCTGCAGCGAGCCTTCGAAGCCGACTTCGGCCATCACCTTGTGCATCTCGCCGTGGATGCGCGCGACCTCGTCCAGGCCCAACTGGTGGATTTCCGCAGGGGGCATGTCGGTGGTGGTCGACTGGTGCGCATTGAAGGCGTACCACGCGGCACCGTTCGGCAGCTTGTCCAGGCCCACGCTGTCGCGCGTGGCCGGCAGGTAGTCGTCGGCGATGAAGTCGCGCAACTTGCGGAACGACGGCACGATGCGTTCGCCGATCATCTCGCGGTAGGCCGCGGTCAGGCGCGTCCTGTCGGCGTCGCTGAAATCGTCCGGCATCGACGTGATCGGCCCCCACAGCAGCGTGTCCTCGGGCTTGTCCTTGATCAGCGCGTCGAGCTGCGGCACCACCTTTTCCATCAGCGCGCGCGGCTGCACCACGCCGGCCTTGATGCCCTGGCGCATGTTGTCGATCACAGAGTCGAACAGCACCGGCAGGCGGTTGCCGCGCGCCAGCCAGTTGTCGTAGTCCTTGACCGTCTTGAACGGCTGCGCGCCGGTGCCCGAGCCGAGCATGATGGTATAGCTGGCGATGCTGCCCATCTGGTTGACCGGCATCATCCAGTCCGGGTACTTCTCCGACTCGAGCTCGTCCTTCGCGCCGCGCACGAAGATCTCGTAGCTCAGCAGCGCCTGTCCGGACAGGCCGTCGCTGCCCACCGACTCGATCTTCTGCAGCCATTTGGTGGTGAAGTCGTGCGACTTCGCACGGAAGGCGGCGCTGTAGAAGTCCGGTAGCTGGTCGTTGTAGCGGTTGTCGCCCTGGAATGTGGCCTGCAGCGGGTTGAGCTTGAGCAGCTCCTCCCAGTACTGCTCGTACAGCGCGTCGAGTCGCGCGGCCTTGTCGCCGGCGGGTACCGCTTCGGCGGTGGCATCCTGGGCGAAAGCGGGCGAGGGCAGGGCCAACGCACCGGCGAACGTGGCGGCGATGGCGAGGCTGAGCAGCAGCGGTCGTGCGGTCATGGCGGGCTCCCGGGCGAGTGGGGACAATCGTGCACTGTCGCCGGCCGCTGCGCCGCGGGCATGGGCCAAAGGTCACCGCGCACCCGGCGCAAATCGTGGGTGTGTGTGATGTGGGAGCGGCCCTGGCCGCGATCGGGGTATGCGGGTAAAGCCATCGCGGCCATGGCCGCTCCCGCAGAATCCCGTCCTCCTACCCCGCAGCGGCGTGCGCCTGCAGTTCGGCCGCGCGCGCATCGCCCAGGTAGCGGCGGATGCCGATGCGGGCTGCGTACAACAGCGGGATCAGGGCGATCGCCGCCAGCATCTTGTAGAGATAGTTGAGCGTGCCGACGGCGAAGAACAGCGACAGCTCCCAGTGCTGCGGCCCGAGCACGAAGGCGATGTACAGCACCACGAAGCTGTCGATCAGCTGCGACACTGCGGTCGAACCAGTCGCGCGCAGCCACGCATGGCGGTCGCCGGTGCGGCGGCGGATGCGGTGGTACACCGCCACGTCGATCAGCTGGCCGAGCATGAAGGCCACCAGCGAACCCCAGATCGTCCACAGCCCCTGGCCGAACACCGCCGCGAACGCGGCCTGGTAGTCCGGCACGCCCTGGTCGGCGGCGATGCCCGTCCACCAGGCCGCCGGTGCAAGGTGGATGGCGATGAAGGCGAACGCGAAGCCGTACACGATCAGCGCCGCGGCCAGCCAGCTGATGAAGCGCACGCCGCGGCGGCCGAAGTACTCGTTGATCGTGTCGGTCATGATGAACACGATCGGCCACAGCAGCGTGCCGGCGGTGAAGCTGAGCGAGCCGCTCTGGCCGAACAGGTTCCACTCCAGCGGCCGGATCCCGAGCGTGTCCTCGAGCGCGAAGATCTTGACGCCAATGAATTCGGCCAGCACCGCGTTGACGCAGAAGAACGCCGACAGTGCGATGAACAGTCGCGTGGTGCGGTCGTCGATCAGGCGGGTCATGGGGTGCGGCGTCCTGTTGGTCGAGGTGGCGGAGCGGGTGGGGGTTCGGGTCGTGCGGCGGCAGCATCAGAAGTCGTCATCCCCGCCTGCGCGGGGATCACGATCAAGGGCGCTGATCGAAGGCGCCAACTGAAGACACCAATCGAAGGCGCAGCCAGAACGCCAACCAGGGACACCACTCGCGGCAAGGTCGCCGCATCCCGCCTGCCGCCCGGTTCCTCTTCAGGATTTGCCGCCCATCACCCCGTCCGTCGCAGCCGGCACGGCAAACGGTATCGAATCCGGCGACACCGCCCCACCCGAGATGATGAAGCTCATCGCCTGGTCCACCGTCCAGTCGGTGGGCGTGATCTTTTCCACCGGCACGATCTCCAGGTAGCCGGAGGTCGGGTTCGGCGTGGTCGGCACGTACACCGCGGCCAGCTCGCGGCCGCTGCCCTGCTCGCGGATCACGCGGGTGACGAAGCCGACCGCCTTCATCTGGCTGTGCGGGAAGTCGATCAGCACCACGCGCTGGGTGCCGTCGGGCTTGGTCTGCAGGATGTCGAGCAGCTTGCGCGCGCTGCCGTAGATGGTGCTGGCCAGCGGTACGCGCGCGACCAATGCCTCGAACCAGCCCAGCAGTCGCTGCCCGACCACGCGTCGCGCCAGCCAGCCGACCAGCAGGATCACCAGCACCGTGGCGACCATGGCGATGGTCGTCTGTACCCAGGTGTCGGCGAACCAGCCCAGCAGCCGCGGGTCGCTGGCGGCGATGCGGCGCGACAGCGGCAGCACCCACGGCGCGCTCAGGTCGCTGAGCAGGACGAAGACGAACTTCACCACGACCCACGTCAGCCAGATCGGCAGCAGGGTCAGCAGGCCGGTGAGCAGGGTCTTCTTGAAGCCGTGCCGGGGCGGCCGGTCCGGCATGGCGGCGTTCTGCGGGCGCGTGGACATGGTGCGGATTCTAGCGGCAGCGCGTTGCCGTCAGCGGCCGGCGACCGCGTGCGGCAGGTCGCTGACCAGGCGGATGCCGACGTCGTCGTAGCCGCGCGTGGCGTCGAGCGCGCGCCGGCCGCCTTCGCCGTGCCAGCTTTGCCCGTCGGCGATCCGCTGCCCGCAATCGCCGCTGCAGTCGTTGCTCCAGACCGAGACGGCGCGCCCGGCGGCCGCGGTCGGCAGCAGGGCGGCCTCGCGCGCGTGCGGCAGGCGGTAGACGTGGCCGTTGCGCTCGCCCAGCCAGCGGGCGTACGCGCTGGCATCGTCCCAGGAGACGCACACCACGGCGTCGCCGCCCGCCTGCTCGAAGCCGGGCGACGCCCAGTCGCGCGGCGCCAGGATGCGCAGCAGCGATGCGCCGGTCCTGCAGCGCGCCGGCTTGCGCCCGGTGGCGCTGGCAAAGCGCGCGTACTCGTCGCGGGTGACCGGCTGCCGCGACGCGGCGAACACGGCGTCGCCGCTGCGCACCAGCACCATGTCGCCGGCGATCCTGTCGAGGCGTTCGCCCGGCGCCGGGACCTCGCGCGCGCGCCTGGCCAACGCGTCGAGCTGGGCGCGCGTCAGGCCGAGTCCGCGAGCGTAGTCCACCGTCCGCAGCGCCCGGTCACGGTCGAACGACCTGGCCGCGGCGTCGATGCGTGCCGCCAGCGCCTGCATCATCCTGCGCTGCAGCCGGTCGATGGCCGGGCTGCCGGCCTGGCCGGTCGCCGTGGCGACCTTCCGTGCATCGGTCACCAGGGCCGCGGCCTGTTCGTCGCCGCCTTCCCGGATGTGGCGCGCGGCGGCATCCGCGCTGGCGTCGATGAAGGCGGCGACGGCCGCCGGCAGCGCCTGGTAGCTGGCGTCGCTGCGATGGGCGGCGAGCAGGCTGTCGCGGGCGTTGCCGCCCCTGGGCGTGCGCAGGTGGCCGCGCCGCAGCTGTTGGGTGGCCTCGGCGATCCAGCGCTCGGCGTCCGAGCGCGGCGCGGCGCGCAGCATGGCGTTGGCGGGGTCGCCGGCCTGCGCCGCGCTGCCCGCGTCGGGGGGCGCGGGGCGCGCGAATGTCGCCTCGGCTTCGGTCATGGCCACCGATTCCGCCCCGGTGGCGCGGAAGTAGTTTGTCGTCCCGCCGCCCTGGCGCAGGAACAGCCCGGTGCCCGCGGCGACCAGCAGCGCCACGCCCAGCCATGCCCAGACCGGCATCTTCCGGACTTTCGCCGCCTGCGCGCGCAGCGCGGGCAGGGCGAGCATCTCGTGCGTGCCGCTGCGTTTGGGCACGCGATCGAGCGCGGCGAGCATGTGCGCGGCGTCGGCGTGGCGCTTGAGCGGGCCCTTGGCCAGCGCGCGATCGAAGAAGCGCTGCCAGTGGCGCAGCTTCGGCGGCAGGCGCGGGATCGGTTCCTTGACGTGCATGATCGCCATCGACACCGCGTCGCCGGCCTCGTACGGCAGCTTGCCGGTCAGCATCTCCCAGGCCAGCACGCCGATCGCGTAGAGGTCGGTGCGGTGGTCGACCTCCTCGCCGCGCGCCTGCTCGGGCGCCATGTAGGCGGTGCTGCCCACGGCCATGCCGGTGGTGGTCACGCGGGTGCCGAAGCCGCGGCGCAGGGCAATGCCGAAGTCGGCCAGCAGCGGCCGGTCGGTTTCGTCGAACAGCACGTTCTCGGCCTTGACGTCGCGGTGGATGGTGCCGCGCGCGTGGGCGTAGCCAAGCGCGGACAGCAGCGCGTGCAGGATCTCGCGCACGCGCGCCTGGTCCATGCCTTCGGGGTTTTCGCCGATGCGCTGGCCGAGATGGCCGCGCGTGAGGTGCGGCATCGAGTAGTAGGGCAGGCCATCGCGGGTGCGGCCGACATCGTGGATGCCGACGATGTGCGGGTGCTCGAGCCGGGCGATCGTGCGCGCCTCGTTCTCGAAGCGGCGGCGGCTGACCTCGTCGGCCAGCGCCTCGGGCAGCATCACCTTGATCGCGACCTGGCGCGACAGCGAAACCTGCTCGCCCAGGTACACCGTCGACATGCCGCCGTGCCCGATCGCGCGCAGCAGCGTGTAACCGGTGATCTCCGGCAGCGATGCCTTTCCGCTCTCGTCAGACAGCGTGGTGCGCATGGTCCCCCCGTGGCCGGCCAAGGATACGTCGGGCGCGCGCAAGAGGCATGAACGGCGTCCACCGTTTGCTACCCTGCCGCCGGGAAGGAGCAGGGGGCATGGAGTGCGCAGGTTGATTCGCTACACGCTGCTTGCGGTCGCGGTGCTGCTGGCCGTGGTTCTTGCACTGTGGACATGGTCACGCTTGCAGCCGTTGTCGGCCGCGCAGCGCGAGGCGGTCGCGCTGCTGCAGCCGTTGCCGGAACCGGAAGGACGCAACGCGTTCGACGCACTGTGGCTGCTGGGGCGCGACGTGCCGGTCGCGCGGCTGCGGGCGGTCGCCGACGCGGACATGGCGCGGATTCGGGCCGAACTGGCGGATTCGCCTGCCGCCATGCCATCCGTGCCTGGCGACGCAGTCGCCGGGGAGCGTGATCTGCGGCCTTCCGATGCGGACAGGGGCATGTTCTGCCGGCTGCGCGAGGATTGCCTGCAGCGCGTACAGGCCGATGCCGGCGGTTATGCCCGGCTCGTGGGCAGGAACCGCGCATTGCTCGATCGCGTCGCCGCATTGTCGGGATACGACTTCTATCGTGGCCGGCAGCCGCCGGACATTCGCGCGCCGACGCCCGACTTCACGCTGGTGCAGTTCGGCCTGACCGATGCCGCGCAGGCCTATGCGTCCGGCGACATCGATGGCGGGCTGTCCCGCGCCTGCGCGGGCCTGGACACGTGGCGACGGCTGGGTGCGCGGTCCGATTCACTCGTCGTGCGGATGCTCGGGGCCGGGCTGTCCACGGATGGCTATGGGGCGTTGCTCGCGCGGATGCTGGCGCAGTTGCCAGACGACCATCCACTGCCGCCGGCGTGTAATGCGGCATTGGCGCCGGTTGCCGGGGACGAGCTTTCGATCTGCGACGCGATGCGCGGCGAGTACGCCCTGGTCGCGGCCACGAGCGACACGGTCAGCGACCCCGAGGTCGTGGGGACCGCACGCGCCATGCTCGCGCGCCTGGTCTACGATCCGGAACGGTCGCGCGCCCTGATGGCGGAAAACATGGCGCCGGCCTGCACCGATGACGCCCGTGCCTCCCTTGTCGCCGACCGGCCATTGCGTTGGCCGCAGCGCGTGCAATCGCGCTGGCGGCTGGAGTGCGCCGCGAATCTGGCCGGCTGCATCCTCGCCGATATCGCTTCGCCGGCCTATGTCGACTACGTATCGCGCGTGCAGGATGCCGGCGCACGGCTGGAACTGCTGCGCGGTGTCGTGTCAGTACGCGGCACCGGCGACCTGCAGGCGCGGGAAGCCGCGCTGCGCCGGTTCTGGACCACCACCGGCAACCACGGCCGCGAACTGCGGTTCGTCGACGAAGGCAGGGCGGTCGAGGTGCGCGAGTTCTACACCGCGCGCGGTGAATGGTGGCAACTGCCGCTGCCGCGGCCGCAGCCCGCGCCGGCGGACTGAGCGGCAGCCTTCAATTGCCGCCGCCCGGGCGCTTGCGGCGCACGTAGACCTGCTTGCGCACCCTGGCGACGACATCGCCGCCGGTGTCGGTCACGTCGGTCTCGAACCAGTGCAGGTACTTGTCGCCGCCCGCGGTGGCATCGCGGATCTGCCCGAGCACGTCGTCGCCGAGGTCGAACTCCGCGGACACCATGCCGCGGCCGGGCTTGATGAAGTCGATCGTGGCGGCCTTGTCCCAGACGATGTAGCCATCGCCCAGCGCCTGCATGGTCATGATCATCCAGAACGGATCGGTCATCGCGAACAGGCTGCCGCCGAAGTGGGTGCCGACGAAGTTGCGGTTGTACCAGCACTGCCGCAGTTCGACGCGCGCGTGGCGGAAGTCCCCGGACACCGCGCGCACGCGGATGCCGGCGAACAGGAACGGCGGCCAGACGTTGAGCACGCGGCGCAGCGTGGAAGCGGAAACCCTGCGGGCCATGGCCGGCGGCGCTCAGACCAGCAGCAGCGAGGACATCTTCCGCCGGTAGCGCCCCACCATGTCCTCGTCCTCGACCACGCGGAAGGCGTCGATCAGCGCCTTCTTCGGCAGCGATTCCTCGAAGTCGCGATTGCGCCGCAGCATCTCCAGGAACTGCTCGAACCCGGCTTCGGCGTCGCCGGCGACGATGTGGTGCACGCCGAGCAGGTGGCGTGCCTTGAGGTCGTCCGGGTTGGCGGCGATGGCCGCTTCCAGCACCTGCGGCGGCGGTGCGTCCTCGAGCAGCGACGCGAAGCCCAGCCGCGCGCGGGCGCGGACGGTGCGGTCGTCGGTGGCCAGGTTGGCGGGCAGGGCGTCGAGCAGCTGTCCTGCCTCGACGGCGGCGCCGGTCTGCAGCAGGGCCAGGGCGAGGTCGAGCTTGAGTTCGGCCTTGTCCGGCTCGGCCTCGATCGCCTGGCGCAGGCGCATCACCTCGGCGTGCGGGTCGGCGGGCGGTGCGGCCTGTTCTGGCGCGGCCTCGGCCGCCGCGTCCGCCGGGGCGATACCGTGGCGGGACAGGAACTCGCGCAGCTGGCCCTCCGGCAGCGCGCCCTGGAAGCCGTCCACGATCTGCCCGTCCCGGACCAGGAACACGGTGGGGATGGAGCGGATCTGGAATGCCCCGGCGATCTGCGGCTCGGCCTCGGTGTCGACCCTGGCCAGTTCGAAGGCGCCGTTGTACTCGCCGGCCAGCTTTTCCAGGATCGGCCCCAGCGCCTTGCACGGCCCGCACCATTCGGCCCAGAAGTCGACCAGGACCGGGATCTGCAGCGATTTCTGCAGGACTTCGGCCTCGAACGAGGCGGTGGTGGCGTCGAAAACGTACGAATTCGGAGGGGAGGAAGCCGTTTCGGGGGGCATGGCGGGGTCCGTGGCGTGTTCAGTCACAGATTGTGCCAGCTGGTCCCGATTCCAACCGCTGTGCGAAAGTCGGCGTTCCGCAGCGATCAGGAATATGTGCGATGGATAGCTGGAGGGAGCGCCTGCCGCTGCCGGCCGCGATCGCCGCGACCATCCTGTTTGTCGCGTCGATGGCCGGTTTCGGCGCGGCGCTGGAGGGCTATTCGCAGGCATCGCATCCGGTCGGCCTGCTTGGCGCGCGCGGGTTGCCGCATGCGCTGGCCTTCAACGCCTGCGGCCTGGTACTGCCCGGTGCGCTCGCCGCGTTCGTTGCCTGGCGGCTGCGCGCGGCGATCGGCGACGGCGCGCCGTGGGTGGCGCGCATCGGTGCGTGGCTGGCGCTGCTGTCGGCGCTGGCGTTCGTGGGGCAGGGACTGCTGCCGCTGGATCCGACGGACCTGGAATCCAGCACCAGCCGCGCGCACGCCACGGCGTGGACGCTGTGGTGGGTGGCGTTCCTGCCGGCGGCGGTGATGCTGGCGTGGGGACTGCTGCGGATGCCCGCATCGCGCGCGCTGGCGCTGGCGAGCGCGGCCGCCGCCGCGATCGTTGCCGCGCTCGTGCTGCTGCCGCTGGACCTGCTGCCATCGCCGGTGGCGCAGCGCGTGGCCTTCGTCGCGTGGTTCGCCTGGCTGGTCGCCGCCGGCCGCGGGTGCGCGCTGCCGCGCGTGCGCGACGCGACCGGCTGAGCCGCCTACGCAGGTTCCGCCAGCAGCGTGGCGATTTCCGCGCCCAGCCGCAGGTCGTCGACCAGCCCGAAGACCTGCCGACGCAGCCGTCCGCCGCGGTCGATCAGGACCAAGGTCGGCGTGCCCTGCATCGCGTAGGCCTGCATGGTCAGCGGCAGCGGCTGCGCCGCCGGGTCGCCGCCGCGATGGGCGTCGACGCCGACCGGGTAGCCGATCCGGTTCTCGCGCAGGTACACCTGCAGCGCTTCCGGACCCATCGCGTGGTGGTGCTCGAACACCGTGTGCAGGCCGACCACCGCCAGGTCCGTGGACGCGAACGCGGCGGCGACCTTCAGGCTCTGCGGCACCGCGTGCTGCACGCAGGCCGGGCACAGCATCTGGAAGGCATGCAGGAACACCACCCGCCCGCGCAGCGCCTGCAGCGAAAGCCCGTCGCCGGCGTTGAACCAGCGTGAAACCGACCAGCCGGGCGCAAGCGGGGCGGGGTCAGCCATGGCGCAGCCCGGGCAGCCCGACTGCCGCCGGCATCTGCGCGACAAGGGTGGCGGCGATGGCGCCGTGCCGTTGCGGAATCATGGGCTTTCCTCCGATCGTGTGGCCATTCTGGCCCGATGGCGGCGATTTGTGCACTGCGGTAGGCTTGCTGGCCGCCCCCAGATCGCCCCCGCCGTGTCCGCCGATCCCGCCAGCTACGACCCCCGCTCCGTCGAATCCGCCGCCCAGCGCTACTGGAACGACACCCGCGCGTTCGAAGTGGCCGAGGACGCGTCGAAGCCCAAGTACTACTGTCTGTCGATGCTGCCGTACCCGTCCGGCGCGCTGCACGTGGGCCACGTGCGCAACTACACCATCAGCGACGTCATCAGCCGCTACCAGCGCATGTGCGGCCGCAACGTGCTGCAGCCGATGGGCTGGGATGCGTTCGGCCTGCCGGCCGAGAACGCCGCGATCAAGAACGCCACCGCACCGGCGAAATGGACGCGCGCCAACATCGACCACATGCGCGACCAGCTCAGGACCATGGGCTACGCGATCGACTGGTCGCGCGAGTTCGCCACCTGCGATCCCGATTACTACGTGCACGAGCAGCGCATGTTCGTGCGGCTGATGAAGAAAGGCCTGGCCTACCGCCGCAACTCGGTGGTGAACTGGGACCCGGTCGACAAGACCGTGCTGGCCAACGAGCAGGTGATCGACGGCCGCGGCTGGCGCACCGGCGCGCTGGTGGAAAAGCGCGAGATCCCGCAGTGGTTCCTCAAGATCACCGACTACGCGCAGGAACTGCTCGACGGCCTCGACGCGCTCGACGGCTGGCCGGATTCGGTCAAGACCATGCAGCGCAACTGGATCGGCCGCAGCGAGGGCCTGGAGATCCAGTTCAAGGTCGACGGCGAGGATACCCCGGTCACCGTCTACACCACGCGCCCCGACACCCTGATGGGCGTGACCTTCCTCAGCATCGCCGGCGAGCACCCG
>Ga0160437_1000408_pt1 | contig 22790 bp, 30 predicted proteins | sample HID1975I_E0MG_FD_108227 | JGI IMG/M metagenome (GOLD analysis project Ga0160437, IMG submission 108227) | Enriched soil microbial communities from UW Madison campus, WI, USA - HID1975I_E0 MG | ecosystem: Environmental > Terrestrial > Soil > Unclassified | place: USA: Madison, Wisconsin... | reverse complement strand
TACGGATTGGTTGTAGTTGTCGCGCTGAGCCGAGAGGTCGGCCAGGAGCGCATCCACAGAGTTGCCCTCTACGCCCGCTTCACTCGCCTGGGCGCGCGCGGTGGACATAGCCGCTCGGGCCTTGAGGTTGTTCTGGTATTCCTGCTGAGAGGCAGACTGGCGGGCTTGCTCGTTCGCATACCCGGTCTGCGCTTGGTTGTCCTGAAACGCCTTCAAGTCGTTCTCGGACTGCTGCTCTTCATAGGCTGCGGTCGATTTCGCTTGCTGGTTCTGCTGGACCACGGACGCGGTGGTGCCAGCCGCTGCGATGGCCGTTGCGGCCCACGCTGCTGCTACGATGGTACACATGGGAATTGGACCTTCTGGAATTCCTGGAAAGCTTCGCCATCGGGGCCAAAGGGTTCCGGGTCGCAGAACTCAAAGCCCAGCCAGCGGAGCCACAGGAGATGAACAGGGTTGCCCGTCCACGCCCGGTTCATGAGGACCGGACGGAGTTCGTGCATTTGGTTGATGTAGTCCCGGCAGTGGGCCAGGAATGTCTTGCGGGCTTGCGGAAGCTCAGGGGAAGCGAGCATCCAGGGAGCGCCGACCATATCTGTCAGCGGAGCCACACCGAAGATGGCGACCACACGCCCATGAACCAGGAAGGTCCAAGTGCGCAGGGAATCCATCTGCCCAAGGAGCAATGCTTCCAGGGGTTGCAGGCGGGAGGACTTCCAGATTTCGTCCCGGTCCTCCTCCCGCATGTTGGCGGCCAGCTCATGGCAGTGTGTCGGTGTCGTCTCAAGTACCCACGCGACCTCAGACAGCCTGGCTGCGTTTGACAAAGAAGCCCTCCCAGTCCGCGCTCAGGAAGGCCGAAGGCATCGGAGAGTCGTTCTGAATAACGATGGTGGCGTCCGTGTTCTGCGTCATGATGGGGAACGTAAACTTGCCGGTGCTTAGCTCTGCCTGTCCTAATGTGGCGCTTGGGGTGCCCAGTACCTTGCCCGAGTAGGTATAGGTGTAAGTGTCCCGGTAACGTGGCGTCACCTTCACCTGGAAGTACCCGGTGCTGGCAAAGTTCACGGACGCCTTGCGAAGCTGGAGGCGGCCTTCGGTGTCGCTCTTGGTGCCCCCGCCTGCGCTTTGGGTCTTCACGGTGATGGTGCTTAGCTGGAAGCTGAACACGTACCGCCGACCGACGATAAGGTCCGAGGAGGTGTAATTCCCCTTCACCTTCGCTGTTGTCCCATCCCACACAATTTCAGCGACCACGCCAGGCTTGAGGGTCTGCCCGGTGGCGGTCACGGCCATGTACGTGCCGTCATCCAAAGCCCACGAATGCGGGATGGTGGTGTAGCCGTCCGCGTAACTCAGGGTGTCTTTCGTGACGTATTGCTTTCGGTCCAGGTGAACCAGATACGGCTCATTGGTGCCCAGGCTGTCCGTGGCTACAGTGAGCTTTTCGAAGTACAAGCCATCGGCGCGGTTGATCGCCAGGAACACTTCGGAGTCCAGGAACTCCGCGCTCAGGATGGTATCGGTGTCCGGGAAGGTCCACTTGCTCCAGGAGCTTTGCACCTTCGTGTCACCGTCCCAGTAGAACTTGTACACGTAGATGGAATGGCGGTCCCCGGTCGTGAGAACGCACAACATATCCTCAGAACTGGATGAGGCAATCTTGAACACGCCCGAAGGAATGTACTGGGGAACATGCGAAGCCACGTCCGTGGAGTCGTTGGAGACATCGTTGGTGTCCGTGAAGTATTCCCGGATGGCCGTCCAGTTCTCCCGGTCAGAGGCGAAGTACACGTTCTTGCCCACGGATTGAGGAGTGGTCAAGGCGTTGCACACGAACTCCGTGGACGGCTTGATGGAGATGGTTTTGGGCGTGAGGGTGTCCCCGTTGTCGATCAGGAATTGGACCTCATCGGAGAACAGCAGGAGTTGCTTGTTGAACGACACCGCGTGCTTGAGGATCGCGACTTTGGTGTACGTGCTGGACACGTCGATAGGATCGCTGTCCAGAAGCTCCGTCACAGTGGTGCGGTAGAAGTTCCAGTATTTCCCCGACTCCGAGAAAATCACGGCCTCATCGGCAAGGAATCCCAGGCGGTTCCGGTAGAAGACAACATCGTTGATTGTCCGTCCCACAAAGGACGGGTCTTCGTTGGTGTCCGCATCGCCTGCCACTCTGTCCGTCCAGGTGGCTGCCTGGAAGGTGAAGGTGCCGTCCGCGTTACGGACCAGCGTGTGCGGCATGGTTGAGCTGTCCAGGCCCAGTGCCACACCAGGGCCGACACACTCACGCCACACGCCAGTGCTGTCAGTACCGACATCGTAGTAGACGTAGTAGTCGTCCGAAGAATCGCCAGGGTCGCCGGTAATTTCGAACAGGCAGCCACCGGCCTGGGTGCAGTTGGAAGGCAGCGTGGAGAACGACTGGACTACCTTCTTGTACGCCTTCATGGCGTTGTTGTTGAAACCATCGTAACAGTCGATGGTGAAGTCCGCGGTGCTGGTGATGTACAGACAGGAGCCCGCACGCACGCATGTAAAGCCCGCGCTTTGGATGCCCGCCACCAGCTCCGTGGCGATGTAGTCCGTGGAGGCCAGGGAGGTTTTCGTGGCATCGGACCCATCTGGGGTCGCGTATGTAGCCACGGTCACGCCGTTGAGGATGACCCCGTAGGTGCGCCCGTAGTTACCCTGGATGACACTGATGAGTGCCTCGGGCCCACGGGTGGCACTCACGGCTGCACGGTTCGCCACGGTGATGGCCTTGTTCACGATGAAGGTGTAGTCCGCCACGGTGATCGCGGTGAAGTCGCTTGCCGGGTCGCTTGCGGCCAGGTAGCTGGTTCCATCCGGGAAAGACACCGTGCGCTCAGTGCCGTCTACGGCAAATACACGGAGTCCGCCGTTGGTGATCGCCACTTGGTAGCGCTCGCTGGCATCGCGGTTGATGGTGTGGACGAATGCCGACTCCAATGGGGAGGCTGTCACTTGGGCCAGGTGGGTGGTTGGGGGGCGCTTCATCAGTCCCTCAGAGACGGTCGAGATGCCGTTCTCTTGGGCGTCCAGTTGGGACGACAGACGGAGGGTGAATGGTTGCTGTGAGACGCCATTAACGAAGTTCGGGATGGAAGATGAGATTAAGGACATAGGCTATCGGTCAAGTACCCGCATGATGGAGTAGTTGCCGGTCAGCACGTTGTAACCCCCGGTCTCCGAGTCGTACTTGCGAATGGCGACCAGGGCCCGCGTTTCGTCTTTCTCGGTGAAGCCGTTGAGGACATCGGAGCCCACATTCCGCTGCTGGAACACTCGGGCGGCCCGGACGGTGATGTAGTGCCGCACCGATTGTGGAAGCTCGGAGAAGTCCAGGAGAACGACCATATCCACGGTGATCGAGGAGCCGAACTCATACGTGTGGTTCTGGCGGTCGTAAATGCGCGTGCCCCGGAGAGTGATGTCCAGGGTGGCGCTCTTGCCGCTAGGTGTGACCTCCAGGCAGTTGCCGGGGACGGTGATGTACTTCGTGAGGAGAGCCGGAGTCAGCTTGTAGTTGCGCTCAGTGTTGAACTGCCATCCAGGCGATTGCACGTCGATGGTGACTTCGCGGAGGACTGAGCGGGCGATGGCGGCATCCGCTACGGGAAGGCCATCATCCAGGGAGTTGACTGGCGACTCGCCAATGGTATTGAGCATGATGTTTACGGCATCTAGCTCGGTCGTTTGGGCGAGTGTCTTCATTTTCTAGGCACGAAAAAAAAGCCCCACACAAGGAAGTCCTTGAGTGAGGCTAGGTTGGTGGTTAGGCGGTTTTCAGCTCTACAGCGGCTGCTGGGCGGAGGATGCCGTGGCCCATGGCGTACTTGGCGACCATGAGGGTGCCTTGACGGCGGATGTCGTAGTCCGACTCCATCGCCAGGTCCATCAGCTTGACGGTGCCCACAGCGGCCTTGTGCATGACCAGGGCTGCGGTGCTGGTGGCATCTACAGCGTACTTGTCGCTGGTGCCTGCGGTCAGCGCGGTGCCGCCATTCGCAACGGTGGCGATGTTGGAACCGAACGGAGCGTGGACAGCTTTCACCAGGTTGATGCCCGCCACTTGTGGCAGTTCGCCCTTGGCATAGCTGCCTTGGCCGCCCCACAGGGAGTTCATCAGTTTGGTGTTCTGAGCTAGCATGTAGTACGCCGCTGGGGTCAGGTAGGCGTAACGCTCATCAGCCGGGATGAATTTCTCATCCAGCTTCTGCGCGGCTGCGAACAGTGCAGCTACCAGGGCTTCGCCAGTGGTATCGGTCAGCAGCGCGGAGTCAGTCACCGAACCGCCACCAGCTTCGGTCGAGACCGGGGCCGATGCGCGGGCAGCCAGGACGCCCAGTTGCAGGATGTGCTTGTCGTAGGTGTACGACAGAGCGCGGCCCATCTCAGTCGAGTACGGACCACGGACATCGTAGTGATTCATGGCTTCGTCGATGGAAGCGATGAAGGCGTGCGAGATGAGCAAGTCGTCGATGGTGATAACTTGCTCGTTCGCAGGAACGCTCAGGCCAGCAATCTCAGCGCCCGGAGTGTGGTACTGGGCCGAGATTTTGCCCAGGACTGGGAACTGGGCAGACTTGCCGCTGGTAATGGTGCGGACCAGGTGCTTGTCAGCGGTGACGCACGACTCCTGGAAGGCAGTCAGGACTTCGCCCGAGAACACTTTCAGGAACAGCGCTTTGGCATCGCCAGTAAGGTTCGCTTGGCCCAGGCGGGAAACAGTTGCATCAGACATTGAGGGGTGAATCCTTGAGAAAAAGTCGATGGAGCGAGCCGGGATGAATCCCGTGGCCCGCGTTGCCACCGCGCAGGGGCGCAGTGCGGCTGGACTTTTCTGTTGCTTCTCAAGGTGCTGAGGCGGCCCGTATTAACGGCTACGGGCCAGGCCGGGTGGATCAGTTGTCAGCGACAACGGCACCGGATGCAGCGGAGGCGCTGGTGGCGCTCGCCAGGGTCGAAACAGCGGCAGATGCCACCGCCTGGATTGCTTCAGCCTTGGTCACAGTGCCGTCAGCGGCGACTTCGGAGACCAGGTTTGCCAGGACTTTTGCCAGGAACGACTCAGCGTCTACGGCTACGGTTTTCAGAAAGCTCATGGGGGTATTTCCTTTTATTGGGGTGGGTTGGGTTGGTGGACCAGGCCGGATGGCTGGGTCACGTTTGCGGCCAATGCGTAAGCACGCACGGCCCCATAAATTACGGAGCGTTTCCACAGGGGAACTCCAAGGTCGGTCATGGCCTGGAGCAAGATCCGGTCGCATTCTTTTCGGGTGATGCGAATAGGCACGCCATCCAGTTGGACGGTGAGGGTCTCGCACAGGTAGTCATGGACGATTGCCGCCTGGCCGTATGTGCCCCATGGGGGAATCAGTGACCAGAACGGACGGGGTACAGAAGCTCCATCAGTGATGAAGCCAGCGGGGACATCCACGTACCGGCCAGTCCCTTCGGGACCGATCCAGTAGCGGAAAGGCGAAGATGCCCAGTAGTCCACGCCATCCACTTCCTCCATCCACTTGATGGAGAAGTGTTCGTCGGTGAAGCCGCTCATTGTTGTTTTTCTTATTGCGGCCAGGCGTCAGAAGACGTTGGAACGGAGGAGCTTGGCCTGGACTCGGGCACGGTATGCCGGGTCACTGCGGTAGCGCTTATCGCTCATCGCCTCAGTCACCTGGGAGGTGGATTCGAAGACATCGGCTGCGGCTGCTTTGCCACCGCCAATGAGGTTTGGCTCGCTGCCAATGGCAGAGCGGTACTGCGCGTTGAGGCCGTTCACGGCCAGCTTCGCTTGCTCCAGGCTGCCATTTACTGCGGTGTTGAAGGCTTCGATTTGAGCCGGTGCCAGATTGGCCTTGGCCCATGTGACCAGGCTTTCGTACTCATCGGCACCGCCAGCTTCGCCCTTGATTGCGGAGATGTGCTGGTCTGCCAGAGCCTGCTGGCCCGCCACATATTGGTCGACCACGCCACGCGGATAACCCGCTTTTGCCAGGCGGTCGTAGCTTTCGGGACTCAATGCGCCCGTGCGGTCGAACTCCTGGGAGAACTCATCCAGGTCCAAGCCTTTCGACTCCAGGGCCTTGCTCGCCTCATCCGGGGTGGCCGTAGAGGGTTCGGGCTCTGCGGTCGCTGCTGGAGTCTCGGGGGCAGGTGCCTTGAGGTCGGCGTAGGCTTTCGCCAGTTGGTCCCAGGAGTCGAAGCCTTCGGGCAAGCCCTCGGGGCGCTCTACGGTTTCAGCAGGGGTCGTGATGTTGTCGCCTACCGGGCCAGCATTGGCCTTGTCGATGGCGGCAATCATTGCCTCATCATGCCCTTCGGGGGCAGACGGGTTCGGGGATACGATTTCGATGCTTTCCATTAAAGGTCTTCGAGAACGCGGCCATTAGCGAACACGCGGTATCGCTTGGCCTGGGGGTTGATGTTGAATTGAACTTGCTCTGCGCCCTCACCGAAGTATTCGATAAGGGGCTCTGTTACAGCGCCCTCTTCGGGCTCTTTAGTTTTGCGCTTGGCTGCCATCGGGTTGGCCTTTCTCCATCATGCGACCAGCGGCCTGCACTGCCGGGGCTACGCCCGACTGCATTGCCTGCTGCATCTGTTGCTGTTGTTTTTCCTGCTGGACCTCTTGATCGGTCTTCACCAGGCCGTCTGTGTCGATCCCGAGGGCGGTGGCCCTGCGGGTCATGTAGTTGCCCCAGTTGATCCGGGAGGCGGCATCAGGAATCTGCATGATGGTGGAGATGAACTGGTCCAGTTTGGTCAGGTCATTGCCACGTCCAAGGGCCTCCATACCCGTCACAATGGTGGGGCTAACGGTGCCCTTGGGCAGTTCGGGGAGCTTCTTGCGGCGCTGCATCGAGAACATGATGCGGTTGACTAGCGGAAGCTGGAATTCTTGGCTGAGGATGGAATAGACACCGCCCAAGGCGGCTTCCAATTCCCCGGCCATGTACCGGATTTCTTCGGCTGTCACGCGCTCACCATTCCGCTGAATCGCGGAGTTCAGCATGAAGGCGAACTCAAGGCGCTCAGTGATGGTGTTGATGGTCTCCAGTGCCACACGGAAGTCACCGGACTTTTGAAGCTGGAGGGCCTGGACATCAGATGCCACGCCATCCACAAATTCGCCGTTCGGCGCTTCGGCCAGCTCGCTGGAGCTAGTGACCCCGTTGGGGTTCACCAGGAACAGGACTTTCGCGGAGGCTGCGGAGCCTTCCACGATGGCCTGAGAGAGACCTTCCAGGGACTTGATGTCGCCCAGGTACTCTTCCACGTAGGAGCGGCCATAGTTCTCTCCGTCGATCTTGACGAATCGAATCGGGAGCCAGGCGCACTTGTCTTTCGGGTACGTGCCTCGGGAGCCGGGAACAATCTGACCCTTGACCTCCTGATACACGTTCCAGGTCTCACCCTTGAGGGTGATGTGGGTGTAGATCGAGACGTTCTTGTTATGGTCTCGGGGGGTGTCGCCGGAGTCATCGCCAGGCTCGACTAATGACCGGGCCTCTTCTGGCAGTACCGCCAGGGAGACCTCCTCCTTGACCACGATGTCCAGGACGTTGCCCATTGGGTCACGCCGGACCACGTAGCGGTCAAGGGGGTAGAACTTCATGCCGCCCTGCTGGGGCAGGTACACAAGGCCGTTGCCGCCAACAATCAAATGCTTGAGCAACTCAAAACCAGTCACACGGATGGCGGTGGTTTCAATCTCGGTTTGCACCGCGCGCTCAATCTTCGCTAGACCCGCTTGAACATCAGCGTGCATCTGCGGATTGCTGGTCAGCTTCTCTTCGGTGAACTCGTCGATTTCCAGGCGGAAGAAGGGAGAGTTCGGCGGGAGCAAGGCCATGAGCAATTTTGCTCCGAGGTTGTTAACTCCTCGGGCGGCCACCGCTTGCCATGGGGTGTAGAACTTCGTGCCACTTGCGTGACCGGCAGGCGGGATCAGGGTGGGGATGCTGTATTTGGAACAGTCCCGCGCCCTCTGTAGGAAGGTCTCGCGGTCTGGTTCGAGCTTGGCATAAAGACTTGCGGCAAGGCCCCGCTCGGGTTCTTGCTCGGTCTTCGCCATGGGGTCTCGTTATAGAGGGATGTTCAGCCCCGAAGAGCTACTCCCGGTGGATGCTTGGGTCAGGTCGATGCGGAGGGACTTGCGCCCATTCGCTGCGGACTGAGCCTGTTGGGTGTCGGTGCTTTCTGCGGTGTTGCTGGTCGCAGGCGCGGACTGCACCGTGGGTGCGGCTGGGGCAGGCGTTGGGGCCGCTACAGTCGTCTTAGGTGTGCTTGAGTGCGAACACATTATTGTGATTCCAGAACAGTAGTGTTTTGGATGTCGAAGCGGCTTCGTAGGAGTCGTATGACTTCTTGTTGTCCTTGACGGATGTTCACTTCGTTGATGGTGATGTGAGGGTCTACAGGCAGGATGTTGGGGAATCTTTTCTCCAGCGCCACCAGCAGCTCACGGGGAACGTTGGGGAATCTTTCCGTTTTCACGGCTCAGTAATCCTAATGTGGCCCCACGGGATTTTTCTCGTGGGGTTTGAAATCAAAACGACAGTGAGTCTTCGTCCGACGGTGCTTTTCGCGTAATGCGTCGGGATTGTTCAGCCTTCAACTTTTCCGGGGCCTTGATGGCCGCGATGGCTTCATCAACTGTTGGATCACCATTCCTGACAAGATCTAGGAGTTTATTTCTATCCGCAGGAGACAACGAGCCCAGCCTCTGCAGGACGCGTTTTTGAAGCTCGACCAATCGCCCGAAAGTTGTAGGATCCATAGGGGCAAGCGTAGGCCCCTCTTCTAGACGGTCAAATGGGGTTGAATCATTAGGCATGCAACTATCTCCTAGCCCTTTTTTCGCCTCAATTTAAAACGTAACCGGCCTAACACTAGGCCGACTCACGCAATGAATTTCACTGCTGCACCCTTAGCTGGTACATCAATCTCTCTCCGGCTGGACTGAGCTTCCAGAATGTCGTTCCCTGCTGGGATACTGAAAACTCTATCAGACCTAGCACCTTCATCTGAACCGCAACCGTCTGGAAGTCTTGGTCATTCATGAAGTTCTGATATTGACGTATACCATGCTTCTCTATGATTGACTTATGCAGTGCACGCTGCACGGCATCTTGATCCACAGGCTTAATTAGGTACGGAGAGATAAAATAAAAAATTTGCTCCCATGTTAGCGGGACTTGCCAAGGCTGGCGCACACCGGAAAGCGTATACACTCCGTTAATAGTAAAAGTAGAGTCAAGACCTGCCGGCTTAATTCCGCTGAGGTCTGGGGGCGCACTTGATTTCTGAGCCGCTTTCTTTAAAGCCTCATTCTCTTTACGCAGGTCATTAATCTCCCGCAGCAAATCTTCACTCGCTACGTTCGAACCGCGAATCCAACCAACTCTTGGGAAGCGGGACATGGTGGCAACCATACTAATCGCGACCTGGCTTGCGAGCTCATCGCCGCTCTTCCAAAATTTTACAAGCCGGCCAGTAGCTGCTTTTTTTCTGAAAGCCTCGAGTCTATCCCTCATCACTGGATCAAGCTCGGACTTATCCATGGGTAAGGAAGCGGTGCTTCCATGAAGTAGTGCAACTACAGGAATGCCTTGAGAGACAGCGTATTCGAATTCTTTTTCAGTGTAGCTAATACCCTCGTCAGCCACAGAACCATAACGCCCGCCGATGATCAAAATATAGTAATCACAATCATCAATTATCTTTTTTATGAACTCGAACTGGTCTTCATCCGTAGCCGGGAACAGCTCCATCCCGGCGGGAATGCATTCCATTTGCATAAGAGTTTGGCTAACCAGCCCGCGTTCTTCCTTCAAGTCCATGTAGGTAGAACTGATGAATACTTGGTATCGCTTCTGCATGCTGGCCCCTTAAGCAGCAATCCGGAGTGCTGCTTAAGATACCCACGAGCGCGCTTCAAGTCGAGCAAAACCTCATACCACCTCAGAGGACATGACCACCCATCAATTCATCGTAATTCTCAATGCAGTAATCTATGTAGTGCCGGGCCTTCCGCAGATCCTCTTTCCCATTTTTATCCAGACAGCGCAGCACATACTTAATGACATTACCTCTGAAAAACCCTAGCCCCCACACCTTAACGATGTCAAACGGCTGTATCGGCCTCAGATAGTGCGTACCGCCCACTTGGACGACCGCCGCACTTTGTGAGTCTAAAGAATTATTCTCTTGCATGTTGATTTCTGTCCAAAGTTCATAATTAGGGCCGCAGCCCATGCATACGTTAGGTTGACCGGACTCAAGGCTTGCGCAGGTGGCACAGTTCTTCACGGGGTCCAAAGCTTCACCTTCTGGTTCTTGAAGTCGTAATCCGAGGCACGAAGGATGCGGGCCACGCGGGCCTGCACCAGAGCCTCCTCTTCGCAGAGCCCGGCCTTGTCGAAGGCAGCCACTACGGTGTCCCAGGTGGGGGACTTGTCCAGGAGCCGCTTGGCAGCCACGGGCCCAATGCCTGGGCAGCCGGAGTAGCCGTCCGTGGTGTCGCCCATGAGGGTCTGGTAGAGGTGCCAGTAGTCGGCCTCTTCCTCGGTCACTTCGAAGAACGTGTCTGTGTTGAAGTTGTAGTGGTGGCCGGGGACCGTCTTAAAGTCCTTGTCGATGGACGCGACCACGATTTCCTCACCGAACTTTCGGGCTCGGGTCAGGAGAATGCCGCACACGTCATCGCCTTCCAGGGTGGGCTTGGAGATGGACGGGAAGGTTTCTTGAGCCCAGGCCGTGAGGTGGGGGCGGAGCAACGGCTGGACGGTCTTGCTGCGGTTGTGCTTGTAGGTCGGGAGAACGGTCTTGCGCCAGTTCACCTTGTCCGAGAAAACAAGAAGGGCCTCATCGGCCCCTGTCTTGTCGATCAAATTTTGCACCATCCCGGTGAAGGTGGCTTCGCCATCCTCTTCAAATGCGTGGAGGGTCCAGAGGGCTCGTTCACCCTCCTCATCGCCTCCCCAGCGGATGGCTTTCTGGTTTACTACTGCTGCTTGGACGGATAGGACATCGGCGTCGATGATAACTCTGCGCACTCGCGAATCTCTGTCAGGTCTTCTTGGAAGATGAAGCCGTATTGGCCGAAGAGCTTCACTAAGTCAGCGCCCAGTTCCGCATCAAGCGGACGTGCCGGATACTCCAATGCGTGCTTGGTGCCGTTCACGTCGATGGTGATGGTCCAGGGGTTCAACATGGGAGTGCCTCTCTGACTTAGTGAAGTGATGGGGTCACAGGTAGTCGTTTTCCCGTAGCAGGTCAAGGCCAGTGCCGGTGACACGCCACTTGCGACCATACTGGCCGTGACCTTCCAAGGTGCTGAGTAAGCCCAGCGATGCCAGCGATGCTACTGCCTGGGCTTCGAAGCGAGCGAAGTCCGATTGGATTTTGAAAGGGCTCTTGAAGGCTTCGTACAGGACTTCCAGGAGAACAGGGTCTTTAGTCATTTGCGTTTACTCGTTAGTGGGTTTCGGCCCAGTTCAGGCCCATTTTTGATTCACCGGCCAGGGGGCACCGGAAGTTGAAGGCTTCACCTGCTTTCGCCACGCACGCCTCAGCCGCTTCCCGAACGATGGCCGCGATGGCTTCGTTACGACAGGCGATCTGCACTTCGTCGTGGACCCAGGCGCAGAAGGCGTAGTCGCCATCCCAGCCGTGTTTCAGCCCGCGTGCCTGGAGTTCGTCGTCCAGGAACACAAGCCACTGCTTACAGGCCAGCGCACCGGCCCCTTGCAGGAGGTAGTTGAGTGCCGCGTGGGCGGATTTGACGTGAACGTGGCGACCATCCAGGCCGACCAGGTGGCCGCGCTTGGCGGCTTCTTTCACAGCCTTGACCAGCTTTTTCAGGGCCGGGGTTTTGCGGAGGAAGGTTGCTTTCAGTTTCTTGCCAGCGGCCTTGAGCGCCTCTTCGTCCGGGTTGTCTTGCCCGTTGAAGAACACGTCCAGGAGGTGCTGGTAGTCGAGACCCAGCGCCTTGGCCTTGGCAACCATGCCGAACACAATGGTCCCGACCTTTTCATCACCGGCCCCATAGAGGAAGGCGTAGATGAAGGTCTTCGCACCATCGCGGTACAGCTTGTGCAGCGTGTTGTGGTCGTCACGCTTCTCACTGGTGATGCCCATGGCCTGGACGTTGGCCCAGTGGATGTCCCCGTTGAGGAGGATGTCCACGTACTTGCCACCATCGTAGCGAGCCATGAAGTGAGCCAGGCAGCGCAGCTCCAGGCCCGAGGCATCGGCACCGACCAGAAGCCAGCCGAGGGGCACCGTGAAGAGTTCGCGGCAGTCTTTACCGTAGGGGGAGCCAGATGCCGGCACCTGAGCCACGTTCGGGTAAGCGTGAGTAGCTCGCCCGGTGGCGGCACCGTTGGGGTTCACGGAGCCGTGGATGCGGCCCTGCTTCTCCACCAGCATCCACGCCTGCTTCCCTTCGGCCAGTTGCGAGATGCGCTTGGCGACCAGGAGGTATTCCGTCAGGAGCTTGCACGGTGGGTAGCTCAGCTTGGACATCACTTCGTCGTCCACCTGGGGCTTGCCGCCCTTGGTGAACTTCTCGGGAACCCAGCCGTACAGGGCCGTCAGCCGGTCAGCGATGTGGTCCCGTGAGGACGGGTTGAACTCCACAATCTTGACTTTGGTGTACCGGACGCCCTCGGTGTACTTCTCAAACCAGCCCACTTGGTTGAACGCGGGCTGGCCCTTGAGCTTCACACGGCGCTCAGTGTTGCCCCGTGGGTCTTCGATAAAGACTCGCCGGGTTTTCTTGGTGAGCACTTCGCCTGCCGGTGCGTGCCAGAACTTGAAGAACTCTTTCAGCTCGCGCTCCAGGTCGCCCCTGCGCTGCGCCAATTTGGCGTACAGGAGGGCTGCCTTCTCGCGGTTGAAGTGGAACCCGTTGCGCTCCTGGGCGGCCATGAGCCAGGCCACTCGATGTTCCAGGGCCAGGGCCCGTGCCGAGTAGTTCTTGCCAAGGATTCGCTTCCACAGTGCGGAAGTGACCACAACGTCCTGGACGCAGTAGTCGAGCATCTCTTGCGAGAACTCCATCCACTCCATGCCGTCCACGTAGGCATCGCCCATGCGCGCCTTGAACTCGGTTGCGTACTCGCCTTTCATCAGGCGCAGGCGGTAGCCCCAGGCTTCCAAGGAGTGGGAGCCGAAGAGCTTGCCGGGGAGGACTGCTTTCTTGAGGAGGCCGGTGTCGGTGTCCTTGATGTTCGACCAGATGAGTCGGGTGCAAACAAGGGTGTCGATGACCAGCGCGGGGTTCACGATGAAGCCGGGGTACAGCTTCTGGATGACGGGAATGTCGTACTTGATGACGTTGTGGCCGCCGATGAAACGGCCTTGGGAATGTTGCTCCTGAAGCCATTTGACTCCCATGGCGATGAGGCCAGGCGGGAATTTCTTAACGTCCCCAGTTGCCGTGTCTTCGATGACAAGGCAATGGATGACGGAGACTGCCTCCAGGAACCCATTCGTTTCGAGGTCGAACAGAAGGGGTTCTTGCATTGGTCCCCCAGTCAGCAGGGGGTCGGCGTATGCCACAGCTCTCGGAAGAGCGTGCCGGTATCGGCCAGGGCATCACAAAAGCCGTGGTACAGGCCCTTGAGGGCTTCGCCCAGGATCATGATTGGAACAAGGGGCAGCGCGATCATGACTCGGGTGAGCGGGTAGCGATTGAGCCAGAATGGGCGCAGGTCGGATTCAGTGGACACGGATTTGCTCCAGGGTGGTTTCGTCGTGGATGTACTCGGGGTACTTCTCTTGCAGGCGAGATACGCGCTTGAATGAGCGGCGTTCTTCCAGGTCGCTTTCGCAGCGGAGGATTCGGAATGCCTTGTCCCGCACGCCCTCTTCGAAGGCCGCGGAAACGTGCAGGGAGTAGCCGTCATACGTGGCGCGGGACAGGTTCAGGTCGAACGAATCGGCCAGCTCTTGCGGGGTCATGAAGTCGGCCAGGATCAACTGGACGGGGAAGCCCTGTACGTTCTGGAGGAAGTCCCAGGCACCGTGCATATCCTTGCGGCCATAAAGGGCGAGGAACGCGGGCTGCTTCACCTTCACGGTGAGTTCGGAGTTCAGCTCGTTGTGGTCAATGCTGCGCATGAACACGTCGATGTCTTTGATCGGTCGGCCCAGGAGGGCGTCCCGGATTGCACCGCCACCGATGACCGGGTGCGAGCCAGGAAACTCCCAGCGCACCAATTCCAGCGCGTCATCGAAGAGCGGCTGGAGGTGGCCCGGAAGCTTCCATTCAGGCAAGGACGAACACGACGATGAAGAGCAAGAAGAGGTAGTAGTTGGCATCACTCATCAGCCCTCCCCTTAAAAGAAAGCAATGAGGCCGTGGATGGCCCCAATCGGTGGGAAGGCGATGCCGACAATGCCCAGGAGCAAAGCGTCACCACACTGGTGGAAGGTCCAGACAACGTTGTAAACCCAGCCGAAGCACAGGCAGAAAACGACAAACAGGTAGGTCAGAATCAGAGGCATGGTTTTCTCTCAGGCACAAAAAAAGGCCCGCTTGGGGCCCGTGTGGTGGTGCATCTGCTACAGCCGGAAGTCGTCCAGCAAAGCGTTGAGGTAGTTGCTCAGTTCGTAGCGATTGGTGAACACGTTGCAGTCGCCTTCGTTTGCCAGGCCCAGGATGTTGTCTCGGGACCGGACGATGACTCCGTTGTCCACACGCTCAATGCGCAAGGACAGTTCTTTCAGGCGCGGTGGCCGTTGGGCTGGAGTCGTCATGGTTTACCTGCGGGAGCGGAAGCTGGAGAAGCTACTGGTGCGGTAGCTGTAGCTGGCTCGCGGTGCCGAGTAGCTGGCTCGCGGTGCAACGTAAGCTGGGCGTGGAGCCATATAGGCCGGACGCGGAGCCACGGCGGTCGCTCGGGTGTTGGTCGTGGTGTTGTTCACGATGGTGGTGTTATGGACAGCCGGGGCCGATGCCGAAGCACTGCCCAGAATGTGACCCATCATCATGCCGGTGAGCATGGCGTTGGAGTTGTCCTGGACCACGACAGGGGCTGCAACCACTGGGGCCGCTTGCACGATCGGGGCAGCCTGGACAACTGGAGCGGCAACCACGGGGGCCGGAGCTTCGACTACTGGGGCCTGTACAACGGCTGGGCTGTAGCAAGAGTGGCGCTCACAGGCGGCTAGGGAAAGGACGGCCAGGGCCGCGAAGATCAACTTGCACATGGTTCAGTCCAGGAGTTTGGAGATACGGGAATGGATCATCGAAGCCCGGTCAGCCAGGGCGTACTGCATATCGGCGTGGTCGTGCAGATTGCAGGCGGTTTGCCGGGCCTGGCGTGCAGCTTCGCTATGGGAGGCTTCGGCCTGGCTCAGCTTGTCCAGGGTGCGCTCCAGGTCGGATACAGCGGACGCGGTGGTCTGCGGGAACACTTTTGCCAGCAGTCGTTTCAACATGGGGGTATCTCCAGTCAGAATTCGGATTCATCTTTAAAGGGTGCGGACGGCTCGGGCGCGTCGGTGAGCGAGAGCAATCCGGTATCGCGGTCGTATGCCAGGTACAGCACTTCCCCGGTCGCTTGGCCGGTGTAGCGGTCCTTGAGGATGCGGAAGGTGGTGGTTTGGCGAACCACGGGGTCTTCGGCCTGCTGGTCACGCTCAAGGCCGAACATGAAGTAGCTCCAGAAGCCGATGGCTCGGGAGCCTTTGAAGTGGCGAATCGTTACCCGCCCGCCTTCCTCATGGGGTTTGCCCTCGGGGGTGGTCAGGTGAGAGATGAACGTGATGATGATTCCCTGCTCGTTCGCCAGGCCCGCCATCTCTTTCATGATCTGCTCAAGCGAGCCCTTCTCATCTGCGGTGTCAGCCATCGCAGTGAGGTGGTCGATGTAGATAAGCTTGATGCCCTCGGAGACAGCCATGTAGCGCACCTTGCGCTTCACAATGTCCCACTCGGTTTCACCAAATGCGTCGTACATGACCAGGTTTTCGCCCAGCGCATCTACGGCTGCATCCAGCTCCTCATCGGTCCAGCCAGCGGTTTCCTTGGGAACGTGGAAGCGTCTCCCGGCGATCTTCCCGGCCACGCGCTTGGCGGTCTCGGTCGGTTTCTGCTCCAGGAAAATGGTGCCTACACGCTCGCCCAGGACTTGGATGTCGTATGCGATTTGCTGCGTGAGGAAGTCGGTCTTGCCCACACCAGTACCAGCGCCCAGCCCGTAGACTTCGCCGTAGCGGCGTCCATAGGTGAGTTGGGTGAGTGGATCAAGGAACCACGGCAAGCCCATGACCAGGGCCTTGCGAATCTCTTCGCGGAGGTCTCGGACGTTCACTACGCCATCAGGCCGGTACAGCTTGGCGTTCCAGATGGCGGTGACGATTTCCTGCTCACGGCCCGCTACCAGAAGTTCGTTGGCGTCCTTCATGGATAGCGTGGCGATCTTGCACTTGCCTGGGCTGAATAGCTCTGCGCATTCCTGCGCTGCTTCGCGGCCCGGTTCGTCCATATCGAACATGAGGATGACTTCTTCGAAGCTCTCCAGATATTCGATGTTTCGCTGGATGGCCTTGCGTGCTGCCGGAGCCCCGTTCGGGAGCGACACCACGGGCCACTTGTTGTTTTGCACCTGGGAAACAGACATAGCGTCCAGCTCGCCTTCGGTGACAACAATCTTCTTGCCCCCACTCGCCCAAAGGTTCTGGCCGAAGAGGGTCAACTTTGCACCATCGCCCAGGATGGCGAAGCCTTTATCCTGATCGCGCAGTTTTTGGGCGACCATCACACCACTGTTGTCGAAGTACGGGGCAACCTGAACTAGCCTGCCACGCACCTCACTTACGAAGTATCCGAACTTGCGGCAAGTCTCCAGGGTAAGTTTGCGCTTCATCAGCGACTTGAATTCGCCGGAGATTAAACCTTCCATTCGTTTTGTTCGCCCTCCAGTAGTTGGGGTTTCGCCATCGCCGTGAACGTAGTGCTCACAGGCGAAGCAATATTGGTGGTTGTCGGTGTAGATAGAGTTGGCATCACTTGAACCACAGTTTTCACAGGGCAGGTGGCGCACGAACTCACTCTCTGTTTCATGCTTTCGATTTTTCATGGGCAATAAAGAGGGCCAGCCCGAAGGCCAGCCCTTTATCAGAGTTGAGTGATAGACGTGGCGGCTGCCATATCCAACTGAGGGCCCACGACTCTTATAAGTTGGCCGCTACCCACGGTTTAACGTCGAAGCTCGGGCAAGCCTTGGCTACTTTCGGGAAGTCCCGGTGGCCTTGGATTGTCGCGCTGGGGTATTTCTCTTTCAGCTCGCCCAGCAGGTGCTTGAGACTTGCAAACTGCTCAGGCGTGAAGTTGTTTTCGGGGACGTTGATGTCCGCCTCGGTGACTCCACCGGCCATGCAAATGCCTACGGAGTTGATGTTGTGGCCCTCTACGTGAGCGCCGATTTGATCCAGCTCGCGGCCCTCCTCCACCACGCCATTGCGGCGGATGACAAAGTGATAGCCGATGCACCGCCAACCTTTGGCGCGATGCCAGCGATTGATGTCAGCAGCCCCGATGTCTTGGGATGGTCGCGTGGCGCTACAGTGAACTACCAGGTAGTCCGTCTCAGCGCGGGGTTTCGTTCCAGCGTTGTAGGTCATTATTATTTTTCTTTGCTGAGGCCCTTGATGATCGACAGGGAGGCTTCATTAACCGGCTCGTTAAGCCAGGCATGAGGAACCAACTTGTCGGCATACTGGAAGCCGTTCTTGCTGCACCAATCCGCGTAGGTGGTGGTACTGCGTTTATTTATTTTTGTTTTTGAGTTGGAGAAGACAAAGCGCACGTCAAGTTCAGGGTGCTGCACTTTGACCAGGAGTTGCTTTTGGCGGTCCTCGGTCAAAAAGCGGCCCTTAGTTTCGACAATGATGCCGTTCGCCAGCGCGAAGTCCGGGGTGTACTTGTGAACTTTCGCAGGCCGGGTATAGGGAACTACCAGATTTTCGAAAGTGAAGCCCATGCCGACAGCCGTTAGTTGGTCTGCGGCACGTTCTTCAAGCCCGGAGCGGAACCCATATTTGAGTCCCACTTTTTCGGCATCCAGAGGCGTCTTAGAAGTCTTCTTCGTAAGTGTTGCTTTCGCCACCTTCTTCCTCTTCTTCGAACTCGTCTTTTTCTTCTTGTTCTTGTTCGGCTACGGATTCAGCGTCGAAACCGCCTTCCTCTTCACCGAAGCCGTATTCGCCAGCGGACTTGTTGCCGCCACTGCGCAGCTCGATGACCTGGACTGCGTTCAGGCGCAGCTTGATACCGGCCAGGGCGGTGCCTGGGATGAAGTAAGGGGCCACTTCAAAGCTCACCTTGCCTTCGGTGCCGCCCCAGATGTCCGGGACTTTCAGCATTGGCTTGCCCTTGGCATCGAACAGGGCTGGTTTGCGGGTCCAGACGGAGCCGTCTTTCTTCGACTTGCCCGAGGCGGCCATTTTGATGTTGAAGAACAGGCGGCCAGTCGGCTCCTCGGTCTCCTTGTCGTACTCCTCGGTGAAGAGTGGCTGCACGGTCACGTCTTTCAGCTTCTTGCGGGCTTCGATCTTGAGCTTCTTGAACTCTTCACGGCCATTCTCGATGGCGGCTTCGTGCAGCGGTTCCAGCTTCGCCAGGAGAGGCGCGGCCTCTTCTTGGGTCAGGATCAGGGTGACTTTGTACTCACCGTCCGGCTTCGGGTACTCATCGGTGCCGAAGTCAGGTTTGGTCAGTGCCGGGTAGCGGAAAATGCCACGCGGCGAGGTCATGGTTACGTTCTTTGGGCGTTTCTGATAGGACATTTTGGGGACTCGTTTTGTGTGTGCGTGTTAGCGGCTGTGGCGCGCTTCCAGGGACGGAAGGTCAAAGCCTTGTTCAATCAACTCAGCGGCGAGGGCCATAGAGATGGAGCGACCCATGCCCCAAAGCGCGATAGCGCGGCCCAGGGCGGAGTCGTAGTTCTCGGGTTCGTTGCGTTGGTTGTCTGCGGTGCCGAAGCGATTCATTGCGGTTCTCTCAATACGGCCACGGGGTTGTGGCCTGGGTTGTCCGTTGGGGTTGCCTACGGGGCCCAGGCGCACGTTTCCCGTCCCTCTGCACCGGCACGGTGGAGGCTCTATGGCAAAGGTCAGGGGGAGTAGCGGGTGGTCCGTAGAGGTGTTGCGAAGGTGTTGCTGGTTCATCCGAGGCGTTGCGGCACTGGCACGGTGGAGGCTCTATGGCTGCTGCTGCGGATGAATGGGGAATTGGGGGTGGTCTCAGGATCGGCTCATAAATGAGCGGATGGCGCACTGGCACGGTGGAGGCTCGGGCGGAGACTGGGGTGTTGCGGCTTGGTTATCCGAATGTGGTCCCTCGGGCCCAGCTCAGAAATGAGCGGGGGGTCGCACTGGCACGGTGGAGGCTCTGGCGGAGGGATGCGGCTCGGTTATCCGAATGTGGCCCCACGGGAATCACCGGGGGCCATTCAGAATCGTTCACTCATGGAAACGTTGCCTTTATGGTTTATTTCCATGATTGAGAACGATCAGGCAAAACAAAAGCGCGACTCTGCTACTGCTGCCAGGCTCAGACTGCCACGTTTCGGGAGTTCTGCGAGCTTGGCCCGCGCCTTGTCGCTGAGTTGCGCGGCCAGCTCATCCCGGAAGCGCTCCAGTACGGCGGTCTCTTCGTACATTTCAATGAACGCCTTGCGGACAGTCATGAAGAAAAGCTCAGTCTCCCCTGCGGTGGTGCCGAAGCTGTCATGGATCATCGCGAAACTCTTCAAGCCGGACTCCACGCCACGCACAACAGTGAGCATGAGGTGGGCCGCATCGCAGCTATGGACGAAGTTGGGGCTGATCCCCTGCGACTGCTTGCGCTTGTCCAAGGCGTCTTGCTCTTCGTTCATCAGGAGGCGCACACGGGCCCCGTTGATGGCCGTTTTGACGCGGCGAGCTACCACGGAGTTGTACGCCTGCATCACCGGGAAGCCCACCGCAGTGGTCCAGCACACCGGCAGCTCTTCTTTTGCGGCCAGGGTTGCAGCGTCCTGGAGCCACTTCATGGCCTCACCAGCTTTCACCAGAACCTGGTTCACGGCTTCCCAAATGGCCTTCGCCATCCAGCCAGCGGCCCGGAAGCCATCCCCGGTGAACGGGAAGTGGCGGGCGTCTACGTTGCCTTCGGCATCGGTGGCTTTCTTGCGTGCCGGGTCCAGGATGTCCTCCATTACCTGATCCTTGAAGCCGTACTCCTTGGAGCCGTAGGCCAGGGTCATCACGGAGCGCTTCGTCACCTTGCGGTTGATGCCAAAGCGGGTCCATTGCTGGGCCAGGTTCTTCGTGCCCTCCTGGACGTATGCCTTGCCATCAGCGTCATGTTTCAGGACGTCTTCGGTGCCGTGCTTGGCATCGTGGATGGCCCGCTCGATGACCTTTTTGGCTACCAGGCCGTACACGTCTGCGGGGAGGTCGCTGGGGACCAGGTTCACGGCTGCGCCACCGACCTCATCCCGGAGCATCGCGGAGAAGTGCTGGATGCCGGAGCATGAGCCGTCCATAGCAATCGGGAGCTTCGACACAAAGCGGTCGCCGTGCTCGCAGTAGCCCTTCCACTCCAGGCAGAACGCCAGGAACTGCCATGGTTTGTCGATGGCCTGCGCGCCTACGTGGTCGGCCCAGCCGCGTACCTGGAACGGGTCAGCAGCAATCGCCAGGATTTCCGCTTGGTGATCGTGGACCCACTTCACGCGGTCCTCCAGGCTGGCCTTGTCGTACCCGGCCACGTTTGCCCCGTGGATTGCCAGCCACTTGGCCCCATGCTCGCCCAGCGGCTTGCCGTAGGCGAATCGGAGCAAGCCCTTCGTGTGGTCCGCGCCTTGGGGGTTCAGGTGCGGCACCGCGTAGATGCGGCCACGGAAGTCCAGTTGGTACGGGAAGTAAATCTTGCGGAACGGGGAGTAGCGGTTCGCGATGTCCAGAGACATCGAGACGTTGATGCGGGCGCCCTGAATCTCCAGGTTGTCCGAATGGGCCTTGAACGCGGCTTTACGCCAGGCAGCGCGGGCCACCTCGTTGGTGTCGATGTCGAACGGTTTGACTGGCTGGGGGATGCCTTCACGGGGTGGGAGGCCGCACCAGGTGGCGCCCTGCTCCCACAGCGTGGTCATGATGTTCAGGATTGGCGTGTTGATCTGCCACGCGGTGGCCTGGATGGCGTTGAGCGCGGTGTAGACCATCGGCATATCGACGTTGCCCAGCTCTTCCAGGTACGCCCGGTTGCGGGTCTTTACCATGCGCAGCGGCTTGAGGCTGGACGACAGGTAGCCCCCATCGGTCGGTGAGGTCCAGTTGCGTGGCGGGACAACCATCGGCTCATACACGGGGCGCAGCATGGCCGTGACGTTGTTCTTGCGGGCGATCCACTCCAGGGTGGACTCCAGCGGCTTCACGTACTTCAGCGCCTTCTCCGTGCCTTCGCCGTTGGTGGCAATGTGGATCAGCCCCACGGAGTTCATCAGCAGCTCCAGGAGCTTGGTCCCTACGTGGATGCGGTCGTTGTTGCTCCAGTTGCTCCAGGTGTCCAGCGCAGAGGCCACACGGGTGGCGTAGATGTGCTTGTGGCGCTGGCTGGACCGTTTGTTAGCCCGCTCTACCAGTTGGTCGTACTTCTTGCGCTCCTTGTCGCGGATGCCGGACAGGCGCATTTCGTCTTCCACGGACTGGGCGATGGAGACGGACACATGCTGGAGCGTGCGGGGCTGCGAGATGCCAGCCAGGGTGTGCTTGAGGGTCAGGTAGGCCAGGACATCCGCATCGTAGCCACGGAGGAGCTTGTATGCGCTACCCCAGCGGGACGACACACCGGCCTCAGACTCATCCATCCACGCCTTGATGGCCTCAGCGAGCGCCTTCATGCGGCCGGACACGATGATGGAGCCGTACTCGGTGCCATCCTCAGCGCCCATCCTGCGGGCGGCCTCTACGTTGCGCTGGAAACGGCTCACACCGCGCTGGGTCATCTCCTCTTCCAGACGGACTTGGGTGGCGATGAGGTCTTCACCATCCAAGCGGCCAACTAGAGGAGTCATAGAGGTAGTCATAAAGGGAATCTCTTAGTAATCATCATTAAGTAATCATTTCTAAGGATGTCTTTAAGGATGTCTCTAAGGGTCATCTCAGAGGGCATCGCTAAGGAATCCAATTGTGGGTCCGCGACTCTGGATGTGGTCTCCCACAGCGCCCCGGCGCGGCCCGGATGGCCCTCCCTAAACGGTAATGTCTCGTCAATGAGTCATTCCCACCTGAGAGAACCATCAGGCGTAGCTCCCCCCTCCAGGCAGAAACTGGCAGCCATAATGTGGTCCCATGACTTCACGCGGGCAGCACTCTCCCGCACTGGATTTTCCCCGGTCAAAAGGGGCCAGTGTCAGCCGGTAAAGTCCGACGAACGGTCAGTTAGGGATTCAGTGGATGAGGGGCTCAGAAGAGGTCAAAAAGGGCCTTTGTGTCCCAAAATTGTCCCTTTTGCTCTCTTTGCTGAGAAGGAGATTATAGGTGAGAAGGTATCATTCGCGCAAGTGACTGGCGAAAAAAATCCCCGATCCCTTGAGCCGTGTGGCTTTCAGGAATTCGGGGAGATTTTTTCTAATTCGTGGTGCGGACGAAGAGACTCGAACTCTTACAGCTTGCGCCGCTGGAACCTAAATCCAGTGTGTCTACCAATTTCACCACGTCCGCGTAACGCTTAAAACAAAGGCGCCAGATGCTATCGAGGC
>Ga0160437_1000406_pt1 | contig 22868 bp, 10 predicted proteins | sample HID1975I_E0MG_FD_108227 | JGI IMG/M metagenome (GOLD analysis project Ga0160437, IMG submission 108227) | Enriched soil microbial communities from UW Madison campus, WI, USA - HID1975I_E0 MG | ecosystem: Environmental > Terrestrial > Soil > Unclassified | place: USA: Madison, Wisconsin... | reverse complement strand
GCCGCCACGAAGCGCGCATCGAGGCCGCCCGCGATCCTGGCAATGGCCTCGGCCAGTTCGCCAAGCGAAGCACCGGACACGACGGGGGCAACCGGGCCATCGGGCGAGAGAACGACAGGGTTCACGCCCCCGTGGAGATCGGCCTCGCCCGGTTCGTCCAGAGCCGGTTCGGGGAAATAAGCGCTATCGATCATCGGCCAGCCATGTTCTTCCATCGTCATCATCGGTTGGTTGCCGCAAGCAGTTCGCGGGCGATGGCGCCAAGCGGCACCACCCGGTCCGCGGCGCCGCGCGCGATGGCTTCCTTGGGCATGCCGAACACGATCGAGGTCGCCTCGTCCTGCGCGAATGTGCGGGCGCCGGCCTGCTTCATTTCCAGCAGGCCCCGCGCGCCGTCGTCGCCCATGCCGGTCATGATGACGCCCACCGCGTTCGATCCGGCCGAGCGCGCGGCGGAGCGGAACAGCACGTCCACGGAAGGGCGATGGCGGGAGACCAGCGGACCGTCCTTGACCGCGACGTGGTAGCGCGCGCCCTGCCGCTCCAGCATCAGGTGCTTGCCGCCCGGCGCGATCAGCACATGGCCGCGCAGCACGGGATCGCCGTCCACGGCTTCCTTCACGTCCACTTCGCAAAGACCGTTGAGACGCTTGGCGAAAGCGCGGGTGAAGTTCTCCGGCATGTGCTGGACCACGACGACACCCGGCGCATTGGCGGGGAGCGCCTCCAGCACTTCGCGCAGCGCCTCGGTGCCGCCGGTGGAGGCGCCCAGGCAGACCACCATCTCGGTCGTGCGGCTCATCGCCCGGCCGCTCGGCGGCGGCAGCACGGCATCGGCGGTCAACTTCTTCTGGGGCGCTTCGGGCTTCGCCTCACGAACGGCAGACCGGCCGCGAACGCGAGCGCGGGAGGCGCCTTTCACCACGTCGCGGATCTGGAGATTGTGCTCGGCCAGATGGTCGGCCACGCCGATGCGCGGCTTCAGGATCACGTCCACGGCGCCCGCTTCCATCGCCTGGAGCAGCGTTTCGGAGCCTTCTTCGGTCAGCGAGGAGCACATGACCACGGGCACCGGACACTGCGACATCAGCTTGCGCAGGAAAGTGATGCCATCCATGCGCGGCATTTCCACGTCCAGCGTGATGACGTCGGGCACTTCCTCCTGGATGCGCCGCGCGGCGCTGAAGGGATCGGGGGCGGAGCCGATCACCTCGATCTCCGGATCTTCCTGGAGGATCGCGGTCATCGTCTGGCGCACGCTGGCGGAATCGTCGATGACGAGAACGCGGATCTTCTTGCCCGTGACCATTGCCTCAGCCCTTCCGGAACACGGTATTGGCCACCTGCGTCAGCGGCAGGTCGTGCCCGGTGATCGATTCCGAATGACCCAGGAACAAATGTCCACCCGGCTTCAGGCAATCGACCAGTTGGGACACGACCTTGCGCTGCGTCGGCTTGTCGAAATAGATCAGCACGTTGCGGCAGAACACCAGGTGCATCGGCTCGCCCACCGGATAGCGATCGTCCATCAGGTTGAGCCGGGCAAAGCCGATCGCGCTGCGCAGTGCGGGCACCATGCGCACGTCGTTCCGGGCCGGATCGCGCGGGAACATCACATATTTGCGCTGGAGAGCTTCCGGCACCGGATCGACGAGTTCCGCCGGATAGATGCCGGCACGCGCGGCTTCGAGCACGTCGGTATCGAGGTCGGTCGCCAGGATGCCGTAGTCCGGCCCGCCCTGGGTCTCGGCATGATCGTCCAGCACCATGGCCAGGGTGTAGGGTTCCGGCCCGGTCGAGCAGGCTGCGCTCCAGGCGCGGATTGAGCGCACGCCGCGCGCGGTCATCTCCGGCAGGATGACCTTGCTCAGGTAATCGAAATGGCCGGGCTCGCGGAAGAAGTCGGTCTTGTTGGTGGTGACCGCGTTGATCAGCGAGAGCCCTTCCTGCGCCAGGTTTTCACCAGCGAAGATGTAATCGCAGTAGTCGTCGAGCGTGCGCGACCCGCTTGCCCGCTGGCGGCGGCGCAGGCGGCCTTCGAGCATGGTCTTCTTGCTCTCGGGCATCTTGATGCCGGAATATTCGTAGATGTAGGCCGCCAGCCGCGCAAAATTGCGCTTGCTCATCGGGTCGCTGCCATGGTGCCCTGCGGCGAGGGCACTGGACGAAGTGCGATTGGCCAAGGCTGTCGTTTGCGCGGTTGCGGTCATCTGCGCGGCTCCGGAATTCGAATTGAGGGTCAGGCAGCGAAAGACGTCAGGCAGCGAACGACAGGCGCGAGGCTTCCTCGGCCGAGAAGATGCGCGGCATGTCCACCAGCACGGTGAAGCCCTCTTCGCGCTTCACCACCCCGCCGATATATTCGGACGGCCAGCGCACGCCGACATCGGGCGCGCCGCCCATCTGGTCCGCCCGGAAGCTGGTGACCTCGATCACCCGGTCCACCACCAGCCCCAGCACCAGCACGCGGTCCTCCAGCGGAATGTCCACCACGAGGATGCGCGTCGCCGGGGTCGGCTCCGTCTGCGGCAGGCCCAGCCGCAGGCGGAAGTCGATCGTGGTCACGCCTTCGCCGCGCATGTCGGTGAGGCCGAGCAGGTAGTCCGGCCCGCCCGGAATGCGGAAGGTTTCGCGGTAGTCCAGGATCTCGCGGACCAGTGTCACCGGCACCGCGAAGATCTCCGCTCCCAGGCCGAAGGTAACGGCCTGGATCTCCTGGACGTCGCTCATGCCGCGTGCATCCCGAAGGCGTCGTCGTGATCGTCCGGCCCGCCCATGGCGAGGTCGAGCGCGAAGCCGTTGGTGCGGGCCTGGCCATTGGCGGCCGCAGGGCGCTTCGCGGGCGCCTTCACCGCCGTCTTGATCAATGCGGAGATCGAGCTTGGCTTGCGGGCCGGGGCGGCGGCACGGGGCGCCTTGCCGGCATCGTCGACGCGGAAGTAGGCGATGGAGGCCTGGAGTTCCTCGGCCTGGGCCGCCAGTTCTTCCGATGTTGCGGAAATTTCTTCCGAGGCTCCGGCGTTCTGCTGGGTGACCTGGTCGAGCTGCTGGATCGCCTGGTTGATCTGGCCCGCGCCGATGTCCTGTTCGCGGCAGGCAGCGCTGATTTCCGAGATCAGTTCGGCGGTGCGGCGAATATCGGGCACCAACTTGGAGAGCATCTCGCCCGCTTCGGTGGCGGCATCGACGGTATTGGACGAAACGGCACCGATTTCGGCGGCCGCGCCCTGGCTGCGTTCGGCCAGCTTGCGCACTTCCGAAGCGACGACGGCGAAGCCGCGGCCATGTTCGCCCGCGCGCGCCGCCTCGACAGCCGCATTGAGCGCGAGCAGGTCGGTCTGGCGGGCGATTTCCTGCACGATGCCGATCTTCTCGGCAATCGTGCGCATGGCGCCTACCGCACGGTCGACTGCGATGCCGCTGGCTTCGGCGTCCTGGGCCGACTGGCGCGCGATCTTCTCGGTCTGGGCGGCGTTCTCGGCGTTCTGCTTGATGTTGGCCGACATCTCTTCCATCGAGGCGGAGGCCTGCTCTGCCGCAGCGGCCTGCTCGGTGGCGCCCTGCGAGACCTGTTCGGAAGTCGAGGAGAGTTCCTGGCTGCCGCTGGCGACATTGTTGGCCGCCACGGTGGCATCGCCCACCACGCCGCGCAAGCGCTCGATCATGCGGACGAGCGCATGGCCCAGCTTGTCCTGTTCCGACAGGGGCTTGTGGCTGACGGTCAGGTCGCCGTCGGCGATCTTGTCGGCCAGGACGGCGCTGACGCGCAAGTTCGCGGTCATCTTGTTGACGGTGTCGACAAGGTCCTTGATCTCGTCGTTCGAGGTCACTTCCACGTCGTTGTCGAGGTCGCCGATGGCCACCGCATTGATCGCAGTGCCGACCCGGCCGAGACCGCGCGAGACGATCAGCGAGATCCACACCGCGCCCACGAGCGCGCCGATGAAGGCGACGGCGGCGACGGTCAGCAGCGTGGCCCGTGCCGAGGCATAGAGCGCGTCGGTTTCCTTATCGACCTTCCCCATGTCTTCACGGGCGCGGGCGACGAGGTCCTCGGTCAGCTTGGTGACGCGGTCCAGGGAATCGCGGGCGCTGCCCAGCGCCAGCACGGCGGCTTCGTCGTTCTGACCGGCCCGGGCCATTGCCCTGATGCGGGCGTCCAGTGGCTTGAAGGTCTCGTACGAGGTGCGCATTTCGCGCCAGGCCTGCTTGGTTTCGGCCTGGGCATTCGCCTCGCCTTCTTCCAGCAGCCGATCGAATTCGGTCATCGAGCGGCTGGCCTTGTCGTCGAATTCCTTCACCAGCTCCGGGTCGTTCGTCATCGTCATGTTGCGCTCATTGCGCGCCAGCGTGCCGAACACGACCTGGACCTGCTGCGCGCGGTCGAGGCGGGCGGCCGGGCCGCTGATGAGGTCGGTGATGGCGGTGTTGAGAGTGCCGAGGCGCGTCAGGCTGACGCCGACGACGACTGCAAGCAGGATCAGGATGATGGCGAAGGTCACGCCCAGTTTCATCTTTATGGTAGCGCGCATGGCAATGGGAATCCTGGAAGGCGGATTGGGGGGAAAGTCGGTAATCTGAAGTGGATTGGTCGGCGGGGCCGTCAGGCCGCGTGGGTGCTGAACGCCTCGTCCTCGCTGTCGGGACCGCCGGTGGAGAGATCGAGCGCAAAGCCGCGGGCGCGGGCCTGCTGGTCGGCCACCGAAAGCGCGCGCGGCGGCCGGGCCGGTGCCCTGCGCGGCGCGGCTGCCGCCTGGACCGCCTGACGGACCGCCACCGGCGCGGCCTTGCGGCGATTGGCGTGATCGGAGACGCGGAAGTAAGCGATCGAAGCCTGAAGCTCCTCGGCCTGCGCGGCCAGTTCCTCGGAAGTCGTCGAGATCTGTTCGGAAGCGCCGGCGTTCTGCTGGGTCACCTGGTCGAGCTGCTGGATCGCCTCGTTGATCTGGGAGGCACCGATATCCTGTTCGCGGCAGGCGACGCTGATTTCCGAGACCAGTTCGGCCGTGCGGCGGATGTCAGGCACCAGCTTGGAAAGCATCTCGCCCGCCTCGGCCGCCGCCTGCACGGTCTCGGTGGAAACCGCGCCGATCTCCGCTGCCGCGTGCTGGCTGCGTTCGGCCAGCTTGCGCACTTCGGATGCGACCACGGCAAAGCCCCGACCATGCTCACCGGCACGCGCCGCTTCCACGGCCGCGTTAAGCGCCAGAAGGTCGGTCTGACGGGCGATTTCCTGAACGATGCCGATCTTCTCGGCAATCGTGCGCATGGCGCCGACCGCGCGGTTCACGGCAACGCCGCTGCTTTCCGCATCCTTGGAGGACTGACGCGCGATCTTCTCGGTCTGCGCGGCATTGTCGGCGTTCTGCTTGATGTTGGCGGCCATCTCTTCCATCGAGGCCGAAGCCTGCTCGGCAGCGGCGGCCTGTTCGGTGGCGCCTTGCGAGACCTGCTCGGAATTGGCCGAAAGCTCCTGGCTTCCCGCCGAGACGTTCTCGGCAGCCACGGTGGCATCCCCGACCACGCCGCGCAGGCGCTCGATCATGGTGTTCACATGGCCCAGCAGATCGCCGATCTCGTCGTTGGACCTGACTTCGGCGGTGCGGGTAAGGTCACCGTCGGCCACCTGGCGCATGGCATCGCCCGCCGCCTTCAGTCCGCGCGAGATCACCAGTCCCAGATAGGCCGCGGCGATCACGGTGATCAGCACGGCTGCAAGCCCCATGCCGATCATCAGCGAACGGGCCGCGCCATACGTCACTTCGGTGTCGTCGTCGGCCTTCGCCATCGTCCGCTGCTCGACCTGGACCAGGCCTTCGACGGTCTTGGTCACGGCCTGGACCCGATCGCGCGATTCGCCCATGGTCAGCGCAGCGGCGGCAGCCTTGTCGCGGCTGCTGAGGTCGCTCACCTGCTGGTTCACCGGCTTGAACGCGGTCCACTGCTCGCGAAGCTGCGCCCAGGCGCTGCGCGTCTCGCCCGAGGCGGCGGTGTTGCCCTGTTCCACTTCCTGGTCGACCCGGTCTCGCGTGGTGGCAATGCGCGTTTCCAGCTCGCGGCGCTCCACCGCATCCTCGGTGAGGACCAGGTTCTTCTCGGCGCGCACCATCATGCTCACGCCGCTGTCGATGGCGCGGGCGCGGTCGAGCTGCCGCGCGGGGCCTGTCACCAGGTTGCCGACAGCGTCGTTAAGCGTGGTGAGGCGGGAAACGCCGACCACGATAGTCGCCGTCATGATGATCAGCAGGAGCCCGAAGGTCCCCCAAAGCTTCAGCTTGATGGTTGCGCGCATGGTGGCTCCGCGGTTTGTCGGCGCGGCCGATCGGCTCGGTTGATCGGCTGGGCTCAATGGACGGTGGACGGCTGGCTGGCGGCATCGGTGCCGCCGACCAGCGAGTGGAAAATCGCGGCCAGATCGGGCAGGACGACCACGCCGTCCTGCCGGCGAACCAGCTCGCGAACGAAATCGCGGCGCCAGCGCATGCCGACGGCGGGCGGTTCCTCGCTGGCGGCGCGCTGCAGCGTCGCCACTTCGTGAACCTTGTCGGTGCGAATGCCGATCTGGAACGTTTCGCCCCCGGCATCCGTCTCGACTTGCGTCTCGATCACGACGATGCGGCTGTCGACGGTCGCTTCGGCCGCCGGCATGGCGAAGGCCAGCCGAAGGTCGGCGATCGGGATGATCTTGCCGCGAAAGTTGACGACACTGCCCAGCAGCGGCGCCGCGCCGGGGACGCGGGTTTCCGGCAGAAGGTCCAGGATTTCGCGGACCAGGGTGGCTTCCAGCGCGAAAGTCTCAGCGCCCAGATTGAAGGTCAGCACTTCGAGATTGCCCTCGGCATCCCACTGCGTGGCGGTTGGTTGTGCGCTCATGGGTGCTTATCCGGCGGCGCGAAGCCGCTCCTCCTGGTTCTGGCCGAGCATGACGAGCTGCGCGACGTCGAGGATCAGCGCGACACCGCCGTCGCCCAGGATCGTGGCGCCCGCGAACGTCGCCACGTCGCGGTGCAGCGGCGACATGGATTTGATGACCGTCTGGTGGCTGCCGATGATCTGGTCCACCACCAGGCCGACACGCTCGGTGCCGGTGGCGATGACGACGATCTTCTGGTGCGGATCGGGCCGCGTGCCGGTGTCGAAGATCTCGCGCAGGCGCAGGAACGGCACCAGCCGGTCGCGCAAGGTGATGAAGCTGCGACCGCGCGAGCGCAGGTCTTCCTCAAGACTGAGTTCGAGGCATTCCTCCACCGCGCCCAGCGGGATCACGTAGCGGCCCTCGCCCACGCGGACAAGCAGCCCGTCGATGATCGCCAGCGTCAGCGGAATGCGCAGCACCACGGTAGAGCCCTCGCCGGGCGCCGAGGTGATGTCGATGGCGCCGCGCAGGCTTTCGATCGTGCGCTTCACCACGTCCATGCCGACGCCGCGCCCCGAAAGGTTGGTCACTTGCGCCGCCGTGGAGAAGCCCGGGTGGAAGATCATCTGCAACAGATCGTGATCGGACACCTGCTGGCCGGGCTGGATCAGCCCTTGCGTTTCCGCCTTGGCGCGCACGCGGGCGCGGTCGATACCGCGTCCATCGTCGCGGATGGTGATGAGCACTTCGCCGCCCGCCTGATGGGCGGAAAGGCGAACCTGTCCGGCCGCAGGCTTGCCGGCGGCAAGGCGATCCTCGGGGGTTTCCAGCCCGTGATCGCAGGCGTTGCGGATCAGGTGGACCATCGGATCGGCCAGACGCTCGATCATGGTCTTGTCGACTTCGGTGGTCTCGCCTTCGGTCGAAAGCTCGATGGTCTTGCCGGTTTCGCGCGCAAGATCGTGGACTAGGCGGCGGAAGCGGCTGAACAGGCTGGCAACGGGCACCATGCGCAGCACCATCATGGTATCGCGCAATTCGCCGGCAAGCCGTTCGATTTCTTCGGAAATCGAGCGAAGCGCCAGTTCGTTGCCGACTGCCGAACCCTGCCCGCTGGCAAGCTGCGACAAGCGGCTCTGCACGATCACGAGTTCGCCCACGCGGTCCATCAGCTCGTCCAGCCGCTCGGCCGGAACGCGCACGCTTTCACCAGCGGGCTTGGCGCTCGGGTTGCCGCTCGGGTTGGCGCCGGCACGGTTCGCTGGACCGTCCTGCGCGGTGGCAGGCGCCTCCACGACAGGCATTTCCTCGACGATTTCGGGCGCAGCCTCGGCGCCCTCGTCACCAAGCGGCTCGACGGTCAATTCCATGTCATCCATCACGAAGATGAAGACGTCATCGATATCGTCACGCGAGATGTCGCCGCGCAGTTCGACGTCCCAGCCGATGTGGCATTCGGTCGGAACCAGTTCGGCAAGTGGCGGCACCGTATCGGTGCGCGCGACGATCTTGCATTCACCCAGTTCGCGCAGCTCGTCGAGCAGCATCAACGGGTTGGTGCCATTCGCCATGGCGTCGGCGGGAAGCCGGAAGAACAGGCGCCAGCCGCCGCACGCGACCTGCTTCGGTTGCGCCGTCGGCGCGGCAGAAGCAGCAGGAGCGGATGCTTCGCCCCCGGCCGCGTCGATCGCTGCCTGAAGCTGCTGCAGGATTGCCGCACCAGCGCTCTCCAACCCCGTGCCGTCGCCCTCGATCAGCGCGCGCATATGGTCGCGCGCGGAAAGGATCACCGCCACCAGTTCCTGCGTCGCGGGGGCCAGCCCCTTGCGCACGCGGTCGAACGCGGTCTCGCAGTGGTGGGTGAAATCGGCCAGCGCGTCGAAGCCGAACATCGCGCCGGATCCCTTGAGCGTGTGCAGCCCCCGGAACACTTCATCGATCAGCGCGCGGTCGTCCAGCCGGTGGCCAAGGTCGAGCAAGCCGTGCTCGATCTGGTCCAGCAGTTCGCCCGCCTCGACGCGGAACGCCGCGACCGGGTCCTGCGTGCTCACCGGCCCAGCACCTTGCGCGAAACCTTGATGAGCTGTTCAGGCACGAAGGGCTTCACCAGCCAGCCGGTGGCGCCGGCCGCCTTGGCCTGCTGCTTCATGGCATCGTCGCTCTCGGTGGTGAGGAAGATGATCGGCACGCCGGCCTGTTCGGGCGCCTTGCGCAGTTCGCGGATCATCGTCAGCCCGTCCATATTGGGCATGTTGAGGTCGGTGATGATCAGGTCGAACCGCTTCGCACCGGCCGCGGCAAGGCCCTCGACGCCGTCGCCGGCTTCGGTGACGTCGTATCCCGCGCCGGTCAGCGCGATGCGGATCGCCATGCGCAGGCTGGGGGAATCGTCGACGGTGAGGATAGAGGCAGTCATTGCGGCAGTTCTCCGTGGAACCAGAATTCGATGTCCGGGGGGGTAAGGTCCGTCAGGAAGCCCGCGCGTTCGAGCAGGGCGGCAACGGCGCCGCTGGCGGGCTGCGTCAGCCGCAGATCGCGGCCCGCACGCGCCCATTGTCCGCGCGCAGAGTAAATAATCTCGATGAAAGCAAGATCGACTTCGGCCAGTGAAGACAGATCAAGATCGACGTCCTGATCTTCTTCAAGCTTCGCGCGGAGAACTGCCACGAATTGGTGAGCGGATCGAACCGTCACCGAATCCGGAACTACCATGGCGTGGCGCATCACTTCCTCTGGGATTTCGCCAAATGCGTGAGCCGCTTCGGCGCGAACGGGGGGATGCTTTGTTTTTAGAGGAAATCCGGCACAAATGGACTTTCCCAGCCGATTTTTTTGCGCCTGAAGCCGCAACGAAGCCTGGCCGTAATTCTTCCCGAACACATCCCTTCGTGCGTGGCCGACGGCGATACCGGCCGACATGAAAAAAGGGGCCGACGCACCGCAGTGCGCCGGCCCCCTATCTTGCGGATCGCCCTCTATCAGGAGACGGCGCTTCGCGTTTCCCTGCTTACCAGCGGATCGACACACCCGCGCGGCCGGCGATGCCGCTGGTGCCGGAACCGGTCACACCTTCCACCTTGGCGAAGGCGGAAAGCCCCTGCGAGGCGCCCTGAATGCCGGCCTCCCAACGTGCACGGCCGCCCTCCGAAGCATCTCGGAAGTAGAGATCCTGACCGCCCGAAGACAGCGTGGCGCCCGGTCGGCCGTTCATCTCGCCTTCCCAGTTCACGCCCAGATAGGGCTGGAGCGCCCAGTCGCCCGAGTGGGTTTCCACGCCTGCACGCATGCCCGCGCGGCCGTAGAAGCTCTGGACATGGTCGAACTTCGCGCCGACGCCGCCCGCTGCGGCAAAGCCGTCGAGGTCTGCGTCAGACCACGAAGCGCTGGCGGAAGGCTCGAAGAACACGCTGCCGGTGCGGATGTGATATCCGGCCTCGATTTCGACGCCGTAGCTGGTGCCGTTCGAATTGGGTGCGCTGGCGCCGTTGCCGAGGTCGTACTTGAGCGAATAACGGTCGAGCTTGGCCAGGGCGTGGGCGAAGAGCCCGTCAGCACTGCGGTAGCGGGCGTAGAGGCCAAGGTTGCCGCCGTCGAGCTTGATGCGGTCGCCAGTCGACTTGACCTTGCCTTCCTGCGAGACATAGCCGCCGGTCACGCCGACGGACCAATCGCCACCACGGCCCCAGTCGAGGCCGAACTGACCACCCCACCAGCTGTCGCGCACGTCGAGATTGGGCGCGAAGCTCGTGGCCGTGCCCAGCACCGTTTCCGAATAGACCGGACGCGAGCGGTTGGTTTCGCTGCCGCCCAGGATCTGGCCCCAGAGCGCCATGCCGTCATGCGGCGCCGTGGCGCGCATCTGGTCCGACCAGGCATCACCCGAACGACGCCAGTAGTGGCGCACTTCGGCGCCGGTACGGACGAGTTCGAAGGCCTGCGTGCTGGGCACGCCGACGAGATCGAGGTTGCCGTCCGCATCGGTCAGAAGCTGGTAGTCGACGAAGCCCTTGTTGACCGCGCCGCCTTCGAGGACGAAGGCCCCGGTGGCGACCGAAGCCGCGTTCACCAGGCGAATGCCCTCGAAATTGAACTGCGCGCCGGTGGCGCCGCTCAGGTCCTTGATGGCAATCGTCGTGGTGCCCGAAACCGCGCCGACATTGAGCTGATCCGCCGACTGAGCCGCATTGGCGCCCACTGCACTGGCGCCGAGGTTGGCTTCCAGCACGACACGCGAATTGCCGCTGCCCACGAAGGCCGCGTTGCCCAGATCGAGCACGTCACCGGTGTGACCGTTGACGAGGCTGATCGTGCCCGAATTGCGCAAGGTGGTGAGACCGGTGATCTTCATCGTGGCAGCCGCGGCGGCCGCCGGATTGATGTTGATCGTGCCGCCGTTGACCAGCGTGGCGTTGCCGGCAAACGCGGTGTCCCCGCCAAAGGCGTTCCAGGTGCCGCTGTTGGTCAGCGTGGTCGAGACGGTTTCGAAGGTCATGTAGCCGTCGATCGTGCCCGAGTTGGTCAGCGTGGCGACGCCGCCCGAAAGGGCAACGGCGTGGTTGCTGCCAGCCCCCACCGTGCCCGCGAGCAGGACATCCTGGCCGCCATCGGCGTCCGAGGACAGGCCGAAAGTCGCACCATGAAGCGTACCGCCACTGGCCAGCGTTACCTTGGCGCTGCCGCCGGTAACGATGGCAAGGCCTGCGCCGGTTGCAGAGTCGATCTTGCCGCCCGCCAAAGCCGCCGAGATGTCGCCGCTGGAGGAGGTCAGTTCGATGGCATTCCCGGAAGCCGTCACCGTCCTGGCCGCCAGACCAATTACGCCGCTGCCGGTCGTCGCGGCGATACCGCGCGAACCGTTGCCGCTGGCGATGACGCTCTGCACCGTCAGGGTTTGGGCGCCCGTGCCGGTCTGGACCGAAATGCCATCCGAACCCGCGCCCGTGGTCGTCACGGCCGCGCTGTCGAGGACGATCGATCCGCTGCCGCTGGCTGTTGCCGCGATACCTGCGGCATTGGCGCCGGTGGTCGAGACGGTGCCGAAGTTGGTCAGCGTACCCGTGCCGTCGACGACGGTGAGCGTGACGCCATTGGCATTGGCACCCTGCGTGGAGACGCCGTTCGTCACGGTAGCAGCAAGGGCGACGCGGGCCTGGGCCGGAGCGGCGCTCTTGCCCAGGGTCAACGAGACATTGCCCGACTGCCCAGCCTGCACGGTGACGCCCGCCGCATCGGCGCCGGTCGTGACCACCGAAGCGAGGCTGGCAGCGATGTCGCCGCTGGAACCGGCGCCGGTCTGGGCGAGGTTCACGCCGGTCACGCCGTCGCCGGAAGTCTGGACATCGGCCAGCGAAACCGAGATCGCGCCGTCGGTGCCGGTGCCTTCGACCGAGACGCCGAAGCCGCCCATGCCCGAAGCGACGATCGAACCGGCATCCGCCAGGGTGATCGCACCGTTACCCGAGAGGCCGACGCCGAGGACGCTGCCACTGCCCGCGATGGCGGCGACATTGCCGAGCGCCACATCCTGCGCGCCGGTGAAGCCGGCGGACTGTACGCCGGTGGCAGCGGTGGCCGCCGAGACGGTCACGTCGCCGAGCGCGTCGATCGCCAGGCCCGCGCCGTTGGCGGCGGAAATGCCGGTGGCATCGGCCGCACCGCTGGAGACAGAGAGGGCCGCCGGCAGGTCGAGGCTGGCGATGCCGGTGCCATTGGCGAGTACCACGCCCGTGGCGGTGCCCGCGCCGGAGACGGTCAGGCCGCCGTTCAGCACCGCGTTCTGGTCGGCGCCGCCGTCGATCGAGAGACCGAGGGCATCGCCACTGGCGCTCGCAACCGTGACGAGACCGGTTGCAACCAGGTCGATTGCGCCGGTGCTGCCCGCAAGGTCGAAGCCGGTGGCCGTGCCATCGGCCGAAACCGTGACCGGGCCGCTCGACGCGACGGATTGCGCGCCGCTGCCGAACAGCGCCAGGCCGGTGGCGCTGCCGCCGGTCGAAGCCGCGTCGTTGGTTACGCTCAGCGCGCCGCCCAGCACAATCTGCGCGTCACCCGTGAGGTTGGCCGAAAGACCCGTGGCATTGCTGCCCGCGGCCGAAACGGTCATGCCCTGGGCCAGCGAGACCGAGGCACTGGCGCCGTCGAGAACGATGCCGCTGGCGGAACCCGCGGCCGCGGTCACATCGAAGGCACCCGCCACGGTGAGGCTTGCGCTATCGCCGGCGCCGGACTGGGCGACGCCCAGGACATCGCCGGTGGCCGAGGTCAGCGAGAAGTTGCCGGCCAGATCGATGGACTGGGTTGTGCCCGCGAACTGGAAGAGGCCCTGCTGAAGGTTGGTCCCGGTGAAATCACCCCCAACGGACAGCGATACCGGGCCGCTGGCATTGACCTGGAGCGCGCCGACTCCTGCAGTCGCCCCGGACAGTGTGACATCGCCATCGAAGCGCGCCACTTGCGCGGTGCCGCCCAGCATATATCCGCCGATGGCCAGGCCGCTTTCGGAAGTCACCACGAAGTCCTGCGCCGAGACCAGCGACAGCGCGCCGCTGCCCGCCACGAAAGCGCCGCCGGCGCCGAGCTTGCCCTGGACGTTCAGCCCCTTTGCAAGTTCGACGCTGACGTCACCGTCGCCCCCCGCCTGCAGACCGGCAGCAGTATCATCGGTGCTCGTGACCTGAACAGTGTCGGCGGCGTCGATCGAGATGGTCCCGAGGATATCCTGAATATCGATGCCCCGCGTCGCACCCACGCCCGAAACGGTCAGTGCGCCGTCCATCGAAAGCGCCAGGCTGGCACCGTCACTGACGCGGATGCCGTCTGTTTCGCCCGTGCCGCCAGCGACAGTCAGCGCGCCATTGCTGGTCACGACCAGCGCGCCGCTACCGCCGCCGAGGCGGATGCCGGTTGCATCGGTTCCGCCGGTCACCGTCGCGCCCGAAGCGAGCGAAACGGTCTGGTCTGTCCCGCCGTACAGGCTGGCGCCCGTGGCCGCACCCGCACCGGTAACCTGAAGGGCGCCGGTGAGCGTCACGCTCTGGCTCGTACCATCGCTGACGGTCACGCCGAAGGCGTCGCCGGTGCCGCCATCGATGATGAGCGCACCGTTGCTGGTCACGGCCAGCAGGCCGCTGCCGCCTTCGAGACCGATGCCGGTCGCGCCTGCCGAACCCGTGACGGTCGCGCCATGATCCAGCGTGACGGTCTGGTCGGTGCCGTCAGCCAGAGTGATGCCGGTGGCCGATCCTGCCGTATTGGTGACGCGGAAGGTGTCGCCGATCTGCACGTTCTGCGCAGCAGTCGCGCCCGAAGTGGCAATGCCGATGGCCTCACCGCCCGCTGCGGAGACCGCGAACGTCGCGCCGCTGCCGTTGCCGGGAATCACCGAGATCTCGACCGAACTGCCGCCGGCCACGTCAATCCCGGTCGCGCCGGCACCCGTGCTGGTAACCGAGAGGCGCGCGCCGGTGAAGTCGACCGAAACGGCATCCGTCGCGCCGCTCAGGGTTACGCCCAGGGCCTGGCCTCCCGCATTGACGTTCACGTCGCCCGCGTAGGCGGTGCCGCCCACGGTGGCGGGGGTGAAAGCGACGCTCTGGGTCGTGCCGCCCGCGACCGAGACTCCGGTGGCAGAGTTGGATCCGGTGACCTGCACGGTCTGGCCGGTGCCCGCCACGCTGACCGCGCCGGTCGCCCCGGTGACCTGGAAGCCCGTGGCATCGACGCCGGAGACCGTGAAAGCGCTCGCGGCGCTGGTGCGCGTGGCCGCCAGGGCGACATCGCTGCGATCCGCGGCCGACATGCCGACAGCCAAGCCGTTCTGCGACGTGACGGAAAGCGCGCCGGTATTGGTCACCACCGTCGTGCCGGCCGTCCCATTGCCTACCGCGCCAAGACCGGTTGCCTTGCCTGACCCGGACGTCACGGCGAGGCTGCCGTTGTTGGCGAGGACGAGGTTCCCTGCGCTAGCGGGTGTGCCGATGCCCAGTGCATCGCCGTCCGTGTTCGTGACGGTGACACTGTTGGCGTTGGTCAGCGTGATCGTACCGCCGCCAAGCCCCATGCCGCCGATGCCGTAAGCAGTGGAGCCGGCCGCGCCTATCGCGTCCACCCTGACGGTACCCTGGTTGACCGCGCTGCCGGTCTGCCCGGTAACGGCGAGACCGGCGCCGCCGATACTGGCCGAGGACTGCGTGACGGTGATCTTACCATCGCTGGCGTTGATAATCGATGCCGTGCCGGTGCCGAAAGCGAGTGCCTGGGCGCCGACGATGCCTGCCGCCACCGTGCCGTGGTTTTCGATGCCGGCACTGCCGGTGCCGGTGGCCTGCGTTTGAAGACCAACCTGTGTCGCGGTGATCTTCGCGCCGTTGCGCGCGCCGATCAGCGCGTCATGGTCGGTAGAGCCGTTGACGTTGACTCCCGTCGTACCGGTGGTCGCGTTGACGACCACGGTTCCGTAGAGATCTACCTTGAGATTGGCCGGGGTACCGTAAGTCGACTGGTCGTATTTGATGCCGTCCTGGAACTGGGTCGAATCCGAAATACACGAAGCGACGTTCGGGTTGGCCGAGGTGTTCGGCACGCCGCACTCGCCGTAGGGAGCCGCGAGGGACACGCCGGGGGCGATCATTACGAGTGTCAGCGCCGAGGCGCCGGCCATGAGCTTGGTCTTCAAGGCAATTCTCCTGTTAGCGCAGTTCTGTGGGGCGGGTCAGAACGGACCCGCCCAAGATCGAAAGAAAGCTGGAAAGGATGGAAGCGAGGGGCATCGGGATCACATGTGGAACCGGACGCCCGCCATGGCGGTGAGATCGTTGTAGCCCTTGCCGAGATTGGCCCCGACGCTGAACTGGAGGTCGACCTTGCGCATCTGCAGGGTCGAACGCAGGTCGATCCGGCCGCTGTCGCCCACCGCTTGCGCACCGGTGGTGACGAAGCGGTAGTCCGGCGCCCCGGCGAAGGCCGCCGTGACCGAGCGATCGGGGTCGAAATCGTGCACCCAGGCCGCGCGCAGCGTCGTGACGAGGGCCTTGCCCTGCGGCAGTTCGATACGGCCCGCGACATTGCCGCCCGCGAACGTGCGGGTCCGCGTCCAGTCCTTGCCGAAGAAGGCGAGGCCGAGCGCCGCGTCTTCCTGACCTTCGGCCTGGTTCTCGACATAGCCCGGCAGCGACAGGCGAGTGACTTCCACGGCCGCGAAAGGCTGGAACACCAGGTTGCCGCTGCCGAACTGGCGCGCCACCTGGGCCCGGCCGGACCAGGCATGCATGGTGAAATCGCCATGCGCCTGCACGTTGCCATCGGCATAGAGCCACATGTCACGCACCGTCGTGGTATTGGCCGCGCTGTAGAGCAGGTCCGCGCTGAGCGTCCAGGCGCCCGGATGGAAGCCCGCATAGGCGCCGAAGGTGTAGACCTTCGTCTTGCCCGAGGTGCTCACATCCGGAACCGAGAAGCTCTGCGGATCGAAGCCAAAGGTGGCGCCGACCACGCTGCGCGCGTCCGGGCGATAGTCCCAGCCGCCCTGCACGACATAACCGCTGGTGCGCACGTCGTGCGCCCCGTCGGTGCCGTCCAGACGCTGGCGGCCGCCCTGCACGGCCATCCAGAGGTTGCCCAGCGGCTCCTTGTGCCATGCCGAGGCAAAGGTGCCCACGCGGCTGACGATCTGGCCGTCGATCACATCGTGGCTGTTGCCGATCGCGGAAAGCGCCGCGCTCTGCGCTGCCACCACGCCTTCGCCGGTCAGGCTGTCGTAGACCGTGCCCAGCGCACCCACCGTCGGGATCGAGATGATCGCGGCAGCCGTCGGTGCGAAAGCGTCGGTCGGGGTTTCCTGAATGCGGTCGAGCAGGTTGCCGATCATGGCCTGACGCTGGGTCAGACCGCTGGGCGCATACTCGATCACATAGTGGATGACCTGCTGGTTCGCCGAGGAATAGTCGAGCCCGAAAGTCGCGACCGCCGATGTCGGCGCAACCAGCTTGACCAGGTCCTGGCCGGTGATGCCGCCGGCCGCTTCCAGAATGACCACGTCGTTCGCCCCGGCCCGGGCATAGCCCAGGTTGAGGAGATTGGTCGTGACCCGCCCGTTGAGCGATGCCGCGCCGGAGACGACGACCTTGTCCGCCGTGTTGGTCTTCAGGTCGAGATCGAGGTTGTACTCGCTCTGCGCCGTCAGGGTCAGGCCGCCGCTCACCGCCAGCTGCGACACGACGCCGCCACCGCCCGGATTGAGGATGCCCGAGTTCACGAACGAACCCGCACCGACGTTGACCAGCGAACCGGCCAGGAAGATGCCGCCATTGACGTTGGTGAAGCTGCCTACGCCCGCGCCGAGATCGATCGAACCGACGATCGTGCCGGAGTTGACGATCGTGTTGTCGCCGCCTTCCGCGTAGATCACCAGGCCTTCCTGTCCGTCCATGGTCTGGAGCGTACCGGCATTGGTCACGGTATTGGCCGCGCCGCCGAGCAGCGAGACGGCATGACCGCCCAGACCGCCGACGACATTGACCTTGCCGATATCCAATACGATCGCGCCGCCGCCAAGGCCGCCGGTGCTCTGCGCGACCAGCGCGCTCGAACCGGCGCCCGAAGTCACGACATCGGCATTGACGGTGAGGTTCACCGCATTGCCCGCGCCGGAGCCCGCCAGCACGCCCGTTCCCGAGCCCGTGGCCGCACCGCCGCCGCCGACCGACTGGACGACCACGCCGTTGGCATTGGCGCCGCTGGTGCGGATCGCCGCGCCTACCGTGACGTCCACCGCGCCTGCATCGACCGAGCCGATCGAGGCCGCCAGCGTCATGAGGCGGGCCATGCGCAGCGTGCTCACCGCGCCGGCATTGACCACGTCCAGCGTCTGGACCGTGCCGTCCGCGCCGACCACCGAGGCCGCGCCGCCGCCGCCGCCGATCGACTGCACCAACAGGGCCGTCGAACCCGCGCCGGTGGTGGTGATCGTCTGGTTGATCGCCACCGAAACGTCGCCGCCATTGCCGGTCGCGCCGTTCGAGGTGCCGAGCGTCAACGTGCCCTGGGCATTGGCGCCCACGGCGCTGGCGTAACCGCCGCCCCCGCCGATCGACTGCACGACGACACCCGCCGCACCCGCACCGGTGGTCTGGACACGGCCATCGAGCGCGAAGTCGATAGTGCCGCCCGAACCGCTGGCCGCGCCGCCGAGATCGACGTTCGTGACCGTGCCGGTGCCGCCGGTGTTGTCGAGGGTCGCCAGACCGCCGCCGCCGCCGATGGACTGCACGAGCACCGCATTGGCGCCGGTGCCGCTGGTCACCACGTCGGCCTTCTGGTCGAGCGTGATGTTGCCGCCGTCACCACCTGCGCCGCCGGTCGCGCCGGCTGCCAGGGTGATGTCGCCCAGCGCGCCGCCTTCCATCGAAGACAAGGTGGCAACGCCGCCGCCGCCGCCGATCGACTGGACCACCAGCGCCGAAGCGAGGTTGCCCGAAGTGCCGATGGCACCGGTCGATGTCGTGAAGGTCACGTCGCCGCCGTTACCCGCCGTGGTCTGCGCACCGCCGACATTCAGCGAAGCCCCCGCCAGCGAACCGTCGGCAAGGCCGAGCGCCATCGTGCCCACGCCGCCGCCGCCGCCGACCGACTGTGCGAGCAGGCCGATAGCCCCGTCGCCTTCGGTAACGATCGTCGCGCTGTTGGCGATGGCGATGGCCGCGCCCGAACCCGCCGAGTCTCCGCTGCCGCCGACCACGGTGGACCACACGGCATCGCCGCTGCCCAGCACCACGTCGCCGGTGACACCTTCGGTGCCGCCGCCGCCGCCGATCGACTGCGCCGCGAAGCCGATGGCGCCTGCGCCCTTGGTCTGGACCTCGTTGGCGTTCGTCACGTCGATCACATTGCCGTCACCGGCGACGCCGCCGGTGCTGCCGAGTTGCAGGGTCAGGCCGTTAGAGCCGACTTCCAGCGGATCGGGCACGGAGAGCGCGACATTGCCGCCGCCCGCACCGATGGCCTGGGCCAGCAAGCCGTAGGAAAGCGCGCCCGCCGTCTGGAGCATGCCGCCCGAGAGGCTGACGACGACCTTGCCCTGCTTGCCGCTGATCCCTTCGCCCTGCGCGCCCAGCGTCAGGTTGACGCCGTCGAACGCGCCCGCCTGCGCCGCGATGGCATAGGCCGACTGGCCGCCGCCGCCCGCGATGGACTGGGCGAGCACTGCGATGGAATCGTCCGCCAGGGTGGCGATGCTGCCGGTGGAAGTGACGGTGACGTCGCCGCCATCGCCGCCCGCGCCGCCGGTCGCGCCCACTTGCGTGTTCAGCGAGCCGCCGGTGACGGCCAGCGAGCCGGTGAAGCCGCCCGCACCGCCGCCGCCGCCGATGGACTGGGCCAGGATGCCGACCGAAGCCGCGCCTTCCACCAGGATCGTGCCGGTGTTGGTGACGGTGATGTCGCCGCCATTGCCGCCCGCGCCGCCGCTGCAGCCGAGAGCTGACGTCATGCCGCCAAGCCCGGTGCTGAGCGTGCCGGAGACCACCATGCCCGCCGTGCCGCCGCCGCCGCCGATGGACTGGGCGAAGACGCCGTAGGACAAGTCGCCCTTGGCATCGATCACGCCGCTGTTGCTGACCGTGATCGTGCCGCCGTCACCACCCGCGCCGCCCGAACCGCCGAGGCTGGTCGTGGTGGAGCTGCCGGTGCTGAGCGAGCCGGAGATAGACATGCCGCCCAGGCCGCCGCCACCGCCGATCGACTGCGCGAAGACACCGATCGAGTTGGCTTCCAGCGTCTGGATCGTGCCGCTGTTGATGACTGCGATATCGCCGCCGTTGCCGCCGCCGGCACCTGCGCCGCCCACGCTCTGGCTGATCGCACCGCCTGCGCCGACGGAAAGTCCGCCCGCGAAGCCGCCCGAACCGCCACCGCCGCCGACCGACTGGCCGAAGACCGCGACCGAGCCCGCGCCTTGCGCCAGCACGTTGCCGCCATTGGTCAGCGTAATCGCGCCGCCATTGCCGCCACCGCCGCCGGAGCCTGCGCCGAGGGCCGAATTGACCGCGCCGCCGGTGGCAATCGTGCCGTCGACCGCAAAGCCGCCGGAACCGCCGCCGCCGCCGATCGACTGTGCGAAGACGCCGTAGGACAAGTCGCCATCGACCACGATGGTCGCGCCTGCCGCGTTGGTAACGCTGATCGCGCCGCCGTCACCGCCGGCTCCACCCGAACCGCCAAGCGTGTTGGACAAGCTGGAGACCGCACCGCTCGCCGCCAGCGAGAAGCCGCCAAGGCCGCCGCCGCCGCCGACCGACTGGGCGAAGACGCCCGCCGCATTGGCACCCGCTACATGGATCTGCCCGCTGTTGCTGACAGCAATGTCGCCGCCCTGGCTGGCATCGCCACCGGCGCCGCCGATGGTCGAGCCGAAAGCGCCGTCGCCCGAGCCGGTGAGGCCGCCGGCGAAGCCACCGGCACCGCCGCCACCGCCCACGGACTGGGCGAAGACCGCAACCGCGCTGGCGCCCAGCGTTTCGATGGTGCCGCTGTTGGTCAGCGCGATCGTTCCGCCCAGGCCGCCGCCACCGCCGGCACCGCCGCCGATGGTGGACTGCGCATCGCCGGTAAGCGCTACGGTCGCGCCGGCCGCAAAGCCGCCGTTACCGCCGCCGCCGCCGATCGACTGCGCCTGGATGCCGTACGCAAAGGCGCCTTCGGTATAGACCGCGCCGCTGGTGTCCACGGTGATGTCACCGCCGATACCGCCAGCCCCGCCGCTGCCGCCGATCGTGTCGGACACGGCATCGAGCTGCGAAGCCGCGCCGCCGACGGCGAAGCCGCCGACGCCGCCGCCGCCACCGACCGACTGGGCAAGGATCGCCACCGCCTGATCGCCGGCCGTCGCTACGAGGCCGCTGTTGGAGACCGTGATAGCGCCGCCCGCACCGCCGTCGCCGCCGGCTCCGCCGACCGACGAACTGGCCGAAGCGCCTTCGGCCGAGAGGCCGCCGCCCGCCGCGAAAGCACCGGCACCGCCGCCGCCGCCGATCGACTGCGCGAAGACCGCGATCGAAGCGTCGCCCAGCGTGACGATCTGACCGGCATTGTCGACCGCGATCGTGCCGCCAAGGCCGCCCGCGCCGCCGATACCGCCGCCGACGCCGTTCTCCACGTCGTCGCCCAGCGCCAGTGCGCCACCGGCCGCAAAGCCACCCGCGCCGCCGCCGCCGCCAACCGACTGCGCAAAGACGCCGTAGGAGATAGCGCCGTCGGTCTCGATCTTGCCGCCGGCCGCGTTGCTGACGGTGATGTCACCGCCGTCTCCCGCTGTGCCGCCGTCGCCACCAACCGCCTGCGAAACCGCACCGGCCTTGGACGCTGCGCCGCCGGTCGAGAAGCCAGCGACACCGCCGCCGCCGCCCACCGACTGCGCAAAGAGCGCGGTCGCATTGCTGCCGAGCGTCAGGATCGAACCGCCGTTGTCCAGCGCGATCGTGCCGCCGCTGCCGCCTGCGCCGCCCGAGCCGCCGACCGTGTTCGAGGTCGCGCCGCCTTCGGCCGAGAGACCGCCACCGGCCGCGAAGCCGCCCGCACCGCCACCGCCGCCGATCGACTGCGCGAAGACCGCAATCGCGCCCTCGCCCGCCGTCTGGATCGCGCCGAGGCTGGAAAGCGTGACATTGCCACCGATACCGCCGCCGCTGCCCGCGCCGCCGCCGACACTGGAGTCGACATCGCCTTCGAGGCTCAGCGCACCACCGGCCGCAAAGGCGCCCGAACCGCCGCCGCCGCCGACCGACTGTGCGAAGACCGCGTAGGAGAAGTCACCCAGGGTAGTGATCGCGCCGTTCGCGCCATTGTCGATGGAGACTTCGCCGCCGTCGCCGCCAGCACCGCCCGAGCCGCCCACCGTATTCGAGGCGCTGTCCGCCTTCGACGCACTGGCGCCGACCGAGAAGCCGCCGGCACCACCGCCGCCGCCCACCGATTGGGCATAGACCGCCGTGGCATTGGCGCCTTCAGTACGGATCGATCCGGTGTTGACCAGCGCAACCACGCCGCCCGCACCGCCGTCACCGCCAGCACCGCCGACCGCGTTGGAGGCCGCGCCGCCTTCGATCGTCAGGCCGCCGCCCGCCGCGAAGCCGCCCGCACCGCCGCCACCGCCCACGGACTGGGCGAAGACCGCGATGGAACCATCCCCGGCCGTGCCGATCTTGCCGGCGTTGCTCAGCGAAACCACGCCGCCGATGCCGCCCCCGGCACCGTCGCCCGCGCCGACCGAGGAATTGGCGTCGCCCTCAAGCGAAAGCGCGCCACCGGCCGAGAAGCCGCCCTGGCCGCCGCCGCCGCCTACCGACTGTGCGAACACAGCGTAGGAGAGCGTGCCCAGCGTGACGACTTCGCCGTCCGCGCCATTGGCCACGGTCACTTCGCCGCCATCGCCGCCCGCGCCGCCGCTGCCGCCGACCACGGTCGAGGCGCTGTCCGCCTTGGACGCCGAGGCGCCCACGGCAAAGCCGCCCTTGCCGCCGCCGCCGCCGACCGACTGCGCGAAGATCGCGGTCGCATTGGCGCCCTCGGTCTGGACCAGGCCGTCGGTCGTGATCGAAACCACACCGCCGGCTCCGCCCGCGCCGCCCGATCCGCCGACGCTGTCGGATACCGAGCCGCCCTGCGCGGTCAGGCCAGCGCCCACCGCGAAGCCGCCCGCGCCGCCGCCACCGCCCACGGACTGGGCGAAGACCGCCACCGAGCCCGCGCCCTTGGTCGCGATCGTGCCGGTGTTGTCGAGGCTGACGAGGCCGCCAGCACCGCCGCCACCGCCGCTGCCGCCGCCCACACCGGATTCGGCATCGCCTTCGAGGCTGAGGCCCGCGCCGGCCGCAAAGCCGCCCGAACCGCCGCCGCCGCCGACCGACTGCGCATAGACCGCGTAGGACAAATCGCCGTCAGTCGTGATCGTACCGCCGTTGTTGGCAATCGTGACGTCGCCGCCCGCACCTGCCGCGCCGCCGCTGCCGCCGACGAGGTT
>Ga0160437_1000405_pt1 | contig 22933 bp, 15 predicted proteins | sample HID1975I_E0MG_FD_108227 | JGI IMG/M metagenome (GOLD analysis project Ga0160437, IMG submission 108227) | Enriched soil microbial communities from UW Madison campus, WI, USA - HID1975I_E0 MG | ecosystem: Environmental > Terrestrial > Soil > Unclassified | place: USA: Madison, Wisconsin... | reverse complement strand
GTGCCGGGTTTGCTGCCTGGCCGATAGGAGAAGGCCTGAATCTTGTCGACGATGTCGGGATACATCAGCAGGCAATCCCGATCGGCGAAGGTCAGCACCGTGTCCAGGTGCATCGCGGCCCGCAGCTTCGGCATGGCGGCGACGATCACCCGGTCGGCGGCGTCCTGTTCAAACAGCGCCGCGGCGAGCTGGCTGATCGCCTGGCGCGAGGTCCGCTCGCTCATGCCGATCAGCACGGTGCGGTTGCCGATCGGCATCACGTCGCCACCCTCCAGCGTGGACAGTCCATGGTCGTGCAGCGGGTCTCCCCACCACACGTGGACACGGCCGGCAAAGTCGGGATGGAAGCGATAGATGGCGGTCGTGAGGATGGTTTCCTCATGGCGCGCTGGCCAATACAGCGGGTTGAGCGTCACCCCGCCATAGATCCAGCATGTGGTGTCTCGCGTGTAGAGCGTGTTGGGCAATGGCGGCAACAGGTATTCGGTGACGCCGGCCGCCTCTTTGATCAGCGTCAGTTGTTCACCGCCAATGTCTTCGGGAAACTCTTCGGTGGAAAGCCCCCCGATCAGCGTCTCGGCCAGCTTGCGCGGCGGCAGGGATTCCAGATAGCCGCGTATCTCATCCAGCAGGCCCAAGCCAAGCTGATTGGCCACAATCTGGTTGTCGAGAATCCATGTGCGCGCGTCAGGCAACGCCACCGTCTCGGCAAGTAGATTGTGCATCTCCACGACATCGACGCCACGGTCGCGCATCTTGTTCATGAAATCGAAGTGATCGCGCTTGGCGTTATCGACCCACAGCACGTCGTCAAACAGCAGCGCGTCGCAGTTCGACGGCGTCAACCTCTCATGCGCGCGGCCTGGCGCGCAAACCATGACTTTGCGCAGCACGCCGACTTCAGAGTGCACGCCAAATTGTTGATTTTCCGACATGACCTTCTCCCATAAAGGTTAAATAACGATCCAGCCGCGGACCAGGCCATCGATGGCTGCCCCACAACCTATCGCGGCGATCACGAAGACCACCAGTTCCACCTGCGTGAAGAGTCGTTGCCCCTGCTCCCGGCGGGCCCAGTAATAGAGGATGGTGCCGGGCGCATACAGCAAGGCGGCGAGCAGCACGTACTTCAGGCCGCCCGCGTAAATCATGAAAGCGCTGTAGAACGCAGCGATGCCCGCCAGCACCAGGTCGCGCGTGCGGGCACTGTCGCCCTCGTAGGTCTCGCCTCGATGCGCGAGCATGAAGCCGAACGCCGCCACCAGCAAATAGGGAATCAGCGACATCGCGCTGGTAAGGTTGAGCATCAGCGAGAAGGCGTCGGTTGACCAATAGGTGCTGATCACGAACAACTGGATGATGATGTTGGTCAGCCACAGCGCGGTTGCCGGAACGCCGTTCTTGTTTTCGCGAGCGAAGATCCGCGGCATGTCTTTGTTCTTCGACGCGGCGAACAACACCTCGGCGCAGATCAGTGACCACGCCAGGTACGCGCCCAGCACCGAAATCAGCAGGCCCACACTCACGAACACAGCGCCCCATGGGCCAACCACGGAGGCAAGCACGCCGGCCATCGACGGCTGGCGCAGGCCGGCGATCTCGCTCTGTGGCAGCGCGGCGTACGGCAGCAAGGTCACCAGCACCATCAGGCTTAGGGCGGTGACGAAGCCGATCAGCGTTGCCACGCCTACGTGCGAACGCTTTGTCGCGAAGCGCGAATACACGCTGGCGCCCTCAATGCCGAGAAACACGAACACGGTCACCAGCATGGTGCGCCGCACTTGGTCAAACAGGCTGGGGCCGCTGCCATCACCCCAGAGGTTGGCGCGAAACAGGTCCAACTTGAAAGCGATGGCGAGCATCACGATGAAGACCAGGATGGGAATGATCTTCGCTACCGTGACGACCGCGTTGATGATGGCGGCCTGCTGCACCCCGCGCAGAATCACGAAATGGAACGTCCAGATCCCTGCCGATGCAGCCAGGATCGCGATCACCGTGTTGCCGTCGCCAAACACCGGGAAAAACGCACCGAGCGTGGATTTGATCAGCACCCAGTACGAGACGTTGCCTATGCAACTGCCGATCCAATAACCGAAGGCGGAGAGGAACCCGAGGTAGTCGCCGAACCCTGCCTTGGCATAAGCAAACACGCCGGCGTCCAGGTCTGGCTTGCGCTCTGCCAGGGTCTGGAACACTCGGGCAAGCGTAAACATCCCGGCCCCCGCGATCAGCCACGCGATGACCGCGCCGATGATGCCGGTGGCGCCGCCAAAGGTGCGCGGCAGGGAAAAAATGCCCGCGCCGATCATCGAACCCACGACCATGCCGGTCAGGGCAAGCAAACCAAGCTTCTTTTCAGCACTGCTGTTCATGGTTCATCTCCGGTAGGCCGCAAGGCCGTTCGAGGGTGGGATGCATGCGGCCGGATCCCATGTCGGTCGCTGACGGGCGAACCCGGTGACCGGCTTGCGCTCCAGCATGTGGTGGCGGCAATGAGCATGGGCACGCCGATGAACGTGCCCGGGATGCCCCAGACCAGCCCCCAGAAGAACACCGCCAGCATCACCAACAGCGGCGAAAGCGAGAAAGCGTTGCCGGCCAGGCGGGGTTCGAGATAGCAGCCGTAGCCGATCTGGATCACATTCAGAATCAGGAATACCGCCAGCGCGCCCTGCAGCGATTCAAACTGCACAAATGCGAAGAACGACGGAAAGAGCGTCGCCAGCAGGGGGCCGAGGAAAGGGATGTAGTTCAACAGGAACGCCAGCCCGCCCCATGCCGTGGCCAGCTCCAGCCCCGCGTAGATCGCGAACAGCCAGACCGTCACGCCGGTGAGCACGCTGGCGATCGTTCGGATCAGCATGTAGCGGCGCAGCTTGCGAGCGATGCTGCCCGCCACGGCGATCCAGTGGTCGGCACGCGGCAGAAACTGGCGCAGGCGTGCCGGCGCGTCGTGCAGTTCGTACACGCCAAGCGTGATGAACAGGAACGACAGAAAAACCAGCCCCGCCATGCTGTTGAGCCGCGACAGCACTTCCTGGATCGCGCGAAGCAGCAGCGAGGCGTTGAAGTTGTCCAGGAACAGCGTCACCATGATTGCCAGCCGCGGATGCATGTCGGCCGTTTCCATGCTGAACAGCCGTTGTAGCCGCGCCGCGTTGGCGATGATCCACTGCGCCACCAAGGTGAATCCCCACGCCGCCAGCGACAGAAACAGCAACGCCGCGGCCAGCGTCAACACAAGCGTCAGGGTCGCGGCAAGCACCGCGCCCATCCGAGGCCGCAGCACCGCCTGCAACGGCGCCACCAGCGCCAGGATGAAGATGGCGAACGCCAGTGGCACGAACACCGGGCTGGCCAGGTACAAAAGGCCTAGCGTGAGGAGCACGGCGCTCCAGCGCGCCGCCGCGCTGGAAAGCGGCGGGGCAGTGAAACGCGCACGGGCCAGTGGTCTCGTCATCTTGGAATCACCTCGTCCACACGGTGGATCAGATACTCAAAAAATGGGTTCGACGTCAGTCGCGCCAGGGAGTCCATGCCCCCGATCAGGGCGCCTACCTCGCCCCGAATCGACAGGGCGCCGAGGCTGATCCCATACTCCTCGATGTTGTCGGGGTGCTGCCCGTAGAGGGTGTCGTTGGTGGGAAACGGCAACGCGACATGCGACAGTGAATAGATGTCTCGCGGATAGCGCATGCCGATCGGGAGTTCGGTCACGCGGGTCTCGCACCGTTCGCTGATGCGCTCGACCATCTCGCTGGATTCGGTAGAGGCGTTGGTCACGATGGTGAGGCGATAGTTGCAAGGTTCGCCGGGCAGGCTCCGCGCCAGTGACCAGTCCACCCCACGACGGAACAAGGGTCCAAGCTTGGTGGCGCGGTTCAGGTCGAACAGCACCAGATCGCTGCCATTGGGCGGGAGACGGGCATACAGCGCGGTGACGAGCGCGCGCGTGCTGACCGTGAAATCCAGGACCGAATGGAAGGTGAGTATCGGCGGCAACGCTGTCAGCGTGCCCTGCCGCTGGCGCAGGGCGATGGTGTCCTGCAATACGTTCGTTAGTTCATACGACTGCCGCGCCGCGTTCACCGGGAAAGAGTTGTACTTGAACGGGTTGAATTCGGGCACGATGTTCAACCACGCCGCCTTGGCGAAAGCAGGCAGGATCGCGGGCAGCCCCGCGAGACCGGCGAAGCGGGCGAACTGCGTGATACCGATCATGGGCGAGATCAGAATCAGCCGGTCGGGACGCGCCAGCGACGGGTCGTCAATCGCTTCCATGGCGCTCATCAGCGCGAGCGCCCCGCCGTTGGAAAAGCCGACGATATGCAGGGGCAACGGCGCCGGCACCAGTCGCCTCCCTTCGCGCACGGCCAGGCGCGTGGCGGCCAGCCAGTCTTCCCAGCCCGCGTCGGTCAACGCGGCTGGCACGGTTCCATGCCCCGGCAAACGGATTGCCACCACCGCATAACCCGCCTGGCGATAGTGCACCGCCAGATGGCGCAAGCTGTAAGGCGAGTCGGTCAGCCCGTGCAGCAACACCGCCACGCCGGCGGGCGCGCCCTCGGGCATCAGCACATACGAGCGGTTCCAGTCATGGGCGAAATTCGCCGGATACACGGCGGCGCCGCTGAAGTAACGGTTGCTCTCGACGCGATCCTGCCGCTCTAGCTGCTCGGTCACATGGTCGCGGACCTGCTCGAATATCTTCTGCTCGCGAGCCAGATAATCTTGCCAGGTGCTGCGCGCGAGCGTCTCGCGGTCGAGTTCGTCGGGCACGTAGGTGTGCCACACGGCCAGGGGTGGGCTCTGCTGGATGTCGTACAGCCGCAGGCCGATCACGGTTACGACGCACACAAGCAGGACCAGCGCCAGGATGCGCAGCGCGCGGCTCATGCGGGGCCAAAGGCGGCCGCTCATTTTCCGCTCCGCGCGGCTTGCGTTACGACGGGGTCGTCAAGCCCCCCGCCCAGCGCCACGTACAACGACACCCCGTTTTGCAGGGCTGCCGCGCGCAGCATCAGCAATTGCAGTTCGGCGCTGAACAGATTGCGCAGCGCATCCATCACCTCCAGATAAATCGAGATGCCGTTTTCGTAGCGCAATTCCGCGGTCTCAGCCAGCCGGGTCTGGGCCTGGATCGCTGCCTCCTGCACGGCCAGTTGTTCGCGTAACTGCTGACGTCGGACCAGGCCGGTTGCGACCTCGCTGAAGGCGGTCTGTACCGTCTTCTCGTACAGGGCGACGCGCTCCTCGCGCTGCGCGAGCGATAGGTCGACCGCCGCGCGGCGCTGGCCGAAGTCAAACAGCGGCAAGGCAGCGCCGGCACCGAAGGTCCACACCTTGTTGGGCCCCTCGAAGAGCCCCGAAAGCTCACCCGAGGCATAGCCGAACGAGGCGGTCAGGGCGATGCGGGGAAACAGTGCTGCCCGCGCGACGCCGATATTGGCGTCGGCCGCGGCCAGCGCGGCTTCCGCCTGGCGCACATCGGGCCGCAGTAAAAGCACATCAGAGGGCAGGCCCGGGCTCAACGTTTCGAACTGACCGGCGTTGGCAATGGGATTGGCCGGCGTTGCGGTCAGGTCGGGCCGCGAGCCCACCAGCACCCAGAGCCGATTCCAGCTCTCGGCCGTGGTGCGGCGCAATTCGGCCAACTGCCCCTCGGCTTGGGTCAGCAGAATGGCCGCCTGATCGAAATCGACGGAAGACGTCACCCCCGCGTCGAGCCGATCGCGCGCCACCGACAGGGCATAGCGTCTTACCAGCACCGTGCGCAGCGCAAGCGCAATTCCTTCTTCGCCGGCGCGGGCGTCGTAATAGGTTGCCGCCACGTTCGCGATCAAGCTCAGGCGGAATGCCCGCTGGCCTTCCACCGTGGCGAAGTAGTGCTGCAATGCGGCCGCGCTAAGGTTGCGCATTCTGCCCCAAAGGTCGAGCTCGAACGCGCTTACGCCGATCTGCGCGCCGAACTGACTGAACTCGATGGTGCGCGTACTGCCTGCCAGCGCAGGATCCAGGCTCGAGAGCGGCGCCTGGTTGCGGCTGGCACTGACCCCGGCATCAATGCGCGGCACCTGGTTGGCGCGCTCGATCCGATAGAAGGCACGCGCCTGTTCGATACGCGCCGCAGCAGCCGCCAGATCACGGTTGTGGACCAGGGCCTCGCCGATCAGCATGCGCAACTGCGAATCGCCGAAGAATTGCTGCCAGGCCACGTCCTGTGCGCTCGTGCCGACCGCGTTGTCGTCTTCCGAGAACCGGTCGGGCAGTGCAACCACGGGGGCCGGCTCACGCGGCGCGAAGTTGCAAGCGCTCAACAGCATGGCAATCGCCAGCAGCGGCATCAGGCGCCTCATGGTGCCTCCTTGGGCGCCGCGCCCGCCGGGCTACGGCGACCGAGCCATTTACGCGTTGCAACGTAGAACAACGGCGTAAAGAAGACACCGAAGATCGTGGCGGTGATCATGCTGCCCATCACGCTGGTTCCCACCGCCTGACGGCTGGCGGCGCCGGCGCCGGTGGCGAACACCAGCGGCAGCATGCCCAGCACGAAGGTGACGCTGGTCATGATGATGGGCCGCAGGCGCTGGCGCGCCGCATCCAGCACGGCCTCCTCGCGTGGCCGCCCGGCCTGCTCCTCCTTGAGCGCGAACTCAACGATCAAGATGCCGTTTTTCGCCGCCAGGCCGATGATGGTGACCAGACCGATGTTGAAGTAGATATCGGCCGCCATGCCGCGCGCCAGTGTGAACGCGGCCGCGCCCAGCACGCCGAAAGGCAGCACCAGCAGCACCGAGATCGGCACCGACCAACTCTCGTACAAGGCGGAAAGCAAAAGGAACACCACAAGCAGCGACAGCGCGAGCAGCAGCGCCACCTGGTTGCCGGCTTGCCGTTCCTCGAGCGCGGTGCCGGTCCATTCATAGGTCATGCCGGGTGGCAATACCGCATCGGCAATGGTCTCCATCGCGTGCAGCGCATTGCCGCTGGACTGCCCGGGCGCACCTTGACCGGATAGGGTGATGGCGGGAAATCCGTTGTAGCGTTCGAGCTGCTGCGGCCCGCTGATCCAACGGCTGCGGGCAAAGGCCGACATCGGCACCAGCTCGCCGCGATCGTTGAGCAACTGCATGTCCATCACGTCCTGCGGACTCATGCGCTGCGCCGCGTCGGCCTGCATGAATACGCGCAGCACGCTGCCGTCATGCAAAAAATCGTTCACATAGTTCGCACCGAAGGCCAACGCAAGCGCCTGGTTGACCTGCCCCAGTTGCACGCCAAGCGCGCGGGCATGGATACGATCGATCTCAACATAGAGTTGCGGCGCGGGCGGCATGCCATCCAGCCGGACACCGGCCAGCGCCGGACTTTGCGCAGCCGCTGCCATCATGGCGCTGGCCGCCGCGCTCAGGCCCGCGCCGCCTTGGCCCGTGCGGTCCTGCACCTTGAGCGAAAACCCGGCGGCGTTACCCATCGAGGGAATCGGCGGCGGGTTAAGCGCGAAGATCATCGCCTGCGGGATCGTGAAAAAGGCGGCATTGCTGCGCGACACCAACGCATCGACCGATCGTTCGCGTTCCGCCCAGGGGTAGAGGTCGACGAAGGACAGCGCCGCCGTCTGGCCCTGGCCGAAGAAGCTGAATCCGACGACTGACGCCACGTTACGCACTTCGGGCTGGCGCCTCAGGTACGCCTCGGCTTGCGTCACCGCGGCCTCGGTGCGGTCAGCGGTTGCCCCTGGCGCGCCCGTGTACGACACGAAGAAGTAGCCTTGGTCTTCAACCGGCAGATAGCCGCCGGGAATGCGCGAAAACAGCAGGATGGTCAGCCCGCAGACCGCAAGGAACGCCAGCAGCCATCGCACCGGATACTTGAGCATGCGCGCCAACGCCCGCGCATAGCCGGCCGTCAAGCTGTCGAAACCCTGGTTGAACCGGTCGAACACCCAATACTTGGCGCGTGCCAGCTTGCCTTGCGTGCGAGCCGGGGCAGGCCGGAACAAGGTCGCGCACAGCGCCCCGCCGAGCGACAACGCCAGCACGGTCGATATCACGATGGAAACGGCCAGCGTGATCGAAAACTGGCGGTAAATGGCGCCGCTCGACCCGGGAAACATCGCCATCGGCACGAACACCGCGACCAGCACCAGCGTACTGGCCACCACGGGGCCCCAGACCTGCCCGATCGCCTTGCGCGTGGCGGCGCGCGCGTCGAGCTGGTCTTCGTTCATGATGCGCGACACGTTCTCCGACACCACGATCGCGTCATCATTGAGGATGCCGATAGCCACCACCATCCCGAATAGCGACAGCAGGTTGATGGATGCTCCAAACAGGTAGAGCCCGGCGCAGGTGCCGATCAGCGCCACCGGCACAATCACGGTCGGCACCAATGTCGCACGCCAACTCTGTAAAAAGAGGAACACCATGACGGTCACGAGCAGCAAGGCCTCGACCATCGTGCCCATCACCGAGCGCACCGAGGTCACGATGAAGGGCGTCGTGTCGAAGGGTACGCTCCAGCTCACTCCCTTCGGAAACACCGATTCAAGCTCTGCCATGCGTTCGCGCACTTGCTGCGCCACGGCCAGGGCATTTGCATCGTTGGCGAGCTGGATCGCGATCCCGGCGGCTGGCTTGCCATTGACGCTGAGCCGGAAGCCATAGTTTTCGTTTCCAAGCTCCACGTGCGCCACATCGCCCACCGTGACGGTGGAGCCGTCCGGGTTGACGCGCAGGATGATGCGACGGAATTCGGCGGGCGTGGAGAGCTGGCTCTGGGTAATGATGGGCGCGTTGAACTCCACGCCATCGGCCAGCGGCTGATCGCCCAGCGCGCCGCTTGCGGTCTGGGCATTCTGTTCCTGCACCGCGCGCATCACGTCGCCGCTACTCAGGCGGAAACTATCGAGCTTGCGCTGATCGACCCAGATGCGCATGGCGTACGACGAACCGAACAACTGCACGTCGCCCACACCCGGGATGCGGCGCAGTTCATCAAGAACATTATTGGAGACGAAGTTTCCCATCGCGACGGCGCTGACCTCGTCGCTGTCGGATTGAAGCGCGATCAGCATCAGGAAGCCGCTGGACGCCTTGGTCACCGTGACGCCCAGTTGCCTTACCTCGGCCGGCAGCCGCGGCTCTACCCGGCTCAGGCGGTCCTGCACCTGGCCGCGCGCATTATCGAGATCCGTGCCTGGCAGCAGGGTCACGGTGATCTGCGCCGTGCCGTTGGCCCGGCTGACCGAAGATAGGTACAGCAAGTCGTCGACGCCATTCATCTCCGACTCGATCACCGAGGTGACGGTGCGATCGATGGTCGTCGTGTCGGCGCCGTGATAGTTCGCATTGACGGTGATCGACGGCGGCGCGATGTTGGGATACTGCTCCACCGGCAGCAGCCAAAGCGCAATCCCGCCGAACAGCAGGACGAACAGCGCCACCACCCAGGCGAAAATTGGCCGATCGACGAAAAACGAATTCATTGGGCGCCTCCGGAGCCGGCCGCAGCCTGCTGAACACGCTGCCCTGGCGCAACCTTGTGCCAGCCTTCCACGATGATGCGATCCCCAGCACGCAGTCCTTCGCGTACCTCCCAACGGCCGTTGAGCTGCGCGCCCACCGCGACGCGGCGCAGCTGGGCAATGTCGTCGGCGCCCACCACGAACAACGAAGCGCTCTCGGCATTGAGCTGCACGGCGCCGAGCGGCACCCAGATCGTGTTGCCGCGCGCGCCGACCCGCACCCGCCCCGTCACGAACTGGCCGGGCAGCAGCACGCGTCCGGCGTTCTCGAAACGCGCGCGGACGGTTTGCGCGCCCGTGCTGGCATCCACCGTCAGATCAGTGAAGTCGACTCGACCCACTTCGTCATAGGGCCTGCCGTTGGCGAGTGTCAGGTGCACCGGGAAGCGGTCGCCGTCATCAAGTTGCAGCGCCCCGTGCTGCAACTCGTCAACCAGGTCGAGGATCGCGGTGTTGGACTTGGGAAAGGTAGCGCTGATCGGCGATAGCTGATTCACCTGCGCCAGCAGCGTGGCCGATGCGGCGCTGACCAAGGCTCCCTCGCTGACGAGCCCGCGCCCGACCCGGCCCGCGATCGGAGCACGCACGACACAACGCTCCAGCCGCAGCGTAGCAAGCGTGACGGCCGCCTGGGCATCGGTCACGCCGGCCTGAGCCTGGCCGAGCGCAGCCACGGCGGCCTCGAATTCCTGCGCACTCACGGCCTGTCGCTTCACCAATGGCCGGAAGCGGTTCACCACCGATTGCGCATTCTGCCGCACGGCTTCGGCACGCTGTAGCATGGCCCGCGCCTGCGCCAACTGCGCGCGATAGTCGCTGTCATCAATCTGGAAGAGCGGCGCGCCTTCCTCCACGTCGCTGCCTTCGGTAAACAGCAGCTTCTGCACGATGCCATCAACGCGGGCTCGCACCTCGGCGCTTCGGATCGGCACGATACGGCCGGGTAACTCGATGTCGACGTTCGCCGACTCGGCCTGCACGGTGGCAAGCGAAACGAATGCGGGTGGCGGTCCACCACCCACGTTCGTTTCGCGGTCGCCACACCCCATCAGCAGCACGACTAGCAGCAGCGGCGCGACACGGCGCACGGACCTAAGCTCGCCCTTCAGACGCATCACTTCCTACTCCCACTGGGCAGGTTGATCGACAGTGCTGAATAGCCGGCCCGTCGAGGCGCTGGCCTGGGTCTTACGTCAGAACGATCCTTTGCCGCACAAGAACAGCAGGTTGCCCGTGCCTTCCTTGCCCGGTATGCAGATGCATTCCGCAAGCATTGCGGGGCGGGTTTTATGTTGCCCGTTCAAAACCGATATCGTCGCCAATAACCGTCGTGGGGCCGATCGGCAGAGGCTCCGGGTTGGCAATGTTGAGTTTCTTGAAACCGATCTTGTCCTTCCAGACTTTGCGCAGAAAGTCCTCGAACGCCATGATCGTCAACTGTTCGCCGGGGCAGCGGCGATAGCCGAAACCAAACGGGGCAAAGCCCGCGTAATCGCAGACGGGAAGCAGCTTGCCGTCGGCCTCGCCAAAGACGGTACCGAAGCCGCTGTTGCGCAGCGACGCCTTGCGGCCGTCCTTCACCTCAAACGAAGTCAGGTCGAACGGACACTTGGCAAAGCCTATCTGTTTCGCCTTGGCCTCATCGATATCGGCGCTTGTCGGTACCGCTGCGTATCGTGATGGATCGAACTTGTCGGGGTTCGTCCAATGCACGGGGTCGAGGCTCGTCGATGTATGTGGGCTGACGATATAGCCGTGGCGGTCGAACCGAGGTGTCTGCGTTTCGCCCAGTGCGGAAATACTGCCGCCATTCGGTGAAATGAGCCGAAAGAGCTCCATGACGTACGCTTCCAGCGGCGTATAGGGCGCACCCCGCGCATTATCGGGTTCGCTTTCCATCGTTTGCTTGAAAGCGGTTCTGATCGTTGGGTCTCCTACGTCAGAGGCCAACCGGCGCATGATGTTGTAGATGGTGTTGCCCCACTGGCTGAAGGCAACGAAGTTGTGGAAGCACTCGAACACCACATCCTTGTGATTGAAGTACGCGCTGTCTTCGCCGTTCTTCATCCAATACCAGGCGAAGGTCTTTTCGGGGGCCTTCGTCTTTCCGGATGCGATGTCGGCAAGCCTTTCATCGATCCATGACTTCAGGAAGTCCAGGTGGGATCGAACCGTCATGTAGTTTTCGTACACGATGCGCTGCGTGGGGTCGCGATAGGCCAGAACCGTATTGAAGCTCTCGCCGATCTGGCGAACGCGCTTGGGGATCTGGTCATGCGACACGCCCAGGTGCAGGTCCCAATACAGGTCCCAGAATGAATCCAGGTATGTGCGCATCAATGGCCGCCCGGAATTGGCGTCGGACAGAAATCCGTCAAAAAATTTCACAACCTTCCCGCCGTAATGTTCACGGTAGAGATCCGGCGTTACGGCCGACATGTAGATGCGCTTGCGGCGGTTGTCCGGGCCTCGCTTTTCCAGCCCCTGAAGGAATACCGTCACGCCATCCGCCGGATCGGGCCGCCAGGTCTCGCTAAGCAGACCCCATAGATCATTGGGCAGCGCATTTTCCTTGGTAAGCGCAAGATCGATCATCGGAAGAAACGACCGTTCACCCTCGAAAACGCTGACCAGAAAATGCGGGATGATCACGTTTTCCACGTAGGCGGGTTCGAAATCCTTCATGAATTGCGCACGTACGCGGGCGGCGGTTGCCGCCAAATCGCCGGGTGCCGGCGGCGCATTGAGCGGCGGGTCGTAATGCGCCAGGACCGGCTGTGCCGATAACGCTGCAATCGAGGTGGCGCTGCCAGAGAGGAAAGTTCTACGCTTCATCGCAATGCTCCTTGTTGGAGGCAGTCGCCATGCGGGCGTTGTTTCGCCCTACCGACCAGGAGCGAGCGTGGCCTCCATCTCAGTTGCTAGCCATACTCAAAAGTGAGTATGGCGCAAGCGCTTTAAAAGGCTTCCCCCTGCCGCACCGCCAGCGCGGCCGCCGCCGCGCGTGTTTCCACGCCCAGTTTGACGTAGATGTGTTCCAGATGCTTGTTCACCGTGCGCGGCGCCATGCCCAGGATCTCGGCGATATCCCGATTGGTTTTCCCCTTGGCCAACCAGCGCAGCACATCGGCCTCACGCGGCGTCAGACCGTAGGCCGGCGCCAACGCCGCCGTCTCCTGCAACAGCAGCAAGGTCTCGCCGCTACGCCGTGATGCGGACAGACTCAAGGTCAAATGCCCGCGCGCACTGACAACACCCAAGGGTTCAGCCGCCGGTCCGGCCGCCAGATTGCTCGCCACCCAATCCGCCAAGGGCGCCGGCAGATCCGCCGCATCCTCCGCGCAACCAAAATACGCCGCCAACCAGATCCGCGCCTTGCCCGTCTTCCAGATCGGCAGCCCGCGCGCGTCCAGCGCCACCACGGCTCGCGCCGCCGCGTCGATCGCATCAAAGGCCGCCGACAGGCTGCGCGCATTGCGCAAATGCGTTCTTAGCCTGGCCACCACCACATCCGGGTCCAGCGGCTTGGTCACATAATCCACGCCGCCCACCCGAAACCCCTTCAACACGTGCTCGGGTTCGGTCAGGCCCGTCATGAACACCACGGGCACGTCTCCCGCCGTCGGATGCGCTTTCAAGCGCGCGCAGGTCTCGAACCCATCCATCCCCGGCATCACCGCATCGAGCAGCACGATGTCGGGAATCACGAAATCCACCCGTTCTATCGCTGACTGGCCATCCGTTGCCACCAGCACCTGATAACCCGCTGCATCCAATGCGGTGGAGAGCATTTTCAGATTGTCGGGCGCATCATCGACCAGCATGACGAGGTTTTTATCGGGCGTGGGCATGGTGACGCTGTACATGGTGTTTAAGCACCTGATTGAATTCATGCAGTTGAAACTCGCCAGCCAGCGCCCGCAGATGCGTCGTCAATTCGCGCGCCTCGGCCCGGCGGCCCTGTATTTCTTCCAGCTTGGCTTGTATGCCCTTGATATAGCCCATGGCCCCCAGTTCCAGCAGCGCCTCGGCATCTTCTCGCTCGAGTGCCACCCGATGCAGATCACCCGCCGGCAGCGCCGCTTCCACCTGCGCCACCTGCCAGTCCAGCTTGAGCAGGCGGCCGAGGTGACTCAGCAAATCGTCATAGATCACCGGCTTGGCAATGAACGCGTTATGCCCGCGCTGCGCCGGGTCTTTCGGATCCAGCCCCAGGACGTTGGCCGACAGCATCACGATGGGCACGGCCACGCCTTCGTCACGCAAGCGCCGCAACACTTCCCATCCCGTCATCTCCGGCATCGAGACGTCCATCAATATCAGCGCCGGCCGCAGCGTATGTACGCAGGCCAGGCAAGCCGCGCCATGCGGCGCTTCGTGTACCTCAAAGCCCAGCGGCTCCAGCAGGTCGCGCACCAGGCGCCGCTGCGAAGGCTGGTCATCCACCGTCAGAATCCGCAGCCGCTCGCCGCGATAGCCCACCACCAGCCCCGACGGTCGGGCATCGCTGCGCGGCGAACGTACCTCCGGCAAAAACAGCTTTAGCGTGAACACACTGCCGCGGCCGACGGTGCTGCGCACGGTCAACTCGCCGCCCATGATGCCGGTCAGCATGCGGCAGATGGTCAGGCCCAGGCCCGTGCCGGAATCGGCCTGCTCGGCCGCCGCCCAACTGCGCTCAAAGGGCAGGAAGATGCGTTCCAGATCTTCGGCAGGTATGCCTCGGCCGCTATCCTCCACTTCGAACAACACCATATCCGCCGCCGACTTCACGCGCATCGACACCTGGCCTTCCGAGGTGAACTTCAGCGCATTGCTCAACAGGTTGATCAGAATCTGCCGCAGCCGCTTTTCGTCGATATGCACGATGGACGGCAGTTCCGCCGCTTCGTAGCAAAAGCGCAGCCCTCTGAGCGTGCTCTGCGGCCGGAACATCTGCACGATCTGCTCCAGGAACTCCGGCAGGCGCAGTTCGCTGTTCTCCAACCTCAGCCTGCCCGCCTCGATGCGCGCGATGTCCAGCAAACCATCGATCAGGCCGATCAAATGCTTGCCACTGCGATGAATCACATCAATGGCCTCACGCCGCGTCGGTGGCAAGCCCGGGTCACGTTGCAGAATCTGCGCGTATCCCAGAATGCTGTTCAAGGGCGCGCGCAACTCATGGCTCATGCCGCCCATGAAGCGGCTCTTGGCCAGATTGGCGCTTTCGGCTGCTTCCTTGGCCTGCTGCAACTGCGCGTCGGTCTGTTTGTGCGCCTCGATTTCGCGTAGCAGCAAATGGGTCTGACGATCCGATTCCTCTTGCGCCACGCGCCGGCTTTCATGGGCCAGCACCAGCCACCAGGCCACCACGCCGCCGATCAGCAACAAGGCGGCATACAACTTCAAGAAGGTGGGCCGCAAACCCGTGGGGTCCAGGCCGGCCCGCATGAGACTGGCGTACTCCTGGTAGTAGATCAAGCCCAGAATGCCGGCCAGCAGCGACCCCATCCCCGCCACGATCAAGAGATAGTGGCCCAGGCGGCTATGCAGCAGCGGTGTGACCCGCGCCGGCAACAGCCGGTCCAAGACCGCCCGCGTCTGATCTTTCAAGCGTCCCTGCGGTTTGCAGCGATCCTGGCAGCGGGCATCCAGCGTGCAGCACAAGGAACAGATGGCGCCGTTATAGGCCGGGCAATGCGCCATGTCCGGCTGTTCGAAACGGTTGGCGCAGATCACACAGACATGATCCGAACCCGCGACATCCACCGGCGTGCGCGCCAGGTTGTAGCGCCCGCGCGTGCGCCAGGCGATGACAGGCGCGCACACAAATGCCGCCAGCAAGGCCACAAAGGGCGACAAGGCCTGCGCCAGCGCGCCCGCCGTGCCCGGAAACACGCCGGCAAAGGCCAGCAGGCCCAGCGTCATGGCGATCAGCATGCTGCCCACACCGACCGGGTTGATGTCATACAGATAGGCGCGGCGAAACTCGATCTTCTTCGGCGACAGACCCAGCGGCTTGTTGATCACCAGATCCGCCACCAGCGCTCCTATCCAGGCCAGCGCAACGTGCGAGAACACCGCCAGCACGTGCTCCAACGCGCCGAACACGCCCATCTCCATCAGGACCACGGCGATCAGCACGTTGAACACCAACCACACCACCCGGCCCGGGTGGCTGTGCGTGATGCGGGCAAAGAAGTTGGACCAGGCCAGCGAGCCGGCATAGGCATTGGTCACATTGATCTTGACCTGCGAGACCACCACGAAGGCCGTGACCAGGGCCAGCGCCAGGGCGGGATCGCTGACCACATAGGTATAGGCCGCCAGATACATATGGGTGGGGTCGCCCGCTTTGTCGGCCGGCGCTCCCAGGGACAGGGCCAGCCAGGCCAGAAAGGCGCCGCCCAGAATCTTGGCCGCGCCCGGCAAGATCCAGCCCGGACCCGCGCAGATAAGGGCGAGCCACCAGCGCCTGCGGTTGGCCGCCGTGCGTTCGGGCAGAAAGCGTAGAAAGTCGACCTGTTCGCCGATCTGCGTCACCAGCGAGGCGGCCACTGCCACCGCCGAGCCAAACATCAGCAGGTTGAAATTGCCGCCCCGGCCGTCATAGCCCGGAAACCGCAGAAACTCCTGCAAGGTCCCGGGATCCCGGAAGGCGATGAAGGCATAGGGCAAGAGCAGCAGCACCAGCCATATCGGCTGCGTCCATGACTGCAAGCGGCTGATGAAGGTAATGCCATACGCCACCATGGGCAGGATGACCACGGCGCACAAAAGATAGCCGATAGACAGCGGCAAGCCGGTGGCCAGCTCGATGGCCAGCGCCATGATGGCCGCCTCCAGCGCAAAAAAGATAAAGGTAAAGGAGGCGTAGATCAGCGAGGTAATGGTCGAGCCGATATAGCCAAAGCCCGCGCCTCGCGTCAGCAGATCCATGTCCAGGCCATGGCGCGCCGCGTAATAGGCAATCGGCAAGCCGGTCAGGAAGGTGACCAGGGCCACGGCGATGATGGCCCAGAAGGCGTTGATGAAGCCATAGTTCAGCGCCAGCGCACCGCCGATGGCTTCCAGCGCCAGGAAAGACACGGCGCCCAGGGCGGTATTGGCGACGCGGAACTCCGACCATTTGCGAAACGACACCGGCGTGAAGCGCAACGCATAGTCTTCCAGCGTCTCATTGGCGACCCAGGTGTTGTAGTCACGGCGAATCTTGACGATGCGTTGGGGCGCGCTGGCAGACAAATCGGGCTCCGAGGGAGTAGGGGATACGTCATTGAACGTAGATGCCGTTGTAACGCCCCGGGGGCAGGCCTGCCTCTACGTCAATCAACGTATGTTGCACTGCGTCATAGGCTCCTAGTATGCCCTCACCCTCCGGGCCGCGGCATGTGTCGCGCATGCTCGGTTTCCCTGGTCGTGATCCATTGAGGAGTCATCGATGTCTGGCAAAACCCCTTTTGATAATGCCCCGGAACTGCCTTCGCGCCGGCGCCTGGCCCTGGCTTTTGCCTCCCTGCCGCTGTTGGGCATACCGGCGCTGTCGCGCGCGGCCGCCCCGGCCACTTCCGCCATCAACACCACCGGCCTGGCCATTACCGACACCGAAGTCACGGTAGGCCAGTTGCACTCGGCGACCGGCACCATGGCCATCAGCGAAACCGGGTCGATTCAATCCGAGCGCCTGGCCATCGAGCAGATCAATGCCATGGGCGGCATTCTGGGCCGCAAGATCAAGATCATCCAGGAAGACGGCGCCTCGGACTGGCCGACCTTTGCCGAAAAGGCCCGCAAACTGCTGGTCAGCGACAAGGTCGCCACCGTGTTCGGCTGCTGGACCTCGGCCTCGCGCAAGGCGGTCTTGCCGGTGTTCGAGAAAGAAAACGGCCTGCTCTACTACCCGACCTTTTATGAAGGCCTGGAGCAATCCAAGAACGTCTTCTATACCGGCCAGGAGGCCACGCAGCAGATTTTGTCCAGCCTGGACTGGCTGTCGCGCGAGAAGAAAGCGCGCTCGTTCTACCTGATCGGCTCTGACTACATCTGGCCGCGCACCTCGAACAAGATTGCCCGCAAGCATATCGAGAACGTGCTCAAGGGCGAAGTGGTCGGCGAGGAATACTACCCGCTGGGCCACACGCAATTCGGCTCGCTGATCAACAAGATCAAACTGAAAAAGCCCGATGTCGTTTTCGCCGTGGTGGTGGGCGGCAGCAACGTGTCGTTCTACAAACAGCTCAAGGCGGCCGGCGTCACCAGCGGCAAGCAAAAGCTCCTGACCATCTCGGTGACCGAAGATGAATTGCTGGGAATCGGCGGGGAAAACGCCGAGGGCTTCTGGTCGTGCATGAAGTATTTCCAGAGCCTGGACAATGCCAACAACAAGAAATTCGTCGAAGCCTTCAAGGCCAAGTACGGCGCCAATGCCGTGATCGGCGATGTGACCCAGGCGGCCTATCTGGGCCCCTGGCTGTGGAAGATGGCGGTGGAAAAGGCCGGCAGCTTCGATGTCGACAAAGTGGTCGCCGCCTCGGCCGGGCTGGAATTCAAGGAAGCGCCCGAAGGCTACGTCAAGATCGATCCCAACCATCACCTGTGGAGCAAGACCCGCATCGGCCAGATTCGCAAGGACGGCCAGGTTGACGTGATCTTCGAAACCCCGGAGCTGATCAAGCCCGATCCCTTCCCCAAGGGCTATCAGTAATCACCTCGATCCGGGCGCCGCGCGCGGCGCCCTTTCCACTGCCGGGAACCATCCATGGAATCCTTCTCCGATCTCGGGGCCATCCTGCTGATGCAGGGCTTCAACGGCTTATCGGTCTTCAGCGTGCTGTTGCTGATGGCCTTGGGCCTGGCGATCATCTTTGGCCAGATGGGCGTCATCAACATGGCCCATGGCGAGTTCCTGGCGGTGGGCGCCTATTGCACCTATCTCTGTTCCGAACTGGTCCAGCAGTACGCGCCCGGGCTGATGCCGGCCTACTTCTTCATCGCCATCCTGTTGGCCTTTGCCGTGACTTTCGGCCTGGGCTGGTTGGTCGAGTGGCTGATGATCCGTCATCTCTATCGCCGGCCGCTGGACACGCTGTTGGCGACCTGGGGCTTGTCGCTGGTGCTTCAGCAAACGCTGCGCTCGCTGTTCGGCCCGCGTGAAGTCAGCCCCACGCTGCCCGACTGGCTGATGGGGTCCTGGCAACCGCTGGATGGCGTGGACATCCCCATCAACGGCCTGTTCGTCATGTCCATCAGCATCGTGCTGACCGGCGGGCTGCTCTTGGCGTTGTTCCGTTCAACCTGGGGCCTGCATGTGCGCGCCACGGTGCAAAACCGCGCCATGAGCGGCGCGGTCGGCATCGATACGAAGCGCGTGGACCGGGTCACGTTCTCGCTGGGTTGCGGTATCGCCGGCATTGCCGGCGCGGCCTTCACGACCATCGGTTCCACCGGACCAACCAGCGGCTCGCTCTACATCGTCGACACCTTCCTGACCGTGGTGTTTGGCGGCGCGGCCAGTCTGTTCGGCACCATCGCGTCGGCCTTCGTCATCGCGCAGACGCAATCGATCTCGGAGTTCTTCATGACGGGTTCGATGGCAAAAGTGCTGACCCTGTCGGCCATCGTGATCATTCTGATGCTGCGCCCGCAAGGCCTGTTCAGCATCAAGGTACGCAAGTAGGGGGGGGCATCATGCAGAAATTCTTTCGCAATGTCGTGGGTGGGCGTGAAGGGCTGGCCGGGCTGGTGATCCTGGCGCTGCTGCTCTTCGTGGTGTTTCCGCTAAGCCTGGACGTCTTCCGGCTCAATCTCATTGGCAAATACCTTTCCTATGCCTTTGTCGCGCTCGGCCTGGTGCTGTGCTGGGGCTATGGCGGCATCCTGAGCCTGGGCCAGGGGGTGTTCTTCGGCTTGGGCGGCTATTGCATGGCCATGTTCCTGAAGCTGGAAGCCTCGACGCCGGAGGCCACCAAGATTCAGTCCACGCCCGGCATCCCGGACTTCATGGACTGGAACCAACTGACCTCGTTGCCCTGGCTCTGGGTACCCTTCAAAAGCTTCTGGTTCACCTTGATGGCGGTACCGGTGCTGCCCTGCCTGCTGGCCTTGATTCTGGGTGTGGCCATGTTCAAGCGCCGCGTGGGCGACACCTATTTCGCCATCGTGACGCAGGCCGTGGCCCTGATCCTGTCGGTGCTCATCATCGGCCAGCAAGGCTGGACCGGCGGCGTCAATGGCATCACCGATCTGAAGACGCTGCTGGGCTGGGATATCCGCACCGACAGCGCCCGGCTGGTGCTGTATTTCATCAACGGCGTGCTGCTGTTTGCCTGCATCCTGTTCGGCCGCTACCTGCTCTCGTCCAAACTGGGCAAGCTCTTGATGGCCATGCGCGACAAAGAAGAGCGCGTGCGCTTCTCGGGCTACGACGTCGCCAGCTTCAAGGTCTTTGTCTTCTGCGTGGCCGCCGTGTTCTCGGCCATCGGCGGGGCCATGTTCACCTTGCAGGTCGGCTTCATGTCGCCTTCCTTCGTGGGCATCGTGCCGTCCATTGAAATGGTCATCTTCGCCGCGGTCGGCGGCCGCCTGTCGCTGCTGGGCGCGGTCTACGGCACGCTGCTGGTCAACTTCGGCAAAAGCTATTTCTCCGAGGCTTTCCCGCAGCTCTGGCTGTTCCTGATGGGCGGCCTGTTCATTGCCGTCGTGATGGCCTTCCCCAACGGGCTGGCCGGTCTGTATCACCAATACGCCCAAAAACGCCTGGCGCGCAAAGCACCGCGCCGCGAGGCGGATGGCGCCACGGAGGCAGCATGAACCCCTCAGAGTTCGCGTTGTACATCGAAGGCCTGACCGTCTCGTTCAACGGCTTTGTCGCCGTCAACGACCTCAACCTGTATGTCGATCAAGGAGAGCTGCGCGTGGTCATCGGCCCCAATGGCGCCGGCAAGACCACGCTGCTGGATCTGATCTGCGGCCGCACCAAGGCCACCGCCGGCTCTATCCGCTTCAAGGACACGGAGCTGACCGGTCTGGCCGAGTATGAAATCGTGCGCGCCGGCGTGGGCCGCAAGTTTCAGACCCCCTCTATCTACGAAACCCTGTCCGTGCGCGAAAACCTGGAAGTGTCGTTCCCGGCCGGGCGCAGCGTGTTTGGTGCGCTGACTTTCCGGCGTAGTGCGGCCGTGATCGAACGGGTCGAGCAGGTGGCAGAAGAGATTTTCCTTGCCGATCATCTGGACCGCTCGGCGGAGCTGCTCTCGCACGGCCAAAAGCAATGGCTGGAAATTGGCATGCTGCTGATGCAGGAGCCCGAGCTGATGATGCTGGACGAACCAGTGGCCGGCATGAGCGTGTCCGAGCGCGAGCGCACCGCCGAACTGCTCAATCGAATCAGCCGCAATCGATCGCTCATCGTGATCGAGCATGACATGGAGTTCGTGAAGAACATCGCGCACAAGGTCACGGTGCTGCACCAGGGCCGTGTACTGGCCGAGGGCAGCATGGACATGGTGCAGTCCGATCCGCGCGTGGTTGAAGTCTATCTCGGCCACTGAGGCCAGGAGGCAATATGTTCAATATCGCTGGCCTGGTGTCAGGCTATGGCCAAAGCAAAGTCATCCACGGTGTCGACCTTGCCGTGTCTGCCGGTGAAATCGTCGCCGTGATGGGCCGCAACGGCATGGGCAAGACCACGCTGTTCAAAACCATGATGGGCATGCTGCCCACCATGCAGGGCTCGATCTCGCTGGACGGCAAGCCGCTTGAACGCCTGGAGAGCCATCAGCGCGTGCGCAGCGGGGTGGCTTACGTGCCGCAAGGCCGCATGATCTTCCCGACGCTGACCGTGGAAGAGAACATCCGTACCGGCATGCGCGGGCGGGCACTGCGCGACACCATTCCGGAAGATATCTACGCCCTGTTCCCGGTGTTGCACGACATGCGCGGCCGGCGTGGCGGCGATCTGTCCGGCGGGCAGCAACAGCAGCTTGCCATCGCCCGCGCCCTGGTCACCAACCCGCGCGTGCTGCTGCTGGACGAGCCCACCGAGGGCATACAGCCGTCCATCATCAAGGACATCGCCCGCAGCCTGCTGGAGATTCGCACGCTGCGCAATCTGGCCATCGTGGTGTCCGAACAAGTCTTGAGTTTCACCATGCAGATCGCCGACCGGCTCATCGTGATCGACAAGGGCCGCTTCGTGCACGAAGACCCGCGCGAGCGCGTTGACGAGAAGACGATCAGCAAATACCTGTCTGTCTGAAGTCGTTGTCCACCTCAAAGGAGCATGACATGCCTGAAACCCTGATCAAGGTCGACCTGGCCCAATCCCCCTACGAAAACGAAGGCGTGCACAATCGCTGGCATCCCGATATTCCCATGGCGACGTGGGTCAAGCCGGGCGATGACTTCGTGCTTGAAACCTACGACTGGACGGGCGGCGCGATCAAGAACGATGACGATGCCTCTGACGTGCGCGATGTGGACCTGTCCACGGTGCACTTCCTGTCGGGCCCGGTCGGCGTCGAGGGCGCCGAGCCCGGTGACTTGCTGGTGGTGGACCTGCTGGATATTGGCGCCAAGCAGGAAAGCCTGTGGGGCTTCAATGGCTTTTTCAGCAAGAACAATGGCGGCGGGTTTCTGACCGAACACTTTCCCTCGGCGCAAAAATCGATCTGGGATTTTGAGGGCATGTTCACGACCTCGCGCCATATCCCCGGTGTGCGCTTCGCCGGACTCATCCATCCGGGCTTGATCGGCTGCCTGCCGGATCAGGCACTGCTGGACACGTGGAATGAGCGTGAACAGAAGCTGATCGACAGCGATCCGGAACGCGTGCCGCCCCTGGCCAATCCGCCGGCGCCCAAGACGGCGCATATGGGCAAGCTGAAGGGGGCTGAGCGCGATCGCGCCGCCGCCACCGGTGCGCGCACCGTACCGCCGCGCGAGCACGGCGGCAACTGCGACATCAAGGATCTGTCGCGCGGTTCTCGGGTGTTCTTTCCGGTTTACGTCAACGGTGGCGGCCTGTCGGTCGGCGACCTGCACTTCTCGCAGGGCGATGGCGAGATCACCTTCTGCGGCGCCATCGAAATGGCGGGCTGGGTGCATATGCGGGTGTCGCTCATCAAGGGCGGCATGGCCAAGTACGGCATTCGCAATCCCATCTTCAAGCCCAGCCCCATCACGCCCAACTACAAAGACTATCTGATCTTCGAAGGCATTTCGGTCGATGAAGGCGGCAAGCAGCACTATCTGGACGTGCACATCGCCTATCGCCAGGCCTGCCTGAACGCCATTGAATACCTGAAGAAGTTTGGCTATTCGGGCGCGCAGGCGTACTCGATATTGGGCACGGCGCCGGTGCAGGGCCACATCAGCGGCGTGGTGGACATTCCCAATGCCTGCGCGACCTTGTGGCTGCCGACC
>Ga0160437_1000404_pt1 | contig 23003 bp, 20 predicted proteins | sample HID1975I_E0MG_FD_108227 | JGI IMG/M metagenome (GOLD analysis project Ga0160437, IMG submission 108227) | Enriched soil microbial communities from UW Madison campus, WI, USA - HID1975I_E0 MG | ecosystem: Environmental > Terrestrial > Soil > Unclassified | place: USA: Madison, Wisconsin... | reverse complement strand
CGGGCCTTGTCGATGTCCAAGTCTGCGACCACGACGCCTGCGGCCCCTTCCCTCGCAAAGCGTCGACATAGTGCGGCGCCGATGCCGGACGCGCCCCCCGTGACCACAGTCACCTTGTCTTTGATCTTCATGGTTGTCTTTCATGCAGCGGCGTGCAGGTATATTTGGCTGACCCCGGGAGAGGTCTGTTAGTGATAGATCTCGAACAGTCCGGCAGCGCCCATGCCACCTGCAATGCACATCGTCACGACTGCGAAGCGACTGCCCGGCCGTCGCCGGCCCTCCAGCAGCACATGTCCCGCGAGTCGTGCCCCAGTCATTGCAAAAGGGTGCCCGATCGAGATGGCGCCGCCATTGACGTTCAGACGCTCCTCGGGAATGCCGAGCTTCTGCTGGCAATAGATGGCTTGCGAGGCAAAGGCTTCATTGAGCTCCCAAAGGTCGATGTCATCCATCTTGAGGCCGTGGCGCGCGAGCAGTTTGGGGACCGCGAAGACGGGGCCGATGCCCATCTCATCGGGCTCACAGCCGGCGACCGCAAAGCCTCGAAAGGCGCCGAGGGGCGTGAGGCCCAGCCGCTCTGCCTCCTTGGCTTCGACCATGACGCAGGCCGATGCGCCATCCGACAGTTGAGAGGAATTTCCGGCCGTGATGAACTGATCGGGCGCTCTCACCGGCGTCAGTTTGGCGAGTGCTTCCGCGGTGGTGCCAGGCCGGTTGCAGCGGTCTGTTTGAACGGTGACCGTGCGGTGGCTCACCTCCTTGGTGTTCTTGTCGAAGTCGGCCATGGTGGTCGTGCAGGAAATTATTTCTTCCTGGTAGTGACCGGCGTTTTGGGCCTCGTAGGTCTTGCGTTGGCTTTCGGCGGAAAACGCGTCTTGCGCCTCGCGGGAAATGCCGTACCGCGCAGCAACGATGTCTGCGGTGTCGATCATCGTGAGATACATGCCTGGCTTGTGCTCGGCGATCCACGAGTCCTCGGGCTGGGCGTCGTTGCGGGTTTGCAGCAGCGAAATGGACTCGACGCCGCCTGCGATCATCGCAGGCGCGCCATCGCTCACGATGCGCCCGGCGGCGATGGCGATGGCCTGAAGGCCAGATGCGCAAAATCGGTTGACCGTGGCTCCAGCGATCTCGATCGGGAGTTCCGCACGCACCACGGTTTGACGTGCGATGTTGCGCCCGGTCGCGCCTTCGGGATAGCCGCATCCGAGGATTAGGTCTTCAATGAGGCCGGGGTCCAAGCGGGATCGCTCGACCGCGGCGCGCACAGCAAATGCCGCCAGCGTTGGTCCTGGGGTCGCGTTGAATTCACCGCGGTGCGACTTGGTCAGCGGAGTTCTTGCGGTGGATACGATCACTGCTTCGCGCATGGATTGCCTTTCGTTTACTTGAGGGGCGCCAGGGGTTGGCGATTGAGGGCATCGAAGTCCTGCCCTCGATGGACGAGGTCCTGTAGAAGAGTGGCCGGGCGCCAGAAGTAACCGTCTTCCTTGGAGAATTCCTCGATGTCGTTGAGGATGACTTCTAGGCCGACGAAGTCCGCATACTTCATGGGGCCACCGCGATAGCGGGGAAACCCATACCCGTGGACAAACGTGACATCGACGTCAAGCGGGCGAAGCGCGATGCGCTCCTGCACGACCTTCGCCCCCTCGTTCACGATCGCTGCCACGAAGCGGCGAACGATGTCCGTGCGGTCGAATCGGCGAGGTGTGATCCCGGCGCGTGCGCGCTCCTGCGCCACCAGGGATAGCACTTCCGGATCCGGTGTGCCCGTGCGAGATCCGTCGGAGTAGACGTACCATCCTCTGCCGGTCTTTTGCCCGAACCAGCCGCGCTCGCACAGGCGGTCCGCAATCGCGACGTAGCGGCTCTGGGGGGAGCGGGTAGCCGCCCGCCGCTTGCGCGTGGCCCAGCCGATGTCGCCGCCGGCAAGGTCCATAACCTGGAAGGGACCCATCGGAAAGCCGAATTCACGCAGCGCCTCGTCAATCTCGTAGGGGGATGCGCCATCCTCCAGCAGAAAGTCCAGTGCTAGGCGATAGGAGGCAAAGATGCGATTGCCAATGAACCCGTCACAAACGCCCGCGCGAACCGGGAGCTTGCCCAGTGCCTTGGCCAATGCGAATCCTGTGGCTACCACGTCCGCTGCCGCCTTGTCGGGTACAACGATCTCGAGCAGCCGCATGACGTTGGCCGGCGAGAAGAAGTGCAAGCCGATCACATCCTGAGGGCGAGAGGTGCGCTCCCCAATGGAATTCAGGTCCAGGTAGGAGGTGTTGGATGCGAGGATTGCGCCGGGCCTGCACACGCGGTCCAGCTCAGAGAAGACCTCGTGCTTAACTTGCATGTCCTCAAACGCTGCCTCGATGACGAGGTCTGCTTGGTTGAGAGCGTCGAATTCGAGGGAGGCAGTGAGTCGCGCCAGGCGCTCGGCGCTTGCGCCCGGCTCCAGCCGGCCCTTCGCAACAGCGGCTTGGTATAAGCGCTCGACGTTCCCGCGTCCCCGCTCGAGCGAGGCCTGATCACGTTCGACCATGGTGACGGGAAGTCCGGCATCCAGCAGCGCCACCGCGATCCCGGCACCCATGGTGCCCCCGCCAACAACGCCGACCCCCTGGATCGCGCGGGGGATGGCGGCATGCGTTTCAGGCGCCTTGAGCACCTGCCGCTCTGCGAAAAATGCGTGGACCAATGCAGGGTGCTGCGGGTTTTGCTGGCAAGCAAGATAGGCCTCGCGCTCGGCGGCCATCCCCTCTGTGAAAGGCCGTTGAAAGGCGGCCTCGATTGCGTCCACGATCCTGGAGGGCGCAACGAGTTGTCCGTTCTTTGTCTTGAGCCCCTCGCGCGCCGCTCGAATGGCTTCAGCGGCATGGGCTCGATCCGGGATGCTGAAATCCCGCGTGCGGCGAAGCGGCGCTCGACGGTCGACGAGTTCGTGTGCGTAGTTGAGGCCCGCCTCTACTGGATCCTCGCCGTCTGCGATCGAATCGACCAGACCGAGGCGCCGTGCCTCCTGGGTGCCGATGCGCCTGCCGGTAAGGATGAGATCCAAGGCGCTCCGCACACCTGCAACGCGTGGCGTTCGCTGGGTGCCGCCGGCTCCAGGAAGCAGGCCGAGTTTGACTTCGGGCAAAGCGAACTCGGCCTCCCGCAAGGCCACGCGATAGTGCGCAGAGAGGGCCAGTTCCAGGCCGCCGCCTAGTGCTGCCCCATGAAGGGCTGCGATGACGAGTTTGGTGCACGATTCGATGCGCGCGCAGACCTCGGGAAGTATCGGTTGCGCTCGAGGATTGCCGAATTCTTTGATGTCGGCGCCGCCGATAAACATGCGGCCTGCGCCGGCGATGACGATCGCCGCGATCTCGGAATTGGCTTCGGCCGATTCAATGGCCGCAACCAGGCCGCGGCGGACTTCCGCACCCAACGCATTGACGGGTGGGTTGTCGATCTGAACGACAAGGATGTTGCCTCGTCGGGTGCAACGAATGGGGCCAGAGGCGGCGGGAACCGAGTGGGTCATTGGAATGGGGGTAAGGAGGACGATGGAAGGACTGGTCGCGCCGGCGCAGTGCTCAGCGGCCTGCGAAATGGGGTGACCGCCGCGTCGAAGCAGCCGCGACGCCTTCCCGGAAGTCGGCGGACATGAAGTGCACCAGTTGCTCTTTCGTCTCGTGCTCGAGCGCGATCTTGAGATCGGCGAGCAATTGGCCACGAAGCGTGGACCGCATGGACTGGACCGCTCGGGGTGCGCAGGCGGCTATCTCGGCGGCCCAAGCCTGCGCGCGCCTCAACACATCGGCTTGCTCCACCAGTTCATCGGCAAGACCGATATGAACTGCTTCGGCGCCGTCCACGGCACGCCCAGTCAGGAGCATTTGATTGGCCCGCTGCGGCCCGATCAGTCGCGGCAGGGTGTGACTGATTCCGAACCCGCAATGAAAGCCCAGGCGCGCGAAGTTCGCGACGAAGCGCGCTTCGCGACAGGTCACGCGAAAGTCCGCCACTAGCGCAAGCCCCAGGCCGCCGCCAATAGCTGGTCCGTGCACGGCTGCCACGAGCGGCTTGGTCGCGGAAAACAGCCTGAGTCCCTCCGCGTAGAGGGGGCGGGGGTCGTGGACCTCCGGCGTCTCGGGCGTGTCGTCGGAGAACGAGAGGTTCGCTCCGGCGCAGAACGAGCGACCTTGCGCCGCCAACACGATGGCGCGGCATTCCTCTTGCGCGCAAAGCGCCTGCACTTCATTCGCTAAGGCGGTCAGCGTGGCCGTATCAAAGTAGTTGTGCGGCGGCCGGCGAAGCACGACGGTGCCAACGTGGTCTTCCAGGGTGCTGCTCACCGGCGCGAGGTTCGAGAGGTGTTGTTGCATTTTCTGATTCACATCCATGATGAAGAAATCTACATACGTGTTATCATAGATCAAACTAGGGAGTTCGAAACAGCTGTTTGCCAGGCCGGAATGTCACGCAGCGACCGGCTTTTTTTTGGAGACAACATGCCTTTGGAATCTGCGACGCAGGCCGACCCGCCGCCGAAAGCGCATTTACGGGGCCTTGGAGACCCAGCGCAGTCCCTCTACTCTGGTGCCATGCCCGTGGAGCGGCGCTACGCCTTCGACGAAGGCAGGCTCCGGGCATTTGTGCAATCCCATGTCGAGGGATTCGACGGAGACCTGGTGATCGAGCAGTTTCGCGGTGGGCAATCCAATCCCACTTTCCTTCTGCGATGCGGTGCGCGTTGCTGCGTGCTCAGGCGTAAGCCCATGGGAGATTTGCTTCAGTCCGCGCATGCGATTGACCGCGAATACCGGGTGATCCGGTCGCTGTGGGAAGTTGGTTTCCCCGTTCCGCGTCCCTACGCGTACTGCAAGGATCCGAGCATTGTCGGGAGCGACTTCTATTTGATGTCCTTCGTCGAGGGACGTGTGTTCTGGGACCCAGCGCTGCCCGGTGAATCGCCGCAAACCCGACGCGCGATTTACCAGGAGGCCGGGAAGCTCATCGCGCGTCTCCATACAGTTGACATCGAGGCGGCGGGCTTGGCTGACTACGGGCGCCAGGGCGGATACCTCGCACGGCAGATCAAGCGCTGGACCTCGCAGTATCGTGCGTCCGAGACGCAGGCCTGCGAGGACATGGATCAGCTGATTCAGTGGCTACCCGAGAACCTTCCCGTTGACGACGTCGTCTCCCTTGTCCATGGAGACTTTCGGTTGGACAACTTGGTGTTTCACCCGACAGAGCCGAGGGTGCTAGCAGTGCTCGACTGGGAGCTGTCGACTCTCGGTCACCCGTTGACGGATTTCGCCTACCACTGCATGCCTTGGCACACCTTGCCCGGGTCGACTCGCGGCTTGGCGGGTCTGGACCTTGCAGAACTCGGCATCCCTTCAGAGGCTGAACATGTTCAGCTCTACGGCGAAATCGCAGGTCGCTGTGGAACAGACGATTGGGACTTCCACCTCGCATTCAGCCTGTTCAGGGTGGCGGCTATATCTCAGGGCGTCTACCGGCGTGGCCTCGATGGAAACGCATCCAATTCGAGAGCCTTGGAGGCAGGCGAACGCGCAAGGCTCTTTGCGGCGCTCGGCTGGAATATCGCGCGTCGAGCAAGAGGCTGCTGATGAGGCGGCCCGATTCACGAGATTCCTCAACACCTTAACCAATGGAGACAAAGAGATGACTCAAACTAGCGTGTTCTCGTTCATTCGAGGGCTCATCCTTGCCTGCATAAGCGTCGGCACTGCTTTGGTAGCGCATGGTCAGACCGTCTATCCGACGCGCAATATCCAGCTCATCAATCCTTTTCCTCCTGGAGGTACGTCGGACATCATCGCGCGCTCTTTCGCGCATGAACTCGGCGCGGAGCTGGGGCAAACCGTGTACGTGGACAACAAGGCAGGGGCTGGCGGCACGGTTGGGGCAGAGTTCGTTTCAAGGGCTGTGCCCGACGGGTACACCTTGCTGCTTTCGAACTCAAGCATGCTCGCGGTGTCACCGTTGCTCTATACGCAGGCCAGGTTCAACGTCGAAAAGGACTTGTCGCCGGTAGCGGTGCTCGTGCAGGGAGCCAATGTACTGCTCGTCAATACAGAGCTGCCGGTCAAATCCCTTGCCGAACTCGTCGCGTTCGCGAAGGCAAAGCCCGGCACGCTCAATTTCGGCTCTACGGGCGGGGGAACGACCACGCACTTGGCCGGCGAAATGCTCAAGCAGATGACGGGCACACAGATACAGCACGTTCCATATCGGGGTGCTGGTCCGGCAATGACGGCGCTGCTCGCGGGCGACGTTCAGATGATGTTCGACAACATCCCTTCTGCCATCCAACAGATTCGCAGCGGGAAGGTGCGGCCCATTGCGGTGACGGGACCTTCGCGGGTGGATGCGCTGCCAAGTGTACCGACGATGCAGGAGGCCGGACTGCCCAGGTTCGAGGTTACGGGTTGGTTCTCCCTCTCGGCGCCAGAGAAGACACCGAAAGACGTGATCGCTCGACTGAACGCCGCCGCGCAAAAAGTGCTGCAGTCCGCCGAATTTCAGAAGCGCATTGCCGAACTTGGCTACCAGACCGTGGGCGGCAGTCCCGAGAAGATGGCAGAGATGACCCGGGCGGAAGTTGCGCGCTGGACGCCAATCGTCAAAGCATCGGGCGCAAAGATCGAATAGCAAGATTTATCAGTCAAGGAGCACACAGTGAGCTTGTTTCCAGTAAGTGAAAAGTCGGCCCAGTTGCATGAACGCGTTTCGGGGTTCATGGACGCCCACATCTATCCCAACGAGGAGCGCTTTCACGAGGAGTTGCAGAGCTCCCGTCGCGCCGGCAATCCGTTTCAGCCGACCAAGGTTGTCGAGGAACTCAAGGCGCTGGCCCGAGAGCAGGGGCTATGGAACCTCTTCTTGCCCGAGTCTCGTTCCGGCGCGGGATTGACGAACGTCGAATATGCACCGTTGTGCGAGCTCATGGGGCGCACGCACTTCGCGGCAGAGGTGTTCAACTGCTCGGCACCTGACACGGGCAACATGGAGACGCTCGAGCGATATGGAACGGAGGCGCAAAAGGAACGTTGGCTCGGGCCCCTTCTGGAAGGAACCATCCGATCCGCCTTTGCCATGACAGAACCGGACGTCGCATCCTCCGATGCGACGAACATCCAATCCCGCATCGAAAGAGCCGGAAACGAGTACGTCATCAACGGTCGGAAGTGGTGGACGTCGGGTGCCGTTGACCCGCGCTGCGAGTTGCTGATCTTCATGGGTAAGAGCGACCCCGAAAACCCGAACCGGCATGCACAGCAGTCTATGGTGCTGATCCCTATGAAGACGCCAGGTGTCAAGGTCGTGCGCAGTCTTTCCGTCTTTGGATACGACGACGCGCCGCATGGCCATGGAGAGGTGCGATTTGAAGATGTGCGGGTTCCTGCCGAGAATCTCTTGCTCGGCGAAGGGCGAGGTTTCGAGATCGCGCAGGGTCGCCTGGGCCCCGGACGAATCCACCACTGCATGCGCCTAATCGGCTTGGCCGAACGTGCTCTAGAGGCCATGTGCCGGCGTTCGCTCAAGCGCGTGGCCTTCGGCCGCGCTATTGCTGACCACGGGGTTACACGCGAGAGGATCGCGAACGCGCGCATTCTCATTGATCAGGCACGGCTGCTCACGCTGCAAGCCGCCCATCGAATGGACACCGTCGGCAACAAGGTGGCGCGCCAGGAGATCGCGATGATCAAGGTGGCCGCCCCGAACATGGCATGCCAGGTCATCGATTGGGCGCTGCAGTCGCATGGCGCAGGCGGTGTTTCCGACGACTTCATGCTCGCCTATGCCTATGCTCGTGCGAGGACAACCAGAATCTCGGACGGGCCCGATGAGGTGCATCGAAATCAGATCGCCAAGCTCGAGTTGGGCAAGTACCTGCAGACCGACGATCGCGCAACTGTCGCGTCCGTTCGTTAGCGACCCAATGGAAGGACGTCAAGTGAAGGAATTCAATCTGTTCGATCTCGCTGGACGCGTTGCGATTGTCACCGGGGCCTCCAAGGGCATCGGCCGTGCGATCGCTGAGCGGCTCGCACAACATGGCGCAAAGGTCGTGGTTTCATCTCGCAAGCTCGAGGCTTGTGAGGTTGTGGTGGCCGGCATTCGCGATCGCGGCGGCGAGGCCATCGCGATCGAATGCCACATTGGACGCAAGCCGGACCTGCTCGCATTGGTCAATGCCGCGCAGGAAGCTTGGGGGCGCATCGACATCCTGGTTTGCAACGCCGCCGTGAATCCGCATTTCGGGCCGAGTTCGGAAATTCCGGACGAGGTCTTCGATAAGGTGATGGCAACCAACGTTAAGAGCAACCTGTGGCTTAGTCATATGGTCGCCCCTGTGATGGAGCGCGGGCAAGGCGGCTCCATTGTCATCATCTCCTCCATTGGTGGCCTGCGAGGCTCGCCTGTGCTGGGCGCGTATGCGATCTCCAAGGCGGCGGATATGCAGCTGGCACGCAATCTCGCGACAGAGTTCGGCCCCCAGAACATTCGCGTGAACTGCATCGCGCCGGGCCTCGTTCGAACTGATTTCGCGCGGGCATTGTGGGAGAACCCCGGGATCCAAGCCAAACGAACGAAGGACACTCCGCTGCGTCGCATCGGTGAGCCGGACGAGATTGCGGGAGCGGCCGTCTTTTTGGCTGCCTCCGCAAGTGCGTTCATGACTGGTCAGACGTTGGTGATCGATGGCGGTGTGACGGCCGGATCACCAGCGGTCGAGGATTGAGGCCCGCTCATGGACGCGTTTTCCATTAAGCCATGTGCTCTCGACGCCCGGTGCGAGGCTCTGCGCTCCGACGTGCGAGGCTTTCTCGAGGACGCACTTGCCGGGCGCTCGCCTGCACAGAAGGCCGAAAGCTGGAACGGCTTTGACCGGGAATTCAGCAGAGCCCTCGGGGCGAAGGGTTGGATTGGCATGACGTGGCCCAGGCGCTATGGAGGCCATGAGCGAACGGCGCTTGAGCGCTATGTGGTGCTCGAGGAAGTGCTTGCTGCAGGCGCTCCAGTGGCCGCTCATTGGGTCGCGGATCGTCAGAGCGGTCCGCTGCTGCTAGCGCATGCCGACGAGGAGACACGCTTGCAGTTGCTGCCCGCCATGGCCCGCGGAGAACTCGTCTTCTGTATTGGCATGAGCGAGCCAGATTCCGGCTCAGATCTGGCTTCCATCCGCACGCGGGCGGAGCGCGTCGGCGACGGCTGGAAGCTCTACGGCACGAAGCTTTGGAGTTCGCACGCAAGTCGGGCGGACTTCATGATCGCGCTCGTTCGGACGTCGGCGCTCAAGGAGGCGAAGCATGCGGGGCTTTCGCAGTTCTTGGTGGACCTCAGCACGCCCGGGATCGAAGTGCGCCCCGTCAAGAATCTCTTGAAAGAGCCGGACTTTTGTGAGGTCGTCTTCGATGGGGCGTATGTACCCCAGCATGCACTTCTTGGCCGGGAAGGCGATGGCTGGTCCCAGGTGACCGCCGAACTCGCACTGGAACGCAGCGGACCCGAACGCTATTTGAGCAGCGTGCAGTTGATGGTCGAGATGCTGCAAGCAGCAAGCGCTGGCGATCGTCACCAGGCGGTCGAGATCGGCCGGCTAGTCGCTGACTTCGCGACGCTCCGAAGGATGTCGCTGGGTGTGGCGGGGATGCTGTCGAGTGGCACAAGTGCGGGCACGCTCGCGCCGCTGGTCAAGGACCAGGGCGCCCTGCTCGAGCAGCACATCCCCGAGGTTGCCCACGATCTATTCGGTGGTGCCATGGACCGCGTCCCGTCGCTGGAGGCCGTCATGCGGTACACCGTTCAGGCGGCGCCTTCGTTCTCGCTGCGTGGAGGCACGCGTGAGATCCTTCGTGGGATTGTTGCAAGGGAGCTCGGACTCAGATGACCGACATTGAACTTCTGATCGCCGAGGGCGCCCATCGTCTGTTCGCCGACCTCGGTGCCCGGACCACTGTCGAGATGATGGAACGAGGAGAATGGCCGGCTACAGCCTGGACGCAACTTGTGGATAGCGGCTTCCTGGATGTCCTCATGGCCTCCGGCACTGAGCAGGAAACGGGGCACTGGAGCCAGGCCTTCCCGGTGCTGCATGCTGCTGGTCTGCATTGCGTGCCGCTACCGGTCGGGGAGCCGATCATTGCGAAAGCGCTGGCTTCTAAGGCGGGTCTTGGCGCAGCGACAGGCTTGTTGACGTTCGTCCACGCTGGACCTGAATTGCGTGCAGAGTTTCGCGGCGATCGGCTGGTGCTTACAGGCCATGTGAACGCTGTCCCTTGGGCCCGGTTCGCGGTCGGCATGGTGCTCTCGGCCAAGATCGATGATGCAACCGTCCTGGCGTTGGTCAATCTCCAAGGGCCAACAATAGAGCTGCGTGACGGGCGCAATGCGGCCGATGAGCCGCGCGATGCAGTTATCCTCAAGGAGGTTGAGGCATCCAACTGGACGCACCTGACACCCGATCGAGCGGACGATCTGCTCAACTTCGGTGCGCTCGCTCGATCCGCAATGCTGGTTGGAGCGGCGGAGTCGGCGCTGAGCCTGGCGCTCCAGTATGCGGGCGAGAGACGTCAGTTCGGACGAGCGCTGTCACAGTTCCAGGCTATCCAGCAGATGCTGGCCATGCTTGCAGGCGAAGTAACCGCGGCCAAAACAGTGACCCGCGCGGCCTTTGATGCCGCGGCCCCAGAGCCGAGGCCCTTTGACGTCGCCGTTGCCAAGATCCGGGCAGGGCGTGCGGCTGGGCTGGCGGCATCTATTGCGCACCAAGTTCACGGGGCCATAGGGTTTGCTGCGGAACACAATTTGCAACTTCGCACGCGTCGGCTGTGGTCCTGGCGCTCTGAAGACGGCGCGGAGTCCGACTGGGCCGAGCGCCTGGGGAGAACTGCAATTGAAGGTGGCGGCGCCTCCTTCTGGAGGTACTTGACAGCCGAACAAGCAGCACGGAAAGGGCTCGAAGTATGAGTGACAGAGACGCAACGCAGGGGCCCCTCGCAGGGATTCGAGTCCTTGACCTCACCGCAGTCGTGCTGGGTCCTTTGACAACGCAGATCCTCGGCGACTACGGTGCTGACGTGATCAAGGTGGAGTCTCTGGAAGGCGATCTGATGCGCCCTGCGCGTCCCTATCGGCAACCTGGCATGGGCGCCACATTCCTGTCAATCAATCGCAACAAGCGCTCTGTCGCGATCGACCTGAAGACGCCTGAGGGTGCCGCTGCCATCTCGCGGTTGATCCCAAAAGTCGACGCACTGGTCCACAACATGCGAGTGCCCGCGATCGAGAAGCTCGGGTTCGGCTATGAGCAAGTCCGGAAGCTAAATCCCTCCATCGTCTACTGCGCCGCCACCGGCTTCGGTCAGCAGGGGCCTCACTGGGAGCGCCCCGCATTCGATGACATTATCCAGGCAGCTTGCGGTCTGGTCGATTTGAACCGCTTGGGCAAGGGTGATCCGGACTACACACCAACGCTTATCGCCGACAAGACCGTAGGCGTGGCCATGGTCAACGCTGTGCTTGCCGCACTATTGCACCGTGCTCGTACCGGGCAGGGACAGTACGTTGAAGTCCCGATGTTCGAGACCATGGTGTCGTTCATGCTGGCTGAGCATCTGGGCGGCTTAAGCTTTGAGCCATCGGTCCAGAAAGCAGGCTATGGCAGGTTGCTGACGGGCGGGCGGCGGCCGTCACCTACAGAGGATGGCTTCATCGCAATCCTGCCGTACACGCCCGTTCAATGGACCACGTTCTTCCACGGAAGCGGGCGGGATGACCTAGCGGCGCACTTTAGGGTCGATGATCGAGATCAGCTAAACGGGAACATCTCAAAGATGTATGCGGAGATGTATCGGATTACGCCGACGCGCACGACCGAGCAGTGGATGGAATTTTGCGATTCCAACGACATTCCCGCGACGCCGATCTACTCGCTCGACGAACTACCCGAGCATCCGCATCTGCAGGCCGTCGGGCTCTTCGAGTCAGCGGACCATCCGCACGTCGGGCGGATCCGATACGTTAATCCACCTGCGCTCTTCTCCCAGACCCCCGCCAGCGTGCGGCGGCACGCTCCTCTTCTGGGCGAGCACACCGCTGAGGTGCTTAGGGAGGTAGGGCTGGACGATGATGAGATTGCTGAACTCGTTCGCCGAAACATCGCGCTGCTGGCTGACGTCAAATTCAATGAAACGAAATACCCAGTTCCTGCGTCACCGTGATTCATTTCTGCAGGCGTGCATGAGGGGCGGAGCTCAACGCTCCTCGCGGTGAGGTAGCGGCGTCCCGGCCGCGCGCCGGAAACCTACGATGCGCCTCAAAAGATTTCTCACGGACCGGACGTGTCTGCACCAAGAAGATTGCCTTTTCATGCTGCGGCGAACCAGCGAAAGAGTGTCGCTGGCCGAGAGCGGCGGCCGCGCGGAACTCAGCAACTTCGCCTAGCTCTCTCGCGAAGGCACTCGTACATCCAGAAGGCTGTGGAGCATCCGGTTCCGTACCCTCCTGGCTGTGGCAGTGACACGGTGCCTTCAGCCCTGGGCGGTCCGGCTGGCCGAGCACATTCCAGACGCGAACTTCCGCTGCGTGCCATGCGCTTGTTAGTTCGAGAACCCTAGTCCAGACGGCGAAAGACCTACCGCTCATTCACCGGGAGCTCAGCGTAAGACGCGATAACACGTGTCAGCGTCTGCGCGATCATCGTCTCTCGATTCTCGAGTTCGTGCACGGCACCGGCGACGCCAATGGCATATCGAGCGTTGCCCACACCGATCTTGAGGGGCATGGCGATCACCCCCGCGCCCTGATTCACCACGTCGCGGGAGAACGCGTAGCCCACTTTGCGAGCGTCACGCACACGCGATAGTACGAAGTCGAGTTCCACCTGACGCTCCATGAGGTTGCCGCGGGCGTTGGAGCGCCGCACTTGTTGTTCGACCTCAGCGTCGGTCATGTCGGAAAGCAGGGCCCATCCAGTGCCTGACATGCAGATCGGGCGCCGAGCACCTGTGAGCGCGTGGAAATGGATTGCCCGAGTCCCATGTGCGAGGTACACATACTCCGAGTAGATGTCGTTCTGAACTGCGAGAATCGTAGTTTCGCCAACCAGGCGGGCCAAGTCATCGATCACTGTTTGAAGGGTCTGATGTCTGAACCTTGCATCGATGATCCAATCACCCAAGAGCGCAACGCGAATGGTAGGGAAATACGCTTTGGATTCGTTGTCGTAGGCCAGATAGCCCGAGGTCGCGATGCTCTTCAAGAGGACAGACGTGCTCGATATTGGGTATCCGAAGTGCTCGGCGACGTCTGAGACATTGAGCGGACACTTTTTGAGCCGGAAGAGGTCAAGGACTTCTAACACGCGGGCGGCCGACTTGATCACGTTTTCGGACATCGATGAACTCACTTGTGGATGCGACTTGAGCGATTATCGCAGCCGACGTTGAGATGCTCTGATTGAGCTGGCCGGATGCTCTGAGCTGTAGCTGCGTGAGGCCGTGTTGCGATTTGGTCTTGGGCGGCGGTCGGTTTTGGAGGCGTGAGCAGGGGCTCAGGTCGCCCGCCACCCCAATGCAGGGCCTTGGCCTTCATGGCGGCGGCCATCACCAGTGCCCTCCGAATAAGCTCTGATGCCCGCATAACCGCGGAACAGTCCGGCATGCATTGATGCGTATGCCTGAGCGAGCGATTCAGTCGAGGGTCTGGCCCCACAGGTTACGCCTATCAGGTTGGAGCCCACTTTGCCCGGCAGGTGCGCCAGCTCGATCACGGCGGCACATCGCCCGCTGTCCTGTGCATCGCAGGCCACCTGGCGGTCCGGATACAAGACACGCACTTGCTGCTCGGCGGCAATGACAGTCACGCTCCCGCCGATGAGTCCGTGGAACTGTGCCGGTTTGAGCGCGACTCGATCCAGGCATCGGTGCGCAGGCGCCGGCTCAACTCGCATGCCTGCAGAAACGGGGCGGGGGGGCGGCCAACAGAGTGAGAACCTGTCACTTACCGTGTTCAAAGCGCTGCAGGACTCTCCGCTGTGGTGCCTTGCACGCGCTCATCGGCCACCTCTCGCATCCAGCGTGCCAAGTGCGCCTGCAGGTGCTCCGCCAAGACAAATCGATGACAGCGATCGCGTTGCGCATGACGACGCCGCGCTCGTGCATCTGAGAAAGGGCGGGCGCCCGGTGGTTGCCACGGGCAAGCAGAAGGGGGGAGCACAAAGTCATATCCTCGACGCCGACGGTCAGCTTCGCCTGGCGATGCGGCCGTCCCGTACGATCGTTGGCGCCGACGTGATACCCGACAGTGCGCGACCGGATCTCCTAGGCGCCCATCTTCCACGGCCTGTGGCACGGCCTGCAGGGCTGCGCATTACTTTGGCCGCCTCGGCTTCCACGAAATCTTCAGTGATCGCTTGATGTATCCGGCGGCGGCGCCCTGTACGTACAGCAATCCGAGAACGCCGAGAGCACCAAGCGCCAATATGGGTTGGGCGAGCGTGCTGTCGCATGGGCTTGGCCCCCTGGAGCGGGGGGGGCGGGCTGGCTAGGCGGCCAAACCGCCTTCGACTGAGTACAGGATCTTGACGTTCGCCTTCCCGTGCCAGCCTTTGCCAGGTCGTACCCCTTATGCATCACCCTTGCTAGACGTCGAAAAATGAAAGGGTGCTCACGATCTACCGTAGGACCTACTGGTAAACGATGGCGCTACCGTGCAAGCGAGTCGCTTCCGTGCAAGTTGTTTCAGCAACGACAGGACACACTCCAGATGTTGTTCAACTTACCTCAGACTTGCCATGCCAATCATCGTCATTGAATGCCGTGAAGGAATCCCCGCAGAGCGCAAAGCGCTAATCGCGAAGGAGATGACGCAGTCCATTCACGACATCATTCTGTCGCCAGATGACCTTATCAGCGTCGTATTCCACGATCTCCAGGCTCACAACACCTATCGCTCAGGAAAGCCAACCGCAGAGACCCTCATTTTCTGTCACATCAGACAGGGCCGTTCTGATGAAGCGGTCCTCAATCTTGCCAAGGCGATGAGCCGGATCTGGAGTCAAAGGAACTCCGTTTCGGAAGACGAGATCGAGGTCGCAGTTGCGTCGTACCCGGCTAAGCATGTGGTCCGGGGCGGCGAGCGGCTCGATGAGCCCCCCATCGTTTGAGATAAAAGCATGTCGCGAAAAGTCATCATCACCTGTGCCGTGACGGGAGCGATCCATACGCCGTCGATGTCACCATATTTGCCAATTACGGCAGAGCAGATTTCCAATGCGGCCGTAGAAGCAGTTGAAGCAGGCGCGGCGATCGTGCACTTGCATGCTCGGGATCCCGATACAGGTCGACCTGACCAGTCTCCCGAGCGCTTCAAACCCATTCTTGAGACCATCGGCGCACGTTGCGATGCGGTGCTAAATATTACGACGGGCGGATCACCCAGCATGCCGCTTGAGGTGCGCCTGCAACCGGCTTTGGCTTTTGCACCGGAGTTGGCTTCGCTGAACATGGGATCAATGAACTTTGGAGCCTTCCCAGCAGCGGAGCGCATCAAAGAGTTCAAGTTCGACTGGGAGCGCCCTCATCTTGAAGGCACACGTTCAAATGTCTTTCGAAACACGTTTGAGGACATTGAGTTCATCCTACGGAGCTGCGGCGACAAGGGGACACGTTTCGAGTACGAGTGCTACGACGTCGGTCACTTATACACCCTGGCGCACTTTCTGGATCGAAAGCTGGCGACGCCTCCTCTTTTTGTTCAGACTGTGCTGGGAGTACTTGGCGGCATCGGCAGTCATCCCGAAGATGTCCTCAACATGAGGCGCACCGCCGATCGACTGTTTGGGAGCGACTATGAGTGGTCCGTGCTAGGCGTCGGGCGTGCCCAACTACCCACGGCAGCAATTGCTATCGCATCAGGCGGAAACGTTCGGGTCGGACTCGAAGACTCGCTTTGGATCAAACCCGGGCAGATGGCAGAGAGCAGCACGCAGCAGGTCGCTGCTGCGCGATCGATCATTGAGGCGCTTGGGCTAGAGGTCGCAACTCCTGAAGACGCACGAAGGATGTTGGCGTTGAAAGGACCTGGAATATCCGCTCCTCAGGAGTTGGTGCGTAACCGCATCGCCGGAGCTTGATATGAATGCAACCAGACAGACATCTGCGCAGTCAATTGTTGAAGGTTCCGCCCTATCTGCATTTCATTGGAAACTTCTCGCCTTGTGTTTTTTGCTGTTGGTCTTGGATGGCTACGATCTGGCAATTGCTGGAGCTGCCCTGCCAGCGATCATGAAGGACATGCAAGTCGATCCGGCAACCGCAGGGTTTATGGCGAGTTCGGCGCTTTTCGGGATGGCCATCGGTGCAATTGGTCTAGGCTCGCTTGCCGACCGCGTGGGCCGTAGGCGAGTCATCGCGCTTTCCGTATTCTTGTTTAGTCTTTTCACGGCCGCGGCAGGGTTTTGTTCCACGCCCTTGTCTTTTAGCGCGATGCGATTCCTGGCTGGCGTGGGCTTGGGAAGCGCCATCCCCAACATCATCTCGCATGTCACCGAGTATGCACCCGCAAAGATCCGAGGTCTTGTCGTGACCTCGATCGGGTGTGGCTACCCGATTGGAAGCATGCTGGCTGCACTCTTAGGCAAACAGCTTATCCAGTCGCACGGATGGCAATCGGTCTTTCTTGCCGCGGGGCTCGCACTGGTCCTGGTGCCTGTGGTCCTGAGGGCGCTCCCTGAGTCATTGGCATATTTGTCGAAGTCGGGGCAATCACACGAAATGCGGGAAATTCTGATGCGAATGTCCCCTCACGAGATGAAAGGCATTGAACTTTCGCAGCTCACTTACGCTGGGGTCTCAGGAGAGAAACGCACGCCCATTACCGGCCTATTCTCAAACGGGCGAGGGCGCAGCACGGTGATGCTCTGGATCGCTTTTGCCACAAACCTTTTTCTGCTGTATGCGCTCAGCACTTGGCTGGTGCAGCTGATGACTCGCGCGGGATACAGTCTGGGCTCTGCACTGACCTTTCTGGTTGCTTTTAACGCTGGGGGGATTCTCGGCGCCCTATGCGGAGGCTGGCTGGGCGATAGAATCTCTATGAAGTGGACCCTAGTCGCCCTCTATGTGTTATGCGCGGCATCTTTGATCATTCTGGGAACTGGTGGATCACACGAAGCGGTCCTTGCATTATTGGTCCTGCTCGGAGCCTCCACTCTCGGGTCTCAGATCGTTCTGTATGCCTTCGTTGGATCGTTTTATCCACCTGAGATGCGCTCGACAGGTCTCGGCTTTGCCGCCGGCATGGGCAGAATCGGTGGCATTGTTGCGCCCATTGTCATTGGCGTGCTGGTAGCAATGGAGCTCTCATTGGCGCATAATTTTATGGCCATCGCGGCGGTTGCGAGTGTCGGCGCGCTTGCCGTTGCAGCCGTGGCTGGCAAGCGGCCTGAGTTCATGACACGCCAGCCCATGAGCTAGGCAGTATCGGCCGTGGCGTGGCGCTCGGTTGAGATTGCCACGCGACGATCGATCCCTATGTTGTTGGGGATCTTTCGCGTGGCGGGTTTCTGAACAGTTGTATCGTCCGCCTAGCGAGGTCCATATGTCATGCCTTTTTGGTGTTATGCGAGAGGTCGGAGGAATCCTTACCAGAGAGACGGTTTACAAAGGACGAGGTGCTCAACTGGAGCTCTTGAGCCGTAGCTCCCAGGGCAGCATTGATTGGCGTTTTCGGCAAGATCAGCTTTCCTTGATTTGGTTTCGGCGTGGTGTCCAACGTATCGATCTCACATTTGAGGGACGATCAGTTACTAGGTCCGTTGACCGCGACCACAACATGATCGTGCTTCCCGAGGGAACTATGGTAGAGGGACGTTTCGCTGTAGAACGAAACTGTGACTATGTGATCGCATTGATGAATCCGTCCGTCGTTCCGCCGGAAGTCCTGACCCATCTTTCGGATCCTCGCGTGCTTATACACAATGATTTCGTGGAACGGAGTTTGAACGAGATTGAAAGCAGCTTCGATCTTCCACCTTCGCTTTACGACCTTTTCTTGGAGGGATGGACGTTGCAAGCGTTGGCTCATCTTGCGGGCCAGAATGACTCCTCGAAAAAGAAGATAAGTGGAGGGTTGGGAGACGTTCGACTTCGGAGGGTGCTGGATTTCATCGCACAGGACATATCAACTCCGGTGAGCCTGGACGTACTGGCCGGCGTCTCTGGACTGAGCAAACGTCATTTTTTGCGAGCATTTCAGCGCAGCACCGGCAAGACGCCAGCGAGGTACATTCGTGATTTACGAGTTGACAAGGCCAAGGTTCTTTTAACTTCTGACAAAGCTGACCTGACCGAAATCGCAATGGTATGCGGCTTTTGCCATGCCCAGCACTTCAGCAACTCGTTCAAGAAGCTAACCGGCTTGACGCCAAGCGACTACAGATCTTTAATGGCTTGACCTGTACTTATACCGGTTTGCGGCCGCTCAGCGTTCGACAAAGGATGACCTATGCAGGGATCTGGACTGCAAGGCGTCGCCGCCGTCGCCCGAATCTAGAGCAGCGCGGCCCGCACTTGAGTCCATTCGGTTCGACGCGAGGCTTCAATTCCGTCTCTCCTAGGACGTTGAGCACATGCGAGGTCGCGACGCCTTGCCTACGACCTCACGAGCGTCGCAACGTAGACACACTACGATTTGCACTTTTGAGCGACTAGGAAAGGCTGCCTTCGAAAATCTGGCTCGGCGTGGTCTGACGTGCAGCGGTCTTGCGGCGAGCGCGTTTGAGGTCAGCTTTCGGCCTGCGTATCGGATAAAAGGACTGCGGCCCGCAGTCGCTCCATTCCAGAGTCGCGGATCCCTAGTCTTTCGAGCGTTTCCATCGTGGAATCGAAATATGCGCGCGAGCTGCCAAGCACCCCTTTGCCTGTTCGGATGAGGCGCGCGATGTCCGCTATCGAACTACTCCCGATGTAACGCTCGTGTGTCCGGTCTACGACGAAGGTGAGTGCTCGAGCCGATCCGGCACCGGTTTCGACTCGAATCCAGCGGGCGTTGTAGGTTTGGGCAATCATCTCCCTTTGCCACAGCAGCCGTAGTTCCGACCGTACCTTGGCAGCTTCGATGCGAAGCAGAACACCGCGACAGGTACCGCCTCTGTCCAGCCCTAGCATAGCTCCCGGCTCTTGGTGCGAGCCGCGCCCAAGCAGAATGCGTAGACAGAACCTTCGATGCCAGCCATGCGCCCGCCCTGGGCCCGCCTGGGTGGCTTCCATCGCTGGATTCCACATCAGTGAACCATAGGCAAAAACATGGAGATCACTGTTCGGGTCGTGGTCGCGAAGGACGTCATCGAGCGATTCGTCCAACTCAGTGTCCGTCCTGAACGTAACGCCTATTGGCGGGTTGGCCCGCAGCGATCCGATAAGCGAGCCGCTGACCAGCAATTCTCGCGTCACTATGTGCTCAGTGCCGGGGGCAGTCGGAAGGTTGTCCATTTTAGAAGGAAGGTGCTTGCGGGGAGGCCGCGCGGGGCTAACTGGCAATGTACTGACCGTAGCCGGAACAAGCAACCGGCGGTGACCAGAGCTTTTGGGCGCATCGTTGCCAAAGGAGCCTTGCGCAATGACGCACATGTCGCTTGCTGGCAACGAGATCAACCGCATCTGGTCGGCGCGCTGCATGCGTCTCCAATGCGAGTCGCGCGTCACTAAACTCACTAGCGTTCGTAGGCAGAAGCGAGGCCTTGCGGCCATCGGGACAATACTTCTTCTCTTCTTCTCTGCGCGTTCTTCCACAGAATCGCGTTGAAGGCACCTGAAAGCGGTCGCAGACTCTGGATGTTGATTCACCTGCGGCGGGCGAACGGCAGATCGGGGAAAAAGGTGCATCTTCGGTCTCCGCGAGACGCTTCGGCCACTGCTCTGCCCGACCATGCCGCGGGCTGACCGCGAGGGAATCAGGGTGGTCACTGGTGGCCCGACTTGATGGGTTCTTCGTGACCTTGTGACGTTGGCCACTGAGTAACTGCGGCGACGTGCTCGCAATGCCTTTTGTCGACCTTGGGGTCGCGGACGGCGAGCGACTGTTGGCTGAGCTCGCTCGCCGTACAGGGCCTTAGCCACGTAAATCGCCGGCCCTCGCTGACGCATTTTTTCGAGCTCTTTCAGAGTAGTTGCTAGGCTCAGCTCGTTTTGCTCAGTCGTCTAACGCCAGGCGTGCAGTAGGACTTGGCCTTCGGATCGCGCGTGTATAAAGGCAGTCACCGACCAATGAACTGCGTCGGCCGCTTTTCCCGAAAAGCGGCTAAGCCCTCTGCCGCATCGTGGCTTTGCGCAATTTTGTCAAGGCTTCGGTGCAGATGGAAATTCTGTTCCATCACGCCTTTCGGTACAGTGTTCAACGCAAGTGCCTTTATAGCTTGCACGACGAGTGGTGCATGCCCAGCAATTGTTCGTGCGACCTCCAGGGCGCGGGCGAACGCCTGGCCGGGTGCGATGACCTCGTTGATCAAGCCGATTTCGCGTGCGCGTTCTGCATTCAGTCTGTCTCCAGTCAGCAACCATTGAAGACCGCCCTTGTATTGCAGTCGACCCGGAAAGCCTCCCATTAGGCCTTGAAAGACCCCCATTCGAGTTTCGGGGTACAAAAAGTAGGCATCGGAGGCGGCAAAGACCATGTCAGCCAGTAGGCACATCACAGAACCATATCCGATGGCGGCACCCTCTACGGCCAACAAGATGGGTTTGTCGCACGGAACGCCGAGATTCGGCATACCCCAGAATCCGTCCGCTGGCGTGTCTTTGAGATCAATGCCAGCGGTGAACAACGGGCCGGCCCCACGTACCACGCACACGCGGTCTGCCTCGGAAGCCGCAAACATTTCCCATGTTGCCCGGAGCTCGTGGACAAGTGCTGGGTTCCAAGCGTTACGTACTTCGGGCCGGTTCAAGGTGACGATGAGCACATGACCATCGCGTTCGGTTAGCACAACAGACATGACAGGAGTTTCCTAGTGAGAGGAGGCCGCGGCACCATTTTCAAGGGCAGAAGACTGCTCTCTGAAGGGGGGGGCTAATGATTCAAGCGCGTCTTCTAGATAGGCCTCACGAAGCCGCTTCTTGTGAAGTTTGCCGGTCTCTAGACGCGGTAGCCTGAGTACGAAACGGACCTTCTTAGGGGTCTTGATACGGCCAAGGCGATTCTGGCACCACCGCTGCAATTCGGCGGCGGTATCTGCAGCCGGACTCTCACCTGACTCTAGTTGTACTACTGCCACAAGGCTCTCACCCAGGTCGTCGTCGGGTACTCCGAAGGCGGCAACGTCGGCGACGAGGGGATGTTCAAGCAGGGCGCTTTCGACTTCTTGCGGATAGATGTTCACACCTCCGGAGATCAGCATGAAGTCGCGGCGATCGGTAAGGTAGAGGTAACGCTGCGCATCGAGATAGCCTATGTCACCGAAGGTGCGCCAGCCCTGTGGGCTGCTAGCGGCCTTTGTCTTCTCGGAATCCTTCCAGTAACTGAACTCGGCGGCGCCTTCAAAGTAGACCGTGCCCGTCTCACCCAACGGCAGTTCCTGACCTTCCTCATCGAGTATATGAGCTGTTGCAGCCATACCGACGGACCCCTTGTGCTGCAGCCACTCCTCAGCTGTGATCCAGGTTGATCCGACACCCTCAGTCCCGGAGTAGTACTCAGAGAGCACTGGACCCCACCAGTCGATCATCGCCTCCTTCACATGAACCGAGCACGGGGCCGCGCCATGGACGGCCTCGCGCATCGAGCAAACGTCATAGCGTGCACGCACTGAATGCTCGAGTCGCAGAAGGCGGTGAAACATTGTTGGCACCCACAGGCTGTGAGTGCAGCGGTGCCGCTCGATGCACTGAAGCGCGAGCTCCGCCTCGAAGTGCTCCATTACGATGCAGGTAGCTCCCCGAGAAAGCGCGGCTTGTAGAAAGCGAAGTGGTGCACTGTGGTACAGAGGGGACGTCGACAGGAAGATCGAATCTTCGTCTAAGGCGGTGTCGCGCGCCAGTGGCACATTGCGGGGGTCCGGCGCGTCCCACGCGCCGGTGAACGCCGGCTTTCGCACGCCTTTGGGTCGGCCCGTTGAGCCAGAGGAATACAGCATCTCCCGCCCCGGGCGCAGGTCGGCAGGCAGGTCACTAGACTGCGCGGCGACGAGCGCATCCCAAGACAAGTCAGCTGGCTCCGCTGAGCCATGGACGTAAAGTGGGATCGGGATAGACTCCCGGAGCAACGGGCGCAGGCCCGATAGCGCCGATAGGTGCTGGTCCGCTACCAAGAGTCGAGCCTCTGAGTCGCGGACGAGATAGCATAGGTCAGCTGCTGATCCCTTGCTCGGCAGCGGTGTGAAGTAAGCACCGATGCGCGCGGCACCCAGGAATGCTTGAATCAGCTCGAAAGAATTCGGCATTCCAATAGCAAGCAATTCTCCGGCCCGCAATCCGGCGGCGCGTAGCGCATGCGCTGCTCTATTGGCGCCGCGCTCCAGTTCTCCGTACGTTATCCGGCGCCCGCTGGGCTCGAACAGCAGGGCGATGTTGTCTGGATGATTGGTGGCAGCGTGGTGCACATGATGTGTGCCCTTTGAAGTGAAAGTAGCGCTCACGATGTTGTTTCTGCCGACTGGCTGTTGATGGTCAAGAGGTAGGTAGGCGGGCCGCTTTCACGGCCTTCTTCCAGACCTCCAACTGCGACCTCACAAGCTCGCCGAGGAAAGCTGGCGTGCTCCCTTCAAGCTTGGAACCAGATTGGTTCAAGCGGCTTTGCACTTCGGGCAGTGTGAAGATTGCGTTGAACTCGGCCGACAAGCGTTCGACGATAGGCGCGGGGGTACCGCCAGTCGTGAAGATGCCGCTCCAAGGCAGAATGTTGACGCTGGGGGCGCCCGCTTCAGAGAAGGTGGGTACGTTGGGAAGCAGTGGCGAACGCTTTTCGCTAAGTACTGCAAGTGG
>Ga0160437_1000402_pt1 | contig 23053 bp, 20 predicted proteins | sample HID1975I_E0MG_FD_108227 | JGI IMG/M metagenome (GOLD analysis project Ga0160437, IMG submission 108227) | Enriched soil microbial communities from UW Madison campus, WI, USA - HID1975I_E0 MG | ecosystem: Environmental > Terrestrial > Soil > Unclassified | place: USA: Madison, Wisconsin... | reverse complement strand
GGCCGCAACGACGTCGGCCGCGTGGCGGCTGCCGGCACCGTCGAAGTGACCGACAGCTACACGATCGAACGCTACAGCCACGTCATGCACATCGTCTCGAACGTGGTGGGCAAGCTCGACACGGCCAGGCACGATGCCATCGACGCCGTCTTCGCAGGCTTCCCGGCAGGCACCGTTTCCGGGGCGCCCAAGGTGCGCGCCTGCGAGGTCATCGCCGAGCTGGAGCCGGAAACGCGCGGCGCCTATGCCGGCGGCGTCGGCTATTTTGCCCCGGACGGTTCGGTCGATTCCTGCATCGTGCTGCGCACCGGCGTGCTGAAAGACGGCATCCTTCACGTTCAGGCCGGCGCCGGCATCGTTGCCGACAGCGTCCCCGCCTACGAGCAGCGCGAGTGCGAGGCCAAGTCCGGCGCGCTCTTTGCCGCGGCCCGCGAAGCGGTTCGCGTCGCCGGCGAACCGGGCTTCGGGCAGTGAGCGGCGTAGCGGCCTTCCCGATCCCAGGGCTTCGGAACCTGGGTCTCCGGAACTTCGGCTTCAAGTCCGGGGCAGCAGCCTGCCGATGGTGACGCGCGCCGGCAGCATTGCCGCCTTCGCGCTCCTCGTCGCCGCCTGCTCATCCGACGCCGCCCCCGAGCGCAAGGTTTCCCCACCGCCTCCTTCCTGTGAAGGCGCGACGTTCGAAGGCGCGAGCTTCACGCATTGCCTGGCCGATCCTGCCCGCCATTCGATCCACATGGTGCTCGGCCCCAAGGGCGCTGCGCCCTATCGCAGCCTGTCGGAACTGGCGGCGAGCCGTCCCTCCGGCCGGCACGCGGTGGCCTTCGCGATGAACGGCGGCATGTTCGACGACAAGGGACAGCCCATCGGTTATTACGTCGAAGAGGGCGAGCGGGGCCACAAGCTCAACACCAACGCGGGCTGGGGCAATTTCCACCTCCAGCCCAACGGCGTGTTTTATGGCGACGCGAAAGGACAATGGGCGATCCGGGCCACGGACGATTTCGCCAGGAGCGTCTCCAACCGGCCCGACTTCGGCACCCAGTCGGGACCGATGCTGGTGATCGGCGGCAAGCTTCACCCCAAGATCGACGCGGACGGCGAATCGAGGAAGCTGCGCAATGCCGTGGGCGTCGACCGGAAAGGCCGCGCGCATTTCGTGATTTCGGACGAGCCGGTGTCCTTCGGCAAGCTCGCCCGGCTGTTCCGCGACAAACTCGATTGCCCCAATGCGCTGTTTCTCGACGGCAGCGTATCCTCGCTCTGGGACCCGGAGCACGGGCGCGTGGACGGCGGACCTCCGCTCGGCCCCTTGATCGTCGTCGAGAAAGCGACGAAAGGCGTTAAATGATCCTCGTCATCGACAACTACGACAGCTTCACCTGGAACCTCGTCCATTACGTGATGGAACTTGGCGCCGAAGTCGAAGTCGTCCGTAACGACGCACTCTCCGCCGCGCAGGCCATCGACAGCGGCGCTCAGGGTTTCCTGCTGTCGCCTGGCCCCTGCACGCCCAACGAGGCAGGCATCAGCCTCGACCTCGTGGGCGCCGCTGCCGATGCCGGCAAGCCCCTGCTCGGTGTCTGTCTGGGCCACCAGTCAATCGGCCAGTACTTCGGCGGCAAAGTGGTTCGCGGCGGGCTGATGCACGGCAAGACCTCGCCGGTGACTCATGACGATACCGGCGTTTTCGCAGGCATTCCCTCACCTTTCACGGCGACCCGCTATCACTCGCTGATCGTCGAGGACATTCCTGAAGCGCTCAAGGTCAACGCCCGCTCGGACGATGGCCATGTCATGGGCTTCCGCCATGCCGATCTGCCTATCCATGGCGTGCAGTTCCATCCGGAAAGCATCGCCACCCAGCATGGCCATGCGATGCTGGCCAATTACCTGAGGCTCTGCGGGATCGACGCCCGGCTGCCCGCACGGATCGCAGCGTGACCTTGCAGATGACGTTGCCCGACCCGCTTCATCCCATCGAGGAAGCCGAAGCCGAGCACGCTTTCGGGCTGATCCTCGACGGCAAGGTCGATGACGATTCGATCGTCCGCTTCCTCATCGCCCTCACCGAACGGGGCGAGACTTCAGGCGAAATCGCCGGTGCTGCCCGGGCGATGCGCGCGCGCATGATCCCGATCTCGGCGCCCGGCAACGCCATCGACGTCTGCGGCACGGGCGGTGACGGCCATCACACGCTCAATGTCTCGACCGCGGTATCGCTGGTGGTCGCCGCCTGCGGCGTGCCCGTCGCCAAGCACGGCAACCGCGCCGCCAGTTCCAAGGCCGGCGCCGCCGATACGCTCGAAGCGCTGGGGCTCAACCTCGACCGCGCCGCGGAAACGGCTGAAGAAACGCTCGGCGACCTCGGCATCTGCTTCCTCTTCGCTGCCCAGCATCACCCGGCGATGGGGCGGATCATGCCGATCCGCAAGGCCATCGGCCGCCGTACGATCTTCAACCTGATGGGGCCGCTGGCAAACCCTGCAAACGTCACGCGCCAGCTCGTCGGCATTGCGCGACCAGCCTATGTGCCGATCTATGCCGAGGCATTGATGCACCTGGGCAGCACGCATTCTTTCGTCATTTCGGGCGACGAGGGGCTGGACGAACTCAGCCTCGCCGGCGGCAACGAAGTCGCCGAGATCAAGGACGGCGAGCTTTCGATGCGCCGCGTCTCGCCTGAGGATGTAGGGCTGCCCATCTCTCCTGTCGGCGCGATACGAGGTGGCGATGCCGCGCACAATGCCGATGCCCTGCGGCGACTGCTGCTGGGCGAGCATGGCGCCTATCGCGATGCCGTCCTGCTCAATGCCGCGGGCGCCCTCATCGTTGCCGGTGAGGTCGAAACCTGGCGGGAAGGCGTGGAAGAGGCTGCCGAAGCTATCGACAAGGGCTTGGCCAACGCTCTGCTCAATTGCTGGATTTCCGCGCTTCGGGCTTGAGGCGCTGCGTGTTTTCGAGGGTACCGATGTCCGATAAGCTTACCGAGATCTGCGACACCAAGCGCATCGAAGTGCAAACGCGCAAGGGTTTCGCGACGCTGGATGACCTGGATGCCCGGTCCCGCGAACAGAGCGCACCTCGCGGCTTCGAGGCGGCCCTGCGCCGGAAGGCGGAGACCGAATTCGGCTTGATCGCGGAGATCAAGAAAGCTTCGCCTTCCAAGGGTTTGATCCGGCCTGATTTTCGCCCCGCCGAACATGCCATCGCTTATGAGCGCGGCGGTGCGGCCTGCCTCTCGGTGCTGACCGACGCGCCTTACTTCCAGGGCCATGAAGATTTCCTCGTCGAGGCCCGGGCCGCCTGCTCGCTTCCGGTGATCCGCAAGGATTTCATGATCGATCCCTGGCAGGTCGCCGAGGCGCGCTCGATCGGCGCCGACGCGATCCTGATCATCGTCGCCGCGCTGGACGACGTGCTTATGGCCGAAATCGAGGCTGCGGCGCGTGAGCGCGGGATGGACTGCCTGGTCGAAGTCCACAACGAAGACGAGATGGAGCGGGCGAGCCGCCTCAAGTCGCGTCTCATTGGCGTGAACAACCGTGATCTCAAGCGGTTCGCGACCGATATTTCGACGACGGAACGCCTTGCCCCGCTGGCACCCGCCGGCACTCTGCTCGTGAGCGAAAGCGGCATCAACACTCACGCCGATCTGCAACGGCTGTCGGCTTGCGGCGCCCGTACTTTCCTCGTTGGCGAGAGCTTGATGCGTCAGGCCGATGTCCAAGCGGCAACCCGCCAGCTCCTCTTCGCAGATTGAGGATAGCCCGCGCTTGAGCAAGTCCCTTACTCACATCGATGCGGAAGGCTCGGCCCGCATGGTCGACGTTGGTGCCAAGGCCGCGACCCGCAGGGTTGCCGTGGCATCCGGGCGGATCACGATGAGCGCCTCGGCCCTGGAAGCGATCCGCGCCGGCAATGCACCGAAAGGCGACGTGCTGGGAACGGCACGCATCGCGGGGATCATGGCTGCCAAGAAGACGGCGGACCTCATCCCGATGTGCCACCCGCTGACGCTCGACGCCGTGAACCTGGATTTCACGTTCGAGGACAGCGCCGTGCTGGCAGTGGGCACTGCATCGCTGAGCGGCAAAACTGGGGTGGAAATGGAAGCTATTACAGCGGTTTCCGTGGCTCTGCTGACAATCTACGACATGGCCAAGGCGCTCGACAAGGGCATGGTCATCGGTGACGTTCGCCTGATCGAAAAGCGCGGCGGCAAATCGGGCGACTGGAAGATCGAGACATCGCCGCGATGATCCCGCCGATCGCTCTGGAAGAGGCACAGGCCCGTCTGCTTGCGCTGGTCGAGCCGCGGCCCGTCGAGCACGTCGACATCGACGGTGCGCTGGGTCGCTATCTCGCGGCCCCCTTGCTGGCACGCCGGGTCCAGCCCGCCGCCGATATCTCCGCCATGGACGGTTATGCCGTAAGCGAAGGGGACTTGTCCGGACCCTGGCAGGTGATCGGTGAAAGCGCGGCAGGGCGGCCTTTCGGTGCAGCCGTCGATCCGGGTCAAGCCGTGCGGATCTCCACCGGCGCCCTGTTGCCCGAAAATGCGCGGGCCGTGATCCTGCAGGAGGATGTCGACCGTGAGGGCGATCACCTCGCCCTCACGGGAGAGGCGCCCTCACCAGGCCACAAGCACGTCCGCTTCCGCGGCATGGATTTCGCCGATGGAGCGCCGCTGCTCGCCGCCGGGACACTGATCGGACCGGCGCAAGCCGGTCTTGCCAATTCGGCGGGCCACCGGCATCTCGCCGTCCGCCGCCGCCCCCGTCTCACCGTGATCGATAGCGGCGATGAATTGTCCGGCGATCCCGAATGCTGTGCAGCCCATCAGATACCCGCCAGCAACGGCGCCATGCTGATCGCTCTAGCGCGTAGCATTCCCGTCGATGCAAATCGAAATGGACCAATTCCCGACGATCTGGACGCTCTGATCGCCGCCTTCGATGCGGCCGCCGATGCCGACGTGATCGTGACGAGTGGAGGAGCGTCAGTGGGCGATCACGACCTTCTCCGGCCGGCACTGGAAAAATGGGGTGCGGAAATCGACTTCTGGCGCGTCGCGATCAAACCGGGCAAGCCGCTCATGGTCGCGACGCGGCAAACGGCAGGGCGTCGTCAACTGGTGATCGGGCTTCCTGGCAACCCCGTGTCCTGCCTGGTAACCGCATATTTCTTCGTTCTTCCCGTACTGCGCGCATTGCTGGGCGCTTCGCAGCCCTTACCCCGCGCGATTGCCACCAGGCTTTCGGCACCTTTGAATACGGGGGGTGCGCGCCGCGAATTCCTGCGGGGATCCTGGGATGGCGATGCGGTCCATGCCCTTTCGCTACAGGATAGCGGCGCCCTGTCCTCGCTTGCCGCCAGCAATGTCCTGATCGACCGGTCGGCGCATGCCCTCGCCGCTGATCGCGGTGATCCCGTTCAGGTGTTCTTGCTCCAAAATGGCGGTATTGCTTGACGATACCCTATTCGTTGCATAATTGTTCCCTCATTGTTCGCAGACAAGTTCCCTGAACGACACATCAAGTCAGCCGGGGCCGGTTCGTCGGGCGATTCAGGCCAAGTGCCACAGAACACATGAGGCTAAGCAGATGTTGACGCGCAAGCAGCACGAATTGCTCCGGTTCATCCAGGTCCGGCTTGAAGAAAGCGGCATTTCCCCGAGCTTCGAGGAAATGAAGGAAGCGCTCGATCTCAAGTCGAAGTCGGGTGTCCATCGGTTGATTTCCGCGCTGGAGGAACGTGGCTTCATCCGGCGCCTTCCCAACCGTGCCCGCGCTCTCGAAGTGCTCCGCCAGCCCGAAGACGCCACGAGCAAGCCGGCCAAGGCCGCGGCTGCGGTATCGGCGGCGCGTGGCGGCAACGCCGCACCTTCCCGTCCGGCGGCGGTCGCCAGGCCCGCCAACGACGTGATCGAAATCCCCCTTCATGGCCGTATCGCCGCGGGCGTGCCGATCGAGGCCCTGGAAGGCCAGTCCTCGCTCCCGGTGCCTGCGGCCCTGCTCGGTGCAGGCGATCACTATGCGCTGGAAGTCTCAGGCGACTCGATGGTCGATGCCGGCATTCTCGACGGGGATTTCGCACTCGTAAAGCGGACCACCACGGCCAGGGATGGCGAGATCGTCGTCGCCCTTGTCCGGGGTGAGGAAGCGACGCTCAAGTATCTGCGCCGGGAAGATGGCATGGTGCGCCTCGATCCCGCGAACGCCGCTTACGAACCGCAGATCTACGGACCTGACGAAGTAGAAGTCCAGGGCAAGCTGGCAGGCCTGCTGCGCCGCTATCATTGATCCGTCTCAGGAGGGCGCCCTGTTCGCCCTCCTCAGGCCAGCGGTCGCTAATACCATCCCTTGCGTTCGATAATGGTCGGCGCAGCGGGTTTCCACCAGCCATGGTTTCCTTGCCCCTCCGCCACGGTTGTCACACTGCGGCTTGCAAGATCGATAGTCAGCCCGCCCGTTCGATCCAGCATCTGGCGATCAACTTTGAGCCACTTCGGCCGGCAGGTCCTCGGCAGGCGGCGCTCGGCAATCACCACGTCGGCCCACCTGCACGCCTCGGCCAGTTGCATCTCGGGGACGATGGCCCTCCCCCGCGCGATCAACACATGCCGAGCCTCCTCGCCGTGACGTAGCTCGACGGCGCAGAAGTCCGCGTTGCATCGCGTTCCGGGCGCCGTCTGCGCATTGATCGGGACCTCTCGCGTCCCGGCAACTTCCATGAGGTTGTCCAGGGCGTAAACGCCGGAACCGGCGCGGAGCATCACGAGCCGATGGCTCTCGGGATCGATCCAGCCCACATGGCGGCCATCGCCCGAAACCATGATGTCCGGAACCGGAATGAGCATCAAACCTAAGAAACCGGCAGCTATAGGCAAAATCCCCCATAGCCGGATGCGACTGTCCCAAAGGCCCAGCCAGAGCCCTCCAGCAACAAACAACGCAAAATGCCACCCACTCATCGTGGGCATCACCCGAACGGCGCCCGGTTCCGCGGCTATGAACCGGGCGATGGCCAGCAGGGCGTCGATAGCGTGGTTCGCCAGCCACCACACCGGACCTCCAAGCCCAACCCCATCGAGCAGGAGCGCCAGGGCGACGAAAGGCATGATGACCAGCGTCGTCAAAGGGATCGCGATCACATTGGCAACAGAACCGTAGAGGCCGGCACGATGGAAATGGAACAGGGCGATGGGCATCAACGCCAATTCGATCGCAATGCCGGTTATCAGGATCATAGTCAGGTGGCGCATGGCCTTGAATGGCCAAGCCTCTTCCCGGGGTGCCAACCAGCGCTTCAGCGGCTCTGCATTGCCGAGTGCCACCAGTACCATCACCGCCGCGAAGCTCATCTGGAAGCTGGGACCGACGACCGATTCGGGCCAGATGACCAGCACGATGACAGCCGCCACCGCCAGCAAGCGCATGGACAGCGCTTCACGGCCCCATGCCATGGCAGCGAGAACAAGCAGAGCGCCCAGGAAAGCCCGCATGGTAGGAACCTGCGAGCCGCTCATCAGCGTGTAACCCAGCCCCGCGGCCGCGCCGCATGTTGCTGCCAGTATCGGCAGGCGGACCCTCAGAGCCAGTGCCGGGAAAAGGGCCAGAATGCGTAATACGACGAAATAGACGCAGCCGATCACGGCACTCACGTGAAGTCCGCTGATCGACAGAAGGTGGGCCAGGCCCGCATCGCGCATGGCCTGGGCATCGTCCTGGCCGATCGCGCCCATGTCCCCGGTCGTCAGCGCTGCCGCGATACCGCCCGGCGACGCCGCGAGATGCGTCGTTATATGACGGGACAACGCGGCACGCTGTTCGGCGAGCCAATCGCCTCCACGCCCGAGCGATATCACTTCGACCGGCGATGTAATCGAGCCCGTGGCCGACAGTCCCGAAAACCAGGCCGCGCGCGCAAAATCGTATCCTCCAGGGAACATGGGTGATGCCGGAGGGGTAAGTCGGCCGCGGAACCGAATGACCGCACCGGTGCTCAGCGGCTGTTCCCGCAGTGCGGCCGGCAGGTTGACCCGGACCTTGATGGACCGCCCGCTTCGTGGCTCTTGCAACGCCAGTGTCAGCCGATCCCGCTGCAGCGCCGGCTGCTCTTCGAGCGACAGGACCCGGGCCGTGAAGATGCCCGCCATGGTCCGCTCTATGGCCGGTTGCCCGACGATTTCCGACCGGGTCCAGATCGACAGGCACCCTGCCAGGACGACCAGCGATAGCGAAAGGATCGCCTGTCTGATATAAGGAAACCGAGCCGATCCGACGCGCCAGTTCAATGCGAATAATGCAATCGCGACGCATACTACGCAAAGGGCTACCCATGTCGCTACAAACGACAGGAAAAACCAAGCAATTGCGCCAGTTCCAAAGGCCACGGCCAGCCACGGCGCTCTGGTGAAACTGCAGTTCGAAAGAAAACACTCGACACCCGCCAAACCGCTCGACAAGTGGCTCTTGCTGATCCATGGGCGATGCTGCAATGCAGCGCCTCCGGCTAAAACCGGACGCTCGAAATCAACCGTCGTGGCGGCGTGGCTGGCCATGGCGAGCATAGGACAGGAAGGTTATTAGAATGGCAAGCGGCAGTGCATCGAGCGGAGCGGCGGCAAGCAAGGCCGTCGTCACGCGCTTTGCCCCCTCGCCCACGGGTTATCTCCATATCGGAGGCGCTCGTACCGCTCTCTTCAACTGGCTCTTCGCCCGTCACCACGGCGGCAAGTATCTGCTTCGCATCGAGGACACCGACCGCGCGCGCTCGACCGAGCCGGCGATCGAGGCGATCTTCGACGGACTGACCTGGCTCGGCCTCGATGGCGACGAACCGGCGGTGTTCCAGTTCGCCCGTTCGGACCGCCACGCTGAAGTGGCCGCCGATCTGTTGGCTAACGGCCACGCCTATCGCTGCTACCTCACAACCGAGGAACTCGCCGAGCGCCGCCAGAAGGCGCAGGAAGAACGCCGCCCATTCCGCATCGACAGCGAATGGCGCGATGCCGATCCCTCGACCTGGCCCGCCGACAAGTCCTACGTCGTGCGCGTCAAGGCGCCGCGTGACGGCGAGACGACGATCACCGATCTGGTCCAGGGCGAAGTCACCGTTCGGAACGAGGAAATCGACGATTTCGTCATCCTGCGCTCCGACGGTACGCCGACCTACATGCTGGCCGTCGTCGTGGACGATAACGACATGGGCGTTACCCATGTCCTGCGCGGCGACGACCACCTCAACAACGCCTTCCGCCAGCTCGTCATCATTCACGGCATGGGCTGGGAAGTGCCGGTCTACGGCCATGTGCCGCTGATCCACGGTTCGGACGGCGCCAAGCTTTCCAAGCGTCACGGCGCCCTTGGCGTCGATGCCTACCGCGACGAGATGGGCGTCCTGCCGGAAGCGCTGTTCAACTATCTGCTGCGCCTTGGCTGGGGCCACGGCGATGAAGAATTCATCAGCCGCGAACAGGCCGTGAAGTGGTTCGACATGGCCGACGTCGGCAAGTCGCCCTCGCGCTTCGATCTCGCGAAGCTGCAGAATCTCAATGGCCACTACCTGCGCGAGGCGAATGACGCCCGCCTGGCGGAACTGGTCCTGCCGCGCTTGGTCCAGGCCGGCTACGAACATACCGACCTTGCCCTGCTTGCGCAGGCGATGCCGGTACTGAAGGTCCGTGCAAAGGACCTCAACGAACTTGCAGAAGGCGCGGCCTTCCTGTTTGCCAAGCGTCCGCTCGCGTTCAGCGAGAAGGCGCAGGCGCTGTTGACGGACGAGGCGCGGGGGCGCCTTGCCGCCATTCACGAGCGTCTTTCCAGCGAGCCCGAATGGCTTCTGGAGGCACTGGAAGCCAACCTGAAGGCAATGGCCGAGGATCTGGGATTGGGCCTCGGCAAGCTCGCGCAACCCTTGCGGGCGGCCCTGACTGGTCAAACGACCTCTCCGGGTATTTTCGACGTATTGGTTCTGCTCGGCCGGGACGAAAGCCTCGCACGCATTGGCGCGCAGGCGGACGCCGCGACCGGGTCGCACATATAAGGAGTAAGAACTGGTGGGTGATCAGGTCAAACTGAATGCTGGTGGCACGGAATTCGACTACCCCGTACTGAAGGGCAGTGTCGGCCCGGATGTCATCGATATCCGCAAGCTCTACGCCCAGACGGGCAAGTTCACGTACGATCCCGGCTTCACGTCGACGGCCAGCTGCGAAAGCGCGCTGACCTATATCGACGGCGACGAAGGCGTGCTGCTCCATCGCGGCTACCCGATCGGCCAGCTGGCTGAAAATTCGTCGTTCATGGAAACCAGCTACTTGCTGCTCAATGGCGAACTGCCGAGCGCCGACGAACTGGCAACCTTCGAAAACACCATCACGCGCCACACCATGCTCCACGAGCAGCTGGCGAACTTCTACCGCGGCTTCCGCCGTGACGCCCACCCGATGGCGATCATGTGCGGCGTCGTCGGCGCGCTCTCGGCGTTCTATCACGACTCGACCGACATCTCGGACCCCGAGCACCGCAAGATCAGCTCGCACCGCCTGATCGCCAAGATGCCGACGATTGCGGCAGCGGCCTACAAGTACTCGGTCGGCCAGCCCTTCGTCTATCCTGACAACAAGCTGAGCTACACCGGCAACTTCCTGCGCATGACCTTCGGCGTGCCGGCGGAAGAATACGAGGTGGTTCCGGCCGTCGAAAAGGCCATGGACCGCATCTTCATCCTGCATGCCGACCACGAGCAGAACGCCTCGACCTCAACCGTGCGCCTTGCCGGTTCGTCGGGCGCCAACCCGTTCGCATGCATCGCGGCCGGTATCGCCTGCCTCTGGGGTCCTGCGCATGGCGGCGCCAACGAAGCCGCGCTCAACATGCTCAAGGAAATCGGCACGCCGGACAAGATCCCGCACTACATCGAGCGTGCGAAGGACAAGAACGATCCGTTCCGCCTGATGGGCTTCGGTCACCGCGTCTACAAGAACTACGATCCCCGCGCCACGGTCATGCAGAAGACCGTTCGCGAGGTGTTCGACGCGCTGAAGGTCACCGACCCGCTCTTCGAGACTGCCCTGCGCCTCGAGGAAATCGCGCTCAACGATCCGTACTTCGTCGAGAAGAAGCTGTTCCCGAACGTCGACTTCTACTCGGGCATCATTCTCTCGGCCATCGGCTTCCCGACCACGATGTTCACGGCGCTCTTCGCCCTCGCCCGCACCGTGGGCTGGGTGGCGCAATGGAACGAAATGATCTCCGATCCCGGCCAGAAGATCGGCCGCCCGCGTCAGCTCTACACCGGCCCGACGCAGCGCGATTTCGTGCCGATCGGCCAGCGCTGAGCCCGTTGCTCGCAAGAGCGACCAAGGCAATGCACCGATAACAGGAGGGCCTCGCGCAAGCGGGGCCTTTCTTTTTGTGCGCGCGCTTCATGCAACCTGCTGGCGCAGCACCTGGTTAAGCCCGCTATGTACAAGTGCTTGATATGAGAGAGGCCAAGCGATAGCTTTCAGGGCAGCAACAAAGCATTGGCTACGGGGGCGTTAGCAGATGATCCTCAGTGCTTTCCGGCCGGATTCCATGTTTTTCCTGAGCTTGGCGGGGGTTTTCCCGGCTCGAGATCCACGAACCGGGGCTGTAGAAGCCGAAGACATGGGTCAAACGTGTGCTCGCCCCCGGCCGAAGCTCAGATCGATGCCGGTCCACCGACTTGCCGGGCACCAAGAACGTGACCGCGGTTACCGGAGCTTTCCCGTGTCACGCCCTAAGATAGCCGCGCAAACCCGGCCTTCTCACAAGATAAAACAGGAGGAATTGTAATGTCATTCCTCAGGCTTCTTGCCTTTGTCATAGGACTGTTCGGCATCGTCGTGGGTCTGCTCTGGGTCGGCCAAGGCACGGGGATCATCTCGTGGCCGAGCGACAGCATGATGCTGGATGATCGCTCCTGGGCTGTACGCGGTGCCGTCATGGCGGCGGTGGGCGTCATCCTGCTATGGCTGGCGCGTCGCGGCAAGGATGCCAACGATCACCGCTTGTGAACGGAGCACCTGTGAAGGAGACGCCTGTGAACAGGCGCCGCTGATCAGCCCGGAAGGTCGGCGGGCACTTCGAGAATGAAGCGCGCGCCTTGCCCCGGTGCGCTGTCCACCAGCAGATCGCCGCCCATGGCCCGCGCCAGGCTGCGCGAAATGTAGAGGCCGAGGCCGGAACCACCGTCCCCGCTGCGACCGAGCCGTTCGAACTTGTCGAAGATCTTGCCCTGTTGCTCTTGCGACAGCCCCGGTCCCTGGTCCGCCACGATGATCCGGGCGCGATCGCCCAGCGTTTCGAGGCGGATCCAGATGTGCGAGCGCTCCGGCGAGTAGCGAATGGCATTGCCGATGAGGTTCAGCAGAACCTGCAGGACGCGGCGATATTCCGCCACTGCCGGCAGGACTTCCGAGCCATGCGGCGCCTCTATGACGATGCCTTTTTCCTGAGCGCGGACATTCAGGATGCCGGCGGCCTGCCGGGCCAGCTCCGATAGGTCTACCCGGTCCGGCGCCGTGCTGAAGCCTTCCGTCTCGACCACTTCGAGATCGGCGAGATCTTCCAGCAATCCCAGAAGCAGTTTGCCAGCGCCGGCGATTTCGCCCGCATACTCCGCGTAGGCGTCCGGCAGCGGTCCGGCGAGCCGCGTGCGGATCGTCTCGGCATTGGCGATGATCCGCGAGATCGGCTGACGCAGCACCGGCGCCAGATCGTGTCCGACGAGGCTGCGGCGAAGCATCGGCTCCATCGGTTCGCGAACGGCCGCCGCCGAAGTGCCGGGCGTGTCCGACACCAGCAGAAGCTCGAAGCCCGCCGGATCGAAACCGGGCCGCATGTGCGGAACGAGTGAAACCCGCCACGACCGGCGCGATCCCGAAACGACCACGCGCGATCCGTCGAGCAGGCGCCAGTGCAGCGGCTGCTTGTGAGTGACTTTCTCGGGCGGCAGGAACTCGGTCCAGTGGCCGCCGAAACCGGCCTCCATCGCCGCCGCGACCCCGGCCAGTTCCGGGCTGTCCGACAGGACCGTGAGCACGCGCTGATCGGCATCGAGCTGGGCGCTCAACTCGGCAAGGTGCCGGTCGATCATCGTGCGCCGCCGCTCCACCGAAGCCGCATCCTCGACGGGCGCGGGAGCGGCCTGCCAGTTGCGGACGACGATCTGACATCCTTCGTTCAGACCTTGCGGTTCCACTTCGACCCAGGCCGTGATCACGTCCCCGCCATCATGGGCGGTGACGGCGCGCGCAAGGCGGAAGCCGTAACGCCGGGCCTTGCGGACCAGCTCGAGCAATTCGGGAATGGCGATGCTGCCGGGCAGTTCGCCGCCGCAGCGCTCCTGAAGTCCCGCCAGGGGCTCGTCCGCTTCGAGCAGCCTGTCCTGCGCGTCGCTGACTGCGCGGGCAAGAATGGTACCTTCCATCAGCATCAGCCGCCCTGCCGTCCGCTGGCCAGGATCGAAGCCGCCACGTCCGCGCCCAGCCTCTCGAAGCCTTCGGGCAGCATCGCTTCGGGATGAATGGCAAGGAACTGCTTTTCGATGTCCGCCGCCTTTAGTCCGGCTGCCCGCAGGGCCAGCGCCAGCCTGGCCAGTTGCGCCTCATGGGTTGCGAGCACCGCCGCCTCACGGCGCAGGCCGGATCCCGCCGCAAGCCCCGTGAAGAACAGCGCCGCGCCTGCGTGACTCACGGAAAGGGCGATATGGAAGGCGCCGCCAAGCCCGGTCAGCAAACGCGAGGCCAGGCCCAGGCGAGTGGCACCTTCGTCATAGCTGCGGCGGATAGCGGCTTCCACCAGCACGAGGCGTTCGCCCATGATGGGCCGCGCCGCCATCGCGCTGCGCACGGCGAGGATCAGGCGGTGGAGCAGATCTCCCGGCAGTTCGGACAAGGGCAGGCTCATGCGCCGCTGCGCCTGGCACCAACGCGCCTGCGACGCGAGCCAGGTCACGGCCAAGGCGTGCGTGGCTCCTTCGGCCGAGGCGAGCATTGCCTGGACGAGCGGGGGAACGACAGGATCCAGCGCCAGGCGCGTCTGCAACCGCTCGGTCATCTGCCATTCCAGGGCCATGGCGTGGACGTGGGACAGAAGCAGCGGATCCGCCATGAAGAGGCGTGCCATGTCTTCGACGTCTTCGACAAGCGAGCCGGAATCCGCACCGCCCAGGTGAAGCGGCTCGACGATCTGGCGCGCCAGATCCGCCAATACGCCGCGCACGCGCGCAAGAATTTCGTCGCTGAAAAGCGCACTGTCCTCGGCCGCGAGCAAGTACTGCAGTATCGGCAGCACGCTGTCGGCCATGGCATCGCCGCGCGCCAGGTCCGCACGGAGCAAAGCCTCCGCGGTCTGGTCGTCGGCCGGATGAACAGCGTTGTCGATCATCCGTCCCGTATACCCTGTATCTGGTTAAGCCCCGGTTAGTCCTTCCGACGTAGCGGAAGAGCCATGCCGACCACAACGAGCGTGATCGCCAGAACTTCCACCAACGGCTCAACTTGCCCGAATCCTGCGGCAAAAGCCAGCACAAGTCCCAATGTGGCACGGTCTGTCGCCAGCGACGCCACCTTGCCGGTCACGAACCGGGGAATCAGGGCCAGAAGCATCATCAGCATGGCCGGTGGGAACATCCACGAAATGAGCGATTCGCCCCCGAGCCGGGGAATGGCGGCCAGCAGCGACAGCCCGAAAAGCGTGTCGACCAGCCAGCGCAGCACATCGGCGCGCGGGATCGCGGGCGGCAATTGACCCAGCGCCTGCCGCTCTACCGAGCGCAGAAGCCGGCTCGCCTCGACCAGCAGCGCGGCCGCGACCAGCGAGAGAAAAGCGATCGTCACGAAACCGAACCAGGCTAGGCCGCCTGCCAGCGCCACCGCCACGAGCACGCCGAGGCTCAACATGTTGCTGGCATTGCCCGCATGGAGCAGCGAGGATCCGAACGTCAGCACGCCGTAACGGGCGACGGCCCGGCCCGGCGAGACGCTGTCGCCATCGGCGAAACGCCCGCGCAACCATTCCAGCTCGACCGCATGAGCTTCGGCTTCATCGCGAATCAGCCGCCAATCGACACCGCTGCGCACGGCCACGGGAACTTCGCGCATCGGTACGCCCGCTTGCAGCGCGATCCGTGTCAGCGCGGAATGCACATCGCAATCGCCCGGAAGCTCCTGAAGGTTTTCCACCAGGTGCCCCGGGATTCGCATCAATCCAGCGCTCGCCCGGTTGATGTCGATGCGCTCGAACCCGGCGGCCAGCCCGCCTTCGACCGGCTGGACAAGCACGGCCGGCGCCCTGCCCTCAAGCAGCGGCACGACGCCGGCGGGCTCGACGAAGAGCCCTTCCCCGATCACGACCAGTTCGTCATTCGCCGTCACCAGCCCGGCAAGTGGTCTCGCGCCGGTGGCGATATGGAATTGCAGGCCGGCGTTCTCTGCCATGTGCTGAAGGGCGATCATCTCCGGCGACGGCCCCTTCGCGAGGCAGATCACCCGCTGGCAATCGAGCGCAAGGGCGAGCCCGAGCTGATGCTGCGCCAGGGTCGCGCCGCCCACGCGCAGGAAGGCGCGCGGCAGGGACTGACCCGCCACGGCAGGCTCCATCATGGCGAGCAATGCGATACGCAGTGTGTTAACCTCCAGCGACCCTTAGCCACTTAGGCAAAGGGCAGCCCGGTGCCAAGCGCGACGCTTGCATCAGCTGGCGGAAAACTCGGCAAGATAGGCATCGAGGCGCCTTATCACTCCGGGTTCGCCGGGAGCGCCGTCCAGCGCCTGCTCCGCCAGGGCCAGGAGCTGGGCCGAATGGAAGCTGGCCGCCAGCCCCTTCAGCCGCATGGCGGCAAGGTGCCAATTGCCATCGCAACGGGAGCGGGACAGCAGATCGGCCTGCCGCGCCACGCTTTCCAGATAGGACGCGCGCAACTCCGCGAAAAGCGCGGGATCCCCGCCCGCTGCCGCGGCGAGGGTCGCTTCGAGGGCACCTGCTTCATAAGCCATTTCCCCAGCTTAATGCCCAAAGGGTTAAAGTGGGCTTTATAGGTGCCCCCCGCGTGGTATCCTGATCCCATGGCTGGGGAAAACAGGATCGTCGCGCTCGGCGCGAATGGCAGCGAAGACAATTCGGCCCGCACTGCGGACGGAAACTCGGAAGACCGCATGAACGAAACCTTGGCAGTGGGCGTTTCGCCGCCGGAACCCGCAGAAGCGATTTCGGAAGATGCCTGGCGCAACGCCTGGGTCGCCACCGAGGAACCGGCCCTTGCCGCCCCCTCGCGCGATTGGCTGGCCCCTTCGCTGGCCGGCGCCGCGGCCTTGGGCTGGACGGCGTTCTTTCTCTACGCCCTCTCCCCGCATTTCGAGACCCTGAGCCTCGACACAGTCCCCGCCCTTGTCGTGCAGTGGGCCGTTCCGCTCTTGCTGGTCGGCATGGTCTGGCTGCTGGTCCTGCGCCACAGCTCACGCGAAAGCAGGCGTTTCGGCAATGTCGCCCGGGCGCTGTCGAACGAGTCCGCCCAGCTTGAAACGCGCCTGACTACGGTCAACCGCGAACTCAGCCTGGCGCGGGAATTCATCGCCGCCCAGTCGCGCGATCTGGAATCGCTGGGGCGCATTGCCACGGAGCGGCTTTCCGCAAACGCTGAGCGCTTGCAGGTCTTGATCCGCGAGAACGGCTCGCGCGTGGAATCGATCAGCGGGGTCAGCCAGGCCGCTCTCGACAACATGGAGAAGCTGCGCAACCAGCTCCCCGTCATCGCCAGTTCGGCCAAGGACGTCACTAACAATATCGGCAACGCCGGCCGCGCCGCCCATGTCCAGCTGGAAGACATGATCAACGGCTTCAATCGCCTGAACGAATTCGGCTCCGCCAGCGAACGGCAGGTTGCCCGCCTGCGGGAATCCGTGGAAGCGGCGCTGACCGAAATCCATGCACGCGGCGAACAGGTCGCCGCCCTGGCCGACCGGCGCTTCGACCTGCTTTCCGAACGCGGGACGGCCTTCCGCAGCGAGCTTGACGGCCACGAAGTCGCTGCGCTCGAATCCATTCGAACCCGGGCCGAAGCGCTCGAGGACGAAATCGCGCAGACCCGCGGACAGCTCGACCGTCATGAGGAAGAAAGCCTCACTTCGCTTCGCGCCCGGCTCGTGGCCTTGCGTGAGGAAAGCGACGTCGTCTCGCGCGCCTTGCGCGATGGCGAAGGCCGCGCCGCAGAAGCCTGGCGGCAGGCGCTCGACGACCTGCACGAGGAACAGGGCGAAGTGGCGCGCGGCATCACCCGGGCTCAGGACACGGCTCTGTCCGCGCTGCGTGGCAGCCTGGAGGCGATCGGCAACGATGCCGAAAACCTCGACCGCGAGATTTCTGCCCGCCGCGAACGGCTTGCGAGCGAACTCGGTGAGCGTCAGGCCCGCCAGGCCGAACAGGAACGCCACGCCATTGCGCGCATCGACCAGATGCTTGGCAATCTCGACCATGCCATCGCCGAACGCCTTGAAAATCAGCGCCTGCAGGCCTCGGTTCTGAGCGAACGCGCCGTGGCCGTAAGCGGCGAACTTGGCGAATATGAAGCCCGTTTCGGCGCCATCGTCGGCAGCAGCGAAGCCTTGGAAACCCGTCTGCGCGGCAGCCTGGCACAATTGGCCGAGCGCCTCACGGCCGCCCGTGCGACGCTCTCGGCGACCGATGGCGAAGTCGAAAAGCTCACCGAGACGAGCGTACGGCTGCTGGAGTTGATCCAGGGCAGCGCACGTTTTGCCCATAACGATCTTCCCGAGGCGCTGGTCGTCTCCGAAGAGCGCCTCAACCGCCTTCATGCCGGTATTGCCAGCGTTCTGGAGGCTCTGCGCCAATCGGCCAGGAGCGGCGAGGAACTCGCAGGCGGCGTCGAGCAGTCCGGCACCAACCTCAAGGATTTCGCGGACGAGCTTTCCGCGATGCATTCGGACCTCTCGGAGCACGGCGCCGCACACGCCGACCTGCTGCGCGTCCTGCACACGTCCATCACCGATATCGACACGGCGACGCAAACCGCTGCCGGCCGGGCCCAGACCGAACTGCAGGCCGCCCTTGCAGCGCTTGGCAAGTCGATCGAGGACTCCGTCGGCGCGATCGAGACCGACAGCGCCGCGCGCATCGCCCAGGTGGCGGAAGACCTCGGGACGGAAAGCGCCCAGGCCATCGATCGCTCCATGCGCACGCGCGTCGCGGAAGTGACCGGCCAGCTCGATCAGGCCGTAGCCCATGCTTCCGGCGCCGCCCGCGAAGCGACCATCCAGCTTCGCGAACAGCTCTCCAAGGTCGAAGACCTCGTCGGCAACCTCGAAAGCCGCGTCACCCAGGCGCGCGAGCAGGCCGAGGAGCAGGTCGACAACGATTTCGCCCGCCGCGTGGCGCTGATCACCGAGTCCCTGAATTCCAACGCCATCGACATTGCCTCGGCGCTATCGAGCGATGTTTCCGACACCGCCTGGGCCTCCTATCTCCGCGGCGATCGCGGGATCTTCACGCGCCGTGCTGTTTCGCTGCTCGATGCCGGGGAAATCAAGTCGATCCAGCAGCTGTTCGAACGCGAAGATGCCTTCCGCGAGCACGTCAGCCGCTACATCCACGACTTCGAATCGATCCTGCGACAGGTCCTCTCGACCCGGGACGGCAATGCGCTGGGCGTCACCCTGCTCTCGTCGGACATGGGCAAGCTCTATGTCGCACTGGCTCAGGGAATCGAACGTCTGCGCAGCTGATCGCTCGGCAATGCGACATGAAAAAGCCCGCCTTCATCAGGCGGGCTTTTTTGTGACCCTCAGTATCCGAGGTCCTGAACCGGCGGCTTCCCGAAGAAGTTGAGATCGCTAACCGTGATCCACTGCTGGGCATAATTCACGTAGTAGAGCCCGAAAAGCACGACCGCGAGCACCGTGGCGCGCCTCGCGATCAGGCGCGGCTGGAAATTGACCGGGGCGCTGTCCGCATGGCCCTTTTCGACGCGAAAACCTTCCACTTCGTTGGGCGTACGAAGACCGAAAGGCATGACGAGAAAGGCGCTCAGGACCCAGAACAGGCCGTAGATCGCCACCATCGAAGTCCATTGCATCGCCATCGCCTCAATCCTCCAGCAGCATGACCTGCACTTGCGGCTTCTTGCCCGACCAGCGCGTAGCCGCGCGGCGGGCGGCAAGGCGCGCCGCCTCGACCCGAACTTCGCGGTCCGATTTCTTCGCCTTGCCCAGGGCATTGGCGACATCGCGCTGCGCCTCGTCGATGAACTTGGCGTAGTCCTCGTCGAGCGGGAGCCCAATCGCCGCGACCTGGACGTTGCCGCGGCGATCCGCGGCGACCGAAACCACACCGTTGAAGGCGATCCGGCGCCGCATGACCATGGCGTCGCCATCGGCGGGCGCGATGATATCGCCATCAAGGATCAGCCGCCCGGAATGGACCTCGCCGAACTTGCCCGGACGACCGGGCGCCAGGCGCACGAGATCGCCGTTCTTCTGGAACACCGCGTGCGGAATGCCGCTTTCCACGCCGAGCCTCGCCTGTTCGCGCATGTGGCGGATTTCGCCATGGACCGGGAGCAGGATCTCGGGCTTGAGCCAACCATAGAGCGCCACCAGTTCGGGCCGCCCGGGATGGCCCGAAACGTGGATCATGCTCTGACGGTCCGTGACGATGACGATCCCAGCGTCCGAGAGCCGGTTCTGGATCCGTCCGATCGGGATCTCGTTTCCAGGAATCTGGCGGCTTGAGAACAGGACGACATCGCCCTTCTCCAGCTTGATCGGATGATTGCCCTCGGAAATCCGTGAAAGCGCCGCGCGCGGCTCGCCCTGTCCGCCCGTTGCGACGATCAGCACTTCGCCGCGCGGCAGATCCATCGCGGTTTCGACATCGACCAGCTCGGGCAGCTTCTTGAGATAGCCGCTGGCCTGGCCGGTCTCAATGATCCGGTCCAGCGAGCGACCCGCAACGCAGAGCTTGCGGTTGGTCTTGCGGGCCACTTCGCCCAGCGTCTGAAGACGGGCCACGTTCGAAGCAAAGGTGGTCACCAGAACCCGGCGGCCGCGGTGCCGCTTCACTTCCTCCAGCAGGCCGCGATAGACCTCGCCTTCAGAACCGGACGCCTCGGGATTGAAGACGTTGGTCGAATCGCAGACGAGAGCCAGCACGCCGTTCTCGCCGATTTCGGTCAGTTCGGCCTGGGTCGCGGGCGTGCCCACCTGGGGCTCGTCGTCCAGCTTCCAGTCACCGGTATGGAAGATGCGGCCAAACGGGGTGTCGATCAGCAGGGCGTTGCCCTCGGCAATCGAGTGCGCAAGCGGCACGTAGCGAATACCGAATGGTCCGAGCTGGAACTGGTCGAGGTGATCGATGACGATCAGTTCGACCCGGTCAAGAATGCCCGCTTCCTCCAGCTTCGCTGCCACCAGGCGCGCGGTGAAAGGCGTGGCGTAGATCGGAACGTTCAGTTCCTCGGCAAAATACGGAACCGCGCCGATGTGATCCTCATGCGCGTGAGTGAGCACGATCCCCAGCAGGTTTTCGCGCTCGCCCTCGATGAAATCGAGGTCCGCGAAAACCAGGTCCACGCCGGGATATTCGTTCATGCCGAAGGTCATGCCCAGGTCGACCATAAGCCATTTGCCCTGGCAGCCGTAGAGATTGACGTTCATGCCAATCTCGCCCGAGCCACCGAGCGCGCAAAACAGCAGTTCGTTACCTGGAATCACTTCTTGGATGCCCTTTCGGCAAGAATGGCGAGGCCTTCGAGCGTCAGGTCGGGATCGACCGCGTCGAAAATATCGGAAGCCTCGTCGAACAGTACGGCCAGCCCGCCGGTCGCGATGACCTTGGCGGGGCGACCAATCTCGTTGCGCATGCGGGCGATCAGGCCCTCCATCATCGCCACATAGCCCCAGAACACGCCGATCAGCATCTGGTCCTCGGTATTACGACCGATCACGCTCTTCGTCGTGGGTACGGCAATGGCGATGCGCGGCAGCTTGGCCGTATTGCCCACCAGCGCGTCCAGCGACAGGTTGATGCCCGGCGAAATGATGCCGCCCTTGTAGGCGCCGTTGTAGTCTACCACGTCGAAGGTGGTGGCAGTGCCGAAATCGACGACGATGAGATCGCCCCCGTGTCGTTCATGCGCCGCGATGGCGTTGACCGCACGGTCGGCGCCGAGCGACTTGGGCTGATCGACGTCGATGTCGATCGCGTAGTCCGCCTTGCCGACGCCCGCCACCAGCGGCTCGACATCGAAATAGTGCCGGCAGAGTATCTCGAGATTGTGCAGCGCGCGCGGAACCACGGTCGAGATGATGATGCTCTTGATCTCTTCCGCCGCTACGCCGCGGATCGAGAGTAGCTGCATGAGCCATACCGCATATTCATCACCCGTGCGGCGGGGGTCCGTGGCAATGCGCCAGCGCCCGCGCAAAGTGCGTCCCTCGAACAGCGCGAAGACGACATTGGTGTTGCCGGCATCGATGGCAAGCAGCATGGAATTTCCTTCAGGCGAGCGAAACGTCACCGGCGTGAACGACACGTAGGGACCCGTCGGCCAGACGCAAGCGCAATGCTCCGTCCGGGTCAAGCCCGGCAAAGGCACCTGGCAGCAGCCCTTCCTCGTCCAGCGTCACCAACAGCGGCGTTCCCAGAGGATGAGCATGACGCGTCCAGTCGGCCAGCGTCGAGGCCAGCCCTTCCATGCGCCACTGCGCAAGACGCGCCGCGAAGCGGTCCGCCAGATCGCCGAGAACGGTATGTGCGTCGCTGTGATTTTCAGGGTTTGCCTTGCGAACCGACGTTGTCGCGCGGTCGGCAAGTTCCGGCGCCGTGACGACGTTGACGCCGATCCCGACGATCACATGATCGCCCCTGCGCTCCAGCAGGATGCCGCAGATCTTGGCGCCGCCGACCAGCACGTCGTTCGGCCACTTGATCTGGCAATCCGCGCCACCCCCAAGCTGCGAAAGCATGAGGTCGTGCACGGAAAGCGCGGCGACGAAAGCCAGGGTGTGAACCCAGGGGTCGTCGGCTCTCAGCGCGACGACGGTGCTGGCGTAGAGATTGCCTTCGGGCGAGGACCATTCCCGGCCGCGGCGGCCGCGTCCGGCGCTCTGTCGCACCGCACGCAGCCAGAAACCTTCCGCCAGGCCCTCGCCGGCGCCCAGGCGCCGGACGAGGTCCGCGTTGGTCGATGCGGTCTCTTCTACGACCTCTATCAAAGGCCGGAGAACAGGGCCGCTGCGGCCGTGTCAGCCAGCCCGCCCAGCCACTTGCTGGCCAGATAGCCCAGCGGCGAGATGAAGATGCAGGCCAGCACAAGGATCAGCTTGTGCCAGACATCGCTCTCGCCCTTCACCACATCGGCCGCTTCGTCGAAATAGACGACCTTGACGACCTTCAGATAGTAGAAGGCGCCAATGACGGAAGCCGCGAAGCCGATGGCCGCAAGAGCGATCATGCCACCGTCGACAGCGGCCTTGAAGACCAGGAACTTGCCCCAGAAGCCGAACATCGGCGGGATACCGGCGAGGCTGAACATGACCATCGCCAGCGCCAGGGCCAGGCCCGGACGGGTGCGCGACAGACCGGCCATCTTGCCGAGATCCTCGACGGGGTTGCCGTCGGCATCCTTGAGCATCAGGATCACAACGAAGCCGCCGACCGACATCGCGACGTAGATCGCAAGGTAGAACAGCATGGCCGAAACGCCCTGCTGGGTTGCCACGGCAAGGCCAACCAGCATGAAGCCGACGTTGTTGATCGAGGAATAGGCCATCAGTCGCTTGATGTTCGACTGGCCGATGGCGCCAAGGGCACCGACGACGATCGAGGCAAGCGCCGCGAAGACCACGATCTGCTGCCAGGCGGCTGCCTGGTCGCCGAAGGCTTCGATGGCAACGCGCATGGTCAGGCCCATCGCGGCGACCTTGGGGGCCGTGGCGAAGAGCGTGGTCACCGGGGTCGGAGCGCCTTCATAGACGTCGGGCGTCCACATGTGGAACGGCACGGCGCTG
>Ga0160437_1000401_pt1 | contig 23057 bp, 15 predicted proteins | sample HID1975I_E0MG_FD_108227 | JGI IMG/M metagenome (GOLD analysis project Ga0160437, IMG submission 108227) | Enriched soil microbial communities from UW Madison campus, WI, USA - HID1975I_E0 MG | ecosystem: Environmental > Terrestrial > Soil > Unclassified | place: USA: Madison, Wisconsin... | reverse complement strand
TCACATGGACATCGCCACCCGCATGTCGGACGAGGGCCGCGTCGATCCCGCCACGCTGCTGCGCGCGCATGATTTCGCGCCGAAGCAGGGGCCGGTCATGTCGGACGGCGGCGTGAAAGTCTCGGCCTTCACCACCCCCCACCCCCCGCTCGACAACCTGGCCTATCGCTTCGAAACGCCTTACGGCAGTGTCGTCTATTCGGGCGACACCGCCTACAATCCCGCCCTGGCCGATTTTGCCAAGGGCGCCGACGTGCTCGTCCACGAAGTGCTCTACATCCCCGGCGTGGACGAACTGGTGAAGCGGGCCAACGGCACTCCCACTTTCCGCAACCACCTGATCGAGAGCCACACCACCGCCGAACAGGTCGGCCGGATCGCCGCCCGCGCCGGAGTCGGGAAGCTGGTGCTCAGCCACTTCGTGCCCGGCGACATGGAGTGGATCACGGACGACATGTGGCGCAGCGAAGTGGCCAGGCACTTCAAGGGCGAGATCGTGGTCGGCCGCGATCTCATGGAAATCCCCCTCGGATAAGCCGCGAGAGGACGATCATGCGCAACCGGACTTTTCCGCTGCGCGATCGGGGCCTCACCGGATGCGTGACGATCGGACTGCTCTTGCCGGGCTGCGCTTTCGCAGCCACGGGCGATGACGTGCAGCCGGTTCCCGCGCAGACGGTGGTCGCCGCGTCGCCGCAGCCCGTCATTCCCGCCGGCACCCCGGCACGCGATCCGCTGAAGTCGCCCTATCCGGCCGAAGCGGACGGACAGGGGCCGCGCACCGGACCCAACTACATGATGCTGCGCGGGGCGGAAGACTGGCGCTTCCTGCGAAGCCAGAAGGCGAAGCGGGAATGGGCCTCTCCGCTCAAGTTCATTCCGCTGGCGGCGGACGGCGACGTCTCGCTGACCCTGAACGGCGACCAGCGCGCCAGCGTCAGCCTTTCCACCCGGCCCCTGCTTTCCGACACGACCAACCGCGTGGAAGTGCTCTCGCGCACGACCCTGGGCGCCGATCTCAGGATCGGCCCCGCGGTACGCTTCTACGGCGAACTGGCGTCGGGCCGGATCTTCGGGAAGAACGAGAACCGGCACATAGCGATCCAGCAGAACGACCTGATCGTCCAGCAGCTCTTCGCCGAAGTGCGCGCGCCGGTCGGCGCGGGCACGGCACGGGTGACGGTGGGCCGGCAGGAGTTCTTCGACGGCCCCCGCTTCATCATCAGCCCGCGCGAGAATCCCAACATCCGCGTCTCGATGAACGGCGCCCGCCTGTCGATGGACTGGCGGCGGTTCCGCTTCAGCGCCTTCCACTTCGTGCCGACCGAGCAGGGCACCGGCCTGCTGGACGACAAGATCGGCAACGGCGAGACCCTGAGCGGTATCTACTCCAGCTTCGTGGTTGCCGGCGGCGCGCCCAAGGGCCGCACGGCGGTCTTCCTCGATCCTTTCTACTATCACTTCGAGGACGACGACCGCACCCTCGGCCGCCTTTCCGGCAAGGACCGGCGCGAGACCTACGGCGCGCGGCTCTGGGGCCACCTCGGCCCGGTCGCCTTCGACTGGACGGCGATGAAGCAGGACGGCCGTTTCGGCGCCCGCGCCGTCGATGCCTGGGCCGTGAGCACCAACCAGTCGGTCGCGCTGGCCAAGGGCGCTTCGTCGCCCCGGCTCGGTTTCCATGCCGATTATGCCTCGGGCGGCGGCACTTTCGACAGTTCGGGCAAAGTCGGCTCGTTCAACTTCCTCTATAACGCCACGATCATTTTCAGCGACGACAACTACCTGGGCGCGGTCAACCTGATGGGCGTGGCGCCGACGCTGGTGGTGCCAGTGACGAAGACATTCTCGCTGACCGGCGAAACCGGGTTCTACTGGCGCCCGGACCAGAACGACGCCGTCTATCGCGGCAACTCGCAAGTCTACGCCGGCACGCAGAACGTGGCGGGCAAGCATGTCGCCAATGTGGCCCGCCTCAAGGCGAACTGGGCGCTGAACCCGCATGTCGCACTCACCGGCTTCGTAAATTACGTAGACGCCGGAAAGGTCTTACGCCGCGCGGGTTATGGCGATAACCTGTTCGTCCAGACAATGATGACCCTGCGGTTCTGACGCGGTGGCCGGTTCCGCTTTCCCGATGGTCGCATCTGCCGGGACGGGGGCCTGCCCCCCGTGGCGCGGCCGGGCGGCGGGAGACGGTGTGCGGGTGGTGCGGTCCAAGGGACGCGAACGGCAAGTGGTCCTCTACTGCGCCATGGCCCTGTTCGTCAGCGGCTATGCGTTTCAGGCCCTGAGCTTCTCGATGCCCGGACTGGTGCACGACTGGCAGCTCGAAAGCGCGCTGATCGGCCCGCTGCTGTCCTCCGCGATCTTCGGACTGCTCCTGGGCTACATCTTCGTCGCGCCGCTGGCCGATCGCGTGGGCGAAAGGCCCGTGCTCTGCGGGGCCATGCTGGGCCTGGCACTGGCAACGATGGTCTGCGTGGTCGCGCCGGGGTTCGAAGTGCTGTTCCTCGGCCGGGTGCTGACCGGCATCGCCATCGGCGCCGCCCTGCCCAGCGCGGTTTCCATCGCCAGCCAGCACGGACGCATGCGCTGGCGCGGCGCGCAAGTGGTGGGCATCTACGTCGCCTTCTCGCTCGGCTTCCTGGCCGCAGGGCTGGTGAGCGGCTGGATCGTCCCCCGCTCCGGCTGGCGCGCGCCCTGGGGAGCGACCGTGCCCCTGGCCCTGCTCATCGCCGCGATGCTCAGCGCAGCGCTGCCCGTCGAGGAGATCAAGCCTCGGAGCGCCAGCCCCCTCGCCGCCCTCTTCGCGCCGCGCCTGCGTGCCGGAACGGTGCTGTTCTGGATCATGTTCTCGATCGGGCTGGGCCTGTTCTACGCGCTCCAGTCCTGGCTTCCGCTGCTGACCGCGCGCGAGGGGCTGTCCTATTCCAGCGCCGTCGCGGCAACCAGCATGTTCACGCTGGGCACCGCGCTGGGCGCCTTGCCGATGATCTGGTGGGCGGACCGCATGGGCCCTTTCCGCGCCCTCGTGGCGATGAGCGCGGTGGGGCTGACCGGCATCGTCTTCCTCGGCACTTTCGCGGCCAGGGGCGGCGCGCCGTTCCATGCCGCCGCCATGCTGGCCGGGGTCGGCATCGGCGGCGGGCAGAAGGGCATGATCGCCGCCGCCTCGCTGTTCTATCCCCCCGCCGCGCGCGCAACCGGCCTGGGCTGGGCACTGGGCCTGGGACGGATCGGCGCGGCCTGCGGGCCGCTGCTGATCGGCTACCTGACGATGCGCGATGTCGAAAGCGGCACCGCGCTGCTGTGCCTCGCGCTGCCGGTGCCCCTGGTCATGATGGCCGCGGGGTGCCTGGAACGAACCTACGGCCGGATCGACCGCGCCGTTCACCATCCGCCGTCGCTTTAGGGCGTCAACGCGCAAGACCGGACATGACGATGACCAGAGATCCCCAATCCATCCTGTCGCCCCAGACTATCCTGTCCAAGGGAACGATGCGACCCCTGCAAATCGCGGCAGTGACGCTCTGCGTGCTGCTCAACGCGCTTGACGGGTTCGACGTGCTGGCGATCAGCTTCGCCTCGCCGGGCATCGCCTCGGAATGGGGGATCGACCGGGCCGCCCTCGGCCTAGTGCTGTCGATGGAACTGATCGGCATGGCGGTGGGCTCCGTGGCGCTGGGCAACCTGGCCGACCGGATCGGACGGCGGCCGACGGTGCTGGCCTGCCTCGTCATCATGGCGGGCGGCATGGCCATGGCGACGACGGCCAGTTCGGTGGTGAACCTTTCGATCATCCGGCTCGTCACCGGGCTGGGGATCGGCGGCATGCTGGCCTGCACCAATGCCCTGGTGGCAGAGTTCTCCAACGACCGCCATCGCAACCTGGCGGTGGCGATCATGGCGGCAGGCTATCCGATGGGCGCCATCGTCGGCGGTTCGATCGCCACCGGCCTGCTGGCGACCGGCCACTGGCGCGACGTCTTCATGTTCGGCGCGGTGGTAACGGCGGTGTTCCTGCCGATCGCCTGGTTCCTCCTGCCGGAATCGATCGGCTTCCTGCTGCAGAAGCGCGGCCCCGGCGCGCTGGAGCGGATCAACGCCACCTTGCGCCGCCTCGGCCACGAAACCGTCGACGCGCTTCCGCCTGCGCCCCTCACCGCTGCCAGAGCGTCCATCGCAGAGCTTTTCGCGCCCGGCCTCGCGCGCAGCACCGTCCTGCTGACGCTCGGCTACTTCTGCCACATCATGACCTTCTACTTCATCCTGAAGTGGATCCCCAAGATCGTCGTGGACATGGGCTATGCCGCATCCAAGGCGGGCGACGTATTGGTCTGGGCGAATGTCGGCGGCCTGGCAGGAGCCACGCTGCTGAGCCTGCTGACTTACCGGATCGCGGTGCGCCAGCTGGTGATCGTGGCCATGCTGGCCTCCACCGTACTGGTTTCGCTGTTCGGCCAGGGACAGGAGACCCTCGCCGGACTGGCGCTGATCGCCGGAGCGGCGGGCTTCTGCACCAATGCCGGCGTGGTCGGCCTCTACGCCCTTTTCGCCAAGGTCTTCCCCACACAAGTGCGCGCGGGCGGCACCGGCTTCGTCATCGGCATCGGCCGGGGCGGTGCCGCGCTCGGCCCGATCGTCGCGGGCTTCCTGTTCAATGCCGGGTTCGGCCTGTCGATCGTCGCCGTGCTGATGGGCATGGGCTCGCTCGTCGCGGCAGGAGCATTGCTCCTGCTGCGCGAGCGGGACGACCAGCCCTCGGGCGAGCCGTCCGCTCAGGCCTGAGAGGCCTCCAAGCCCTCACCGAACCGAGGCGAGGTCCGCCGTGCAGTCCGCCAGGTCCTGACCGGCGAGCCGCACCGCATTGCACCGAACCGGCGCGCCGCCCGGCAGCGACACGCGGTATCCCGGCAGGCGTGGGTCTTCCCAGAGATAGTCGGTCGAGACGTACTGCGCGCCGCTCGCCAGGGCCGCGCGCAGACGCGCAAGCGTTCCCGCGCGCGCTTCCCATGTATCGGCATCGGCGCGGGTCCGCACCATGAACCCCGCCTTCACGTCGCGCGCGATGCGGTCGGCCTCGGCAATGGGATCGTTGAGGGTGAGATAGGCGGCGGCCGGGGAATTCTCATCGGTGTTCACGAAGAAGACCCGCCCTTCCAGCGACTTGCGCTTGCCGCGGTAGATCGCGACTTTGGCTTCGTGCTCGTCGAGCGCGAAGAAGATCTTGCCCCGCGCCGCGGCAAGGCTGGGCCAGTTTCCAGCCAGCACGCCCTCGCGCAGGGTCGGATAGCGGCCCTGTACGTCGTCAGGCAGGATCAGTTTCCCGCGCGGTATGACCGAGAGAATCTCGCGGTCCAGCGCGTCGAAGGCCTTCTCGTCGAAGCGCAGCGCCGCCTTGCCGTGCTCGGGATCGGCGTCTTCCTTGGCGTTGAACATCAGCATGATCGGCGCATGATCGGGATGGGCGTCGGACCAGTCGCGGATCTCCGCCAGGCAGGTGACGAGCCGTTCGCAGCTGCTGGCCGCATCGCTGAAGGCCATGTGCAGCACCTTGAAGCCCGGCTTCAGCAGTTCCGCGTCGGCAGCGCCCTTGGCGTAGTAGCCGCCCGCGGGATCGTAGTTGACGTCGATCTCCAACTGGCGCGCGCCATGGTCTAGCTGCTCGGACAAGGGGCGGTGGGAATAGTCGAGCGCCATTTCCAGTTTCTCGCTTTGCGCCGCGATCCGGGCGCGGACGGCATCGCTCATCGCCTGCTTGTAGCTATTGTGCGTGCCAACGGCCTGGATATCGTTCATCTTCGGCGCCTGTGCAGGAACAGGGGCAGGCTGGGCGGCAATCGCGGCGGCGGCAAGGACGAGGACGGACAGGGTCATGAAGGCTCCGAAAAAATGCCGGTCTGGCGCAAGGCCCCTTCCCGCCTTCGGTTACAGGCATTTGACGAAGCGCGCAGATCGGCGCGACAAGGCGCTGAAATTGCGGATTGCGACAAGGGTGCATCCGCGCACCGGCCCGCTGCGTATATCATGCGAATTCGCCCGGAAGCCCGGGCAGCCAATTGCGCCGTCGGCCGTTGATCGGGGAAGGCTTGAGGTCAGGACGGACGGATGAGAGAAACAGCCGTGGCAGACGAGCGGGCAAGACTGGTTTCGGCCATGGATCTGGCCGCCGCCGGCGATCCTGCGGGTTTGCGCCGGGTCTACGACATGACGTGCGCGAAGCTTTTCGGCATTTGCCTGCGCATCTGCGGAGACCGGGAGGCGGCGGAAGACGTGCTTCAGGACGTCTACGTCAAGGTCTGGCGCCGCGCCTCGGCCTTCGATCCGGCGAAAGCCAGCCCGATCACCTGGCTCGCCGCCATTGCGCGCAATGCCGCGATCGACTGGCGCCGCTCCGACCGGCGCTTCGACGCGGCGCCCGAGGGTGTCGTGGAAGCCATAGCCGATGAAAGCCCGCTCGCGGATGCGGTGATCGAGGGAGACGACGAGCACCGGCGCTTGCGGCTCTGCCTGGAAGGGCTGCAACCACAGCAGGCGCAGGCGATCCGCCGCGCGTTCCTGGAAGGGCTGACGTATCAGGAACTGGCGGAATGCACGGATACGCCGCTGGGGACGATCAAGAGCTGGATCAGACGGGGAATGCAGAAATTGAAGGATTGCCTGGGCGATGGTTGAGATGCCCGAAGATCAGGATCGCGACGGTCTGGCGGCCGAACTTGCGCTCGGCCTGCTTGACGGCGCCGACCGCGCCGCCGCCTTGCGCCTCTGTCTGAGCGACCCGGCCTTCGCGCGGCGGGTGGAACAGTGGCAGCTCCGGCTTTCGCCCATGCTGACCGCAGTTCCCGCCGCCGAGCCTTCATCCAGGGTGTGGAACGCCATTGCGGCGCGGATCGGCGCGCCGGTCGCCGCGGCTCCGCGCGGGCTGCGTGCCTGGCGGGCCGCCGCGCTGGGCGCGGGCGCCCTTGCCGCCAGCCTGGCGCTGTTCGTGGCGATGCGACCGGCGCCCACCGTTCCCGACGGCAGCATGGCGGTGTCGCAGATGTCCGGCGCGGAAGGCGGCGCGATCATGGCCGTCGCGTTCGATCCCCGCCGCGGGGTCCTGCGCTTCGACGCCGGTTCTCCCACCGGCACCGGCAAGAGTCCGGAACTATGGGTTATCCCGAAGGACGGCGTGCCGCGCTCGCTGGGGCTCATTCAGGCCGGAAGCGCCGAAATGCCGGTCGCCGATCCCATGCGGCCCTTCCTGAAAACCGGGGCTACGCTGGCCATCACCATGGAGGATCCGGCCACCGCACCGCATCAGGCGCCCAGCGCCGCGCCGGTCATGACTGGAAAAATCTCGGAAATCTGATCGCCTCTGCATCCGGGCCGTGCGCCGTACCGTATCTGGAGCGCATCCCAGGAAACGGAATGCGAAACGGAAGAGAGGATGTCAGACATGCACGCCCTACCCCGCACGCTTGCAACCGCATTCACCGCCGCCCTGTTGCTTTCCGGCGCCGCTTCGGTCGGCGCCAAGGCACCCGCCGACAAGGCGATGGCCGGCAAGTCGATGGCCAGCAATCCGATGGTCGGCGGCGCTGCCATGTATTCGACCAAGGACATCGTCGACAATGCGATGAATTCCAAGGATCACACCACGCTCGTCTCCGCCGTCAAGGCTGCCGGGCTGGTGGACACTCTCAAGGGACCGGGGCCCTTCACCGTCTTCGCACCCACCAATGCCGCCTTCGCCAAGCTGCCCGCCGGAACCGTGGACATGCTGATGAAGCCCGAGAACAAGGCGATGCTCACCAAGGTCCTGACCTATCACGTCGTGGCCGGACGGATGACCGCCGCCGACATCGCCGCCAATGCTATGGCGCACGGCGGCAAGGCCATGCTGACCACGGTCGAGGGCGAGAAGCTCACCGCCTGGAAGGACAAGGCCGGCGCCTGGTGGCTCACCGATGCCAAGGGCGGCAAGTCCAGGATCACCATCGCCAATGTCATGCAGTCCAACGGCGTGATCCATGTCGTCGACACCGTCCTGATGCCCTGACACCGGTTTTTCCGCATGGGGCCGACTGACAAGAGTCGCTGCCTCATGACCCCCTCCCGGTCCCATGGCCGGGAGAACCACACCGCCGCAGTCCTTCGGGTCGCACGATCGACATAGCGGCGCAGTTTCAGGCCCGTGACCGAGGTTATTCCCCATAACTTCCGGTCGCGGGCCTGAGCTGTAAGCGGGCGCTGGAAAAGGGACCGGTGGCCGCGACGGCAACAAGGTCACCTCCAATATTTAAGTGATGTTGCAACATATCATTGACGCGCGGAAGCCGCACTGACAGAAGCCCCTCCGTCAGGAGCGTTTGCGCGCTTCCGCCGCAACGTCACTACCGGGGGTCATCATGTTTCGTTTCGCCAAGGACGGCCGCCTGCTGGCCGGAACCCTGCCGCTCGCCTTCGCGATGGCGCCCTTTCCCGTCTCTGCGGAAGCGGCCGAGGAGGAGCAGCGCCGGGAAGAAGAGGTTTCGGGCGAAGAGCGCAGCGGCGCCATTACCGTCACCGGCGTGCGCCAGGCCTATCGCGGCGATTTCGCCTTGTCCGAAATCCCGCAGTCGATTGCCGAAATCGATGCCGAGACCCTGCAACGCAACACCATCCAGCGGCTCAGCGACGCGCTGGACCTCAACGCATCGGTCGCCCGCCAGAACACGCTCGGCGGGCTGTGGGACGCTTTCGCCATTCGCGGCTTCACGGGCGACGAGAACATGCCCAGCGGCTATCTCGTCAACGGCTTCAACGGCGGACGCGGCTTCGGCGGCCCGCGCGACGTGGCCGGGATCGAACGCGTGGAAGTGCTCAAGGGCCCGGCGGCTGCCCTCATCGGGCGCGGAGAGCCGGGCGGCACCATCAACCTGGTGACCAAGCAGGCCGAACTGGGCCGCTCTTACGGCACTGCCTCGGTGCAATACGGCAGCTTCGACCGGCTGCGCGGCGAGGCGGACGTCAATCTGGCGCTGACCGGCGGCCTCACCGCGCGGCTGATCGGCTATGCCGAGGACGGCGACACCTTCCGCGACCATGTCCACCAGAAACGCTGGGGCTTCCTGCCGTCCATCGGCCTCTCGCTGGGCGAGCGCACGCGCCTGACCTATGATTTCGAGAAGAGCCGGGTGGAAGTGCCCTTCGATCGCGGTATCGTGGTTCTGGACGGCAATTTCCACACCGTTCCACGCTCCCGCTTTCTGGGCGAGCCGGGAGACGGAGACACGATCGCACGCGCCACCGGCCACCAACTGCGCCTTCAGCACGAGCTTGGCGGCGGCTGGAGCCTGCTTGTCGGCGGCAGCATCCGCAAGACCCTGCTGACCGGCTTTTCCTCCGATGCGGAAACGGTGGCTTCGCGCCAGGCGGTCTACAGCGATGGTCGCTCGCTGTCGCGCCAACGACGCTCGCGTTACTACGATGCGGACCATTCCGTCGTCCGCGCCGAACTCGCCGGCCTGTTCGATACGGGCAGCCTGCGCCACCGCGTCCTCATCGGGGCCGACTACGACTCCTTCACGTACGACCAGGTGTTCCGCCGCTTTCGCCCGCCGCTCCTGGCATCGAACCCCGGCGCAGCGGCAGGCTACGTGATCGACATTCTCGATCCCGTCTACGGACAGTATCCCCTGCCCGCCACCGCCGTCATCACTGACAGGCTCGACCGGCAACGCGCTGGTGGCGCTTATGTCCAGGACCAGATCGAACTGACCGATCGCCTGCAGGTTCGTCTGGGCGGGCGCTACGACAGCGTGACGCTGGAAACCGACAACCGCCTTACCGCCACCCGGAGCAAGCGGACCAAGGGGCGGTTCAGCCCCCAGGCCGGCCTTGTCTACAAGCTGAGCGCGCCGGTCACGTTCTATGCCGCTTACGGCCAGGGTTTCCGCGCCAATGTCGGGACCGACGCGGCCGGGCTGATCTTCGATCCCGAGACCAGCGAGTCCCTGGAAGCGGGCGTGAAGCTCTCGCTGCTGGGCGGCAAGCTGAATGGAACCCTGGCCGTGTTCCAGCTCGAAAAGTCCAACGTGCTCGCCAGCGACGCCAACAACCCCGGCTTCTCGGTCGCAATCGGCAAGGCCCGCAGCCGCGGCGTGGAACTGGACCTTGCCGGGCGGCTCCCCGGCGGTTTCGACCTTCTGCTGAGCTATGCCTATATCGATGCGGAGGCCCGTTCGAGCGTTCTCGACCCCGCCTATTCCTTCCAGGTCAATCCCGGCGATCCGCTGGCGAACATCCCGGACCACAACGTCAACATGCAGATCGCGCGCACATTCGCCATCGGTTCGCGCGAAGCGACACTGGGCGGCGGCGTGCAGCATGTCAGCCGGCGGCGCGGCGAAACCGGCACCGATTTCACGCTGCCCGCGCATACGCTGGCCCGCGTGTTCGGCGAGCTGGAACTGACGGAAACAGTCGCGCTGTTCGGCAGCGTGACCAATCTCTTCGACGCGGACTGGTACGCCAACAGCTATACCCCGCTCTGGGTGCAGCCGGGCGCCCCTCGCACCGCCACCGTCGGCCTGCGCGCCCGCTTCTGAAATCCTCCGGGAGACCCTCCTCATGCTGAAGACTTCCCTCGCCTTCGCAGCGCTCTCCATGCTTGCCTCGCCCGCATTCGCGCAGCCTTCCGCGCAGGCGAGCCACGCGCCGCCCCATGTCCTGCCCCCGGCACTCGCCTGGTCGGGCGCCAGCGAGAAACTGGTCGCCCGCGAAGACGACCCCTGGATCACCCCGGCCGAAGTGTCCGACTTCGCAGCCACGCCGCGCTACGCGGAAGTGCGCGCCTGGCTCGAACGCCTTGCCCAGGCGTCGCCGCTCATTGCACTGGAGACATTCGGCAAGACCGGCGAAGGGCGCGACATGCTGCTGGTCCGCGCGAGCAAGGGCCCTGCCGCCGATGGCAAGTCCAAGCCCGTGGTCCTGGTCCAGGCCGGGATCCACGCGGGCGAGATCGACGGCAAGGACGCCGGCCTGATGCTGCTGCGCGATATCGCCCTGCGCGGCAAGGACCGCCTGCTGGACAAGGTGGACCTGGTCTTCGTTCCGATCCTCAACATCGACGGCCACGAGCGCATGAGCGCCTGGAACTTCCTTCATGTGCGCGGGCCGGACGAAAAGGGCACCGAGGGCAATGCGCGCGGCATCAATCTCAACCGCGACTATGCCAAGGCCGATGCGCCTGAAACCCGCGCGATGATCGCCCTGCTGCGACGGCTCGATCCGATCCTTTACATCGACTGCCACGTCAGCGGCGGCTTCGACATGCAGTACGACATCACGTTCACTTATGCCGGGTGGGGCCGCTATGCGCGCCACCGCGCGACCGCGGACTGGCTGGAGCAGCGCTTCGGCCCTGGCGTCACCGCAGCGCTTGCCAAGGCGGGCCACACCCCCACGATCTACCCCAGCCCGATCGACACGCGCCGCCCGGAGAGCGGCATCCGCCAGAGCCCGGAAGGGCCGCGCTACTCGACGGGTTATGGAGACTTCATCGGCGTGCCCACGGTGCTGGTCGAGAACCACATGCTCAAGCCCTATCGCCAGCGGGTGCTCGGCACTTACGTCCTGCTGGAAAGGGCGATGACGCTGGCGGCGCAGGATGCCCCCGCCATTGCCGCGGCGAAAGCGGCGGACCGTGCCGCCCGCCCGGAAACCTTGCTGACGCGCTGGCAACCGGCGAAGGAGCCTGTGGGCTGGGTCGAGGGGTTCAAGGGCATCGCCTTCGAAAGCTATGCCTCGCCCGCTTCGGGACGGATGGAGCAGGGCTGGACCGCCCGGCCGCAGACCCTGCGCATGCCGATCGTCGGCCAGGAGCCGGTGGAAACCGTAACCCTGCCCAAGGCCTGGCTGGTGCCGGCCGCGCAAGCCGAAGTGATCGACCGCCTGCGCCTTCACGGGATCCGCATGGAAATTCTCGAACAGGCCCACGCGCTGGAACTGGACCGGGTGCGCCTGAAAGATCCCGCCCTCCAGGCCCCGCACGACGGCCGGGTGCCGCTGCAGGCAAGGTTCGAGCATGCCCGGGCAACAGAGACAGTGCCCGCCGGCACCATCCGCGTACCGTCCGACCAGCCGCTCGGGCTTCTGGCCGCGGCCCTGCTGGAGCCGGAGAGCCAGGACTCGTTCCTGGCCTGGGGCTTCTTCCCCGAGGTGCTTTCCCCGCCGGCGGGAAGCGAGGACTTCGTGCTGGCGCCGATCGCCGATGCGCTGCTGGCCCGCGATGCGCAAATCCGCACCGCTTTCGAAGCGCGGGTGGCAAGCGATGCTCCCTTCGCGCAGGACCCCGAAGCGCGGCTGGAATGGCTGATGGAGCGCACGCCGGCGCCCAACCGGGAAACCGGGGTCTATCCGATCCGCCGGGAGACCTGATGCAGCGCCGGGGCCGACGGGTTTGGAGCGCGGACGCGCCCGGCCCTTCGGCCCTGCTCACTGATAGCGCAGGGTTTTCTCGAAGCCTTCGTTGGCCTTGGTCATCTTCGCCAGCTTCCTCAGATGACCGCGCACGTTCCGTTCGAACCGCGTGTCGTCGTAGATGCCTGTCACTTTGTACTCGTCCTGAGCGATCAGTTCCTTGATACGCTGGGCGAAGGCGGCCTGCTCGTTCGTGCAGTCGGCAGACTTCAACGTGCGGCAAACCCATTCCTCGGCCGCCGCCTTGTCGTAATCGTCCTGCGCTTCATACCCGCGCCGATCCGCCGCGGCCTGATCCAGCCGGGAAGCCTCGAACCGGCGCTCCAGCCATTTGCGGACCTGTTCCCCATCCCATGCCTTCGACGGATCGCTCATCTCTATCTCCAATTCCCGCCGCCCTAGCCAGATTCGGGGCGAAAGGACAGAACGCAAGGTCGGTCCTGACGGGATCGCAGCCGGTCGGGCACGGAACCATCGGCGGCCCCGCTCGCTATTTTCTCAGAAGGAGACTGTTGAATGCTAGGCAAGATCATCGGAGGAATCGCGGGCAAACGGATCGCCCGCAATGTGGCGGGTGTCGATGAAACCGGCGGCGCGATTGCCGGGGTCGTGGCCGCAACCGTGCTGCGCCGCTTCGGCCTCGCCGGGATCGCCGCCGCGGCCGTGGGCGCCTATGCGGCCCGGAAACTCAGCGAAAAGCGGCGGGACAGCAATCTGCCCTGACATCCTCGCGCACGCGTTTTCATCGGCGGCGCGCCGGCAGTCCCAGCGCGCCGAACGATGAGAAAAGGGCAAGTCCCGAAACTCCAATTGCACGGCCCATCCGGCCTTGCGCCGGTTGCGGCCATGGCCTCGGCTTCCGATATGGTCGGTCCGGCCGAGCGCGGTTTCTTCCGGCGCCGGCCCCGCCTAAAGGAGTGCAGCAATGGCCTATCCCGATACCCAGCTTTTCATCGACGGGGCCTGGCGCGATGCCGCCGGTGGCCGGACGCTGGCGGTGCAGAACCCCGCAACCGGGCAGGAAATCGGCCGCGTTGCCCATGCCGACCGCGCGGATCTGGACCTCGCGCTCTCCTCGGCTGAGCGCGGGTTCGAAGTCTGGCGCGATTTCACGCCCGCCAGGCGCAGCACGATCATGCGCAAGGCCGCCGCGCTCCTGCGCGAGCGTGCCTCCGACATTGCCGGGGTGATGACGCTGGAGCAGGGCAAGCCGCTGGCGGAAGCCAAGGGCGAGACCATGGCAGCGGCCGACATCATCGAATGGTTCGCCGAAGAAGGCTTCCGCGTCTACGGCCGCCTCGTGCCGCACCGCAGCGACCTGTCGGTCCGCCAGATGGTGATCAAGGACCCGGTCGGCCCGGTCGCCGCGTTCACGCCTTGGAATTTCCCGATCAACCAGGTCGTCAGGAAAATCGGCGCGGGCCTTGCCGCCGGATGCTCGATGATCGTCAAGGCGCCGGAGGAAACCCCCGCGAGCCCGGCCGCGCTCATTCGCGCGTTCCAGGATGCCGGTCTTCCCGAAGGCGTGCTCAACCTGGTCTATGGCGACCCTGCCGAGATTTCGGAATACCTGATCGCCAGCCCGGTGATCCGCAAGATCACTTTCACCGGTTCCACGCCCGTCGGCAAGCTGCTCGCCAGCCTCGCCGGCAAGCACATGAAGCGAGTGTCGATGGAACTCGGCGGCCATGCGCCCGTGATCGTCTGCGAGGATGCGGACGTCGACCTCGCCGTGCGCAGCGCCGGACGCGCCAAGTTCCGCAATGCCGGGCAGGTCTGCATCTCGCCGACGCGCTTCCTGGTCCACAACAGCGTGAAGGAGCAGTTCGCGCAGGCCATGGCCGAGCTGGCCAAGGGCATCTCCGTAGGTGACGGTCTGGACGCGGAAACCCAGATGGGCCCGCTCGCCAACGACCGCCGCCTGACGGCCATGGCCGAGTTCCAGCAGGACGCCGTGGCACGCGGCGCGCGCCTGCTTGCCGGCGGCGAGCGGATCGGCGAAGTCGGCAACTTCTGGCAGCCCACTGTGCTGGCCGATGTCCCGCTCGATGCCCGTCTGTTCAACGACGAGCCCTTTGGTCCGGTCGCCGGGATTCGCGGCTTCGACAAGCTGGAAGAAGCGATCGCTGAGGCCAACCGCCTCTCCTTCGGGCTGGCCGGCTATGCCTTCACGCGGTCGCTCGCCAATGCCGACCTGCTGACGCGGCGGGTCGAAGTCGGGATGCTCTGGGTTAACACGCCTGCGGCTTCCTCGGCGGAACTGCCCTTCGGCGGCATCAAGGATTCAGGCTACGGCACCGAAGGCGGCCCCGAAGCACTGGACAACTACCTCAACACGCGCGCCGTCGTAGTGGCGAACGTCTAAGCACCGGCTGCACTCCCGGCATAACCGACAGAAGATCGCGAGAGCGCCCGCCGGCGCTTTCGCGATTGTCGCGTCAGGCCCATTTCGCCGTCACCGGGCAAACGCAGCCACTACCGCGCGGGAGCATCGTCAGCCGAAAGCGCGGCAAGTTCGCGCCGATAGGTTTCGTGCATTCCCCTATAGCGAATGCACCCTCGTGCTCCGAAATACACAGCGTATAATAAGATATTGAACGCCGCTTAATTCTGCGATAGCTATCGGGACAGGCAGCAGATCGAGGAATGCCGCATGTCCCGTTTTCCCGTTCGGACGGGCCGCAAAGCGCTTTGCGGTCTTGCGGCCTCCGCAAGGTCGCTGGCCGTCTCTGCCTCGGCCGGCCAGGCGCAACGAGCGGGCGAAGGCCTGGGCTTTCCCGAGCACCGTCAATTGACCTTCGCGAGAGGACAGCGATGAACAGCCCCCAAGATTCCGCGAACCCGCAACATGCGGCCGCCTCTCCCGAAGCGGAGGCGGGCGAATGGCCGCTGCGATCCTGGGGCCTTGCCCTGCTGGGGGCAGTGGTGGGCCTGGCGATCTACTGGATCGTCCGCCCGGAGAAGCATCACGGCGATTTCGACCTGATGCAGACCCGCATGGCCTTGGCCACGTTCCTGGGCATCGGGTCGCTGATCTTCGGTTTCCTCGTGGAGCGCACGCGTATCCATTGGAGCGCCGCCTGTGCCGCGATCGGCGGAGCGGTGGTCGCGCTGACGATCTATTGGAACGGCCCTTTCGGCAGTCAACATGGCGAAGAGCCCTGGCGCATCGTCTGCGCCGTGCTGGCCGTAGTGATCGCCGCGCCTCTCTTCCAGGCCTGGCGGGACGCGCGCCGGATGCCGGGCTCGTCAGCGGATGGGCAGCGGGGACGCCCCCGGTCGATCACCATTCCCTATCCGGAAGCGCATGGCCACGCCTGGACCAATGTGGTGCTGTGGTGCGCGGCATGGGTTTTCGTCGGCGTGGTCTGGGCGATGGTGCTGCTGCTGTCCGAACTGTTCCGCCTGATCGGCATCAGCCTGCTCAAGGACCTGCTGGCAAAGGATTGGGCAGCGCTCCTGCTCACGGGCGCAGCGCTCGGCGCCGGGATCGGCCTCCTGCGCGAGCGTGACGGCATCCTGCGCCTGCTGCAGCGCGTGGTGACGACGATCCTGTCCGTGCTGGCGCCGGTGCTCGCGCTTGGCCTGGTCGTTTTCCTGGCGGCGATCCCCTTCACCGGCCTCGCGCCGCTGTGGGACGCGACCCGTTCGACCAGCCCGATCCTGCTCGGCTGCGTGATCGGCGCACTTTCCCTGGCCAATGCCGTGATCGGGGACGAGGCACCGCACGAGGCGCGCAGCCCGCTGCTGCGCGGCAGCGTGGCCGCGCTCGGCATCGCCATGCTGCCGCTCGGCGCGATTGCCGCGATCTCCACCGGCCTGCGCATCCAGCAATATGGCCTGACGCCGGACCGGCTCTGGGCCGTGGTCTTCACGGCCATCGCCTGCGCCTATGGCCTGGCCTATCTCGTCGTCCTCGTGCGCTGGCGCATCCAAGCAGCTCCCCACTTGCGCACGGCCAACTTGCGGCTGGCGGCCGGGCTCTGCCTCGTGGCGCTGGTGCTCTCCACGCCGCTGATCAATTTCGGCGCCCTGTCCACGCGCGACCAACTCGCCCGGCTGCAGAGCGGACGGACACCGCTGGCCAGGTTCGACTGGCGCGCCATGCGCTTCGACTTCGGCCGCGCCGGTGAAGCTGCCACCCGCCGCCTCGCCGAAACCGGCCGCACGCCGGAAATCCGCGCCGCCGCGAAGAAGGCGCGGGATGCCAAGAACCGCTGGTCGCTCGACCCGGTCTCGATCGAACCTCGGCAGACGCCCATCGACCCCGCGCGCCTGCTGGTGCTGCCACGCGGCACGGTGCTGCCCAAGGCGCTCCACGACCAGCTCCAGGGCTACAATGCCTGCGGATTCTCCGGCGCCTGTACCGTTCTTTTCGAGAAGGACAGCGACGAGGCCGTGATCGTTACCAACGACCGGAGCTTCCTCTGGAGGGGTGAGAACGGCACTTGGAACCCCGCACCGGGGCGGCCCAACGTGACCGGCCAGGAGGCCGTCGAGCGTCTCGAAACCGCGCTCAAGGCGGGACGCGTCGAGATCCGCAAGGTCACGCGCCGCCAGGTCTTCGTGGATGGCCAGCCGGTCGGCAGCGAGTTCGAGTGACGCCCTGAACCCGGATCAGCTGCCGGTCTTGCGCAGCCCCCGCCAGGCCTCCCGCACTTTTGCGATGCCGAAGCGTACGACCTGGGCGGGTTCTATGTGCGGCATCGTCGGCAACTCGTCGGGATCGACGATGGCGTGGAGGATGGCCGGCCCCGGCGCCGCCAGGAACTGCGCCATCGTGGCGTCGAGCCGCGCCGGATCGCTGACGGTGAAGCCCTGCGCGCCGCAGGCCCGCGCGAACAGGGCGAAATCGACGTTGGGGAAAGTGGTTCCTTTCGCGGCCGGGAGCGCGGCCGCCTCCATTTCGAGATGGACGAGGCCCCACTGGGCATTGTCATAGACCACGATCTTCACCGGCAAGTCGTGCTCGACACTGGTCATGAACTCCCCGAGCAGCATGGTCATGCCGCCGTCGCCGACATGGGCGATCACCTGCCGCCCGCGATCGAGCAATTGCGCCCCGTTGGCGAGGCCCAGCCCGGTGCCGACCGCTGCATTGTTGAACGAGCCGGTGCCCCTCTGCCGCCCGCTCTGGCGCCACCAGTTCGCGGCCCATAGCGTGACCTCCCCGGTATCGGTGACGATGATCGCATCGTCCGCGGCGTGGTCGCTCACGGCGCGTGCCACCGCCGGGGGATGCAACTTGCCCGGCGTCCGCGCCGTGTCTGCACGCTTGTCGAGCATGGCGTTCCAGTCCGCCCGCGCGGCCTGCGCCTTGGCCAGGAACGCCGTGTCCGTTCGCGCGGGAAGCTGGTCCAGCAGCATCATCAGCGCGGGGCGAACCGATCCGACGATGCCGAGCGCCACCGGAGCCCGGCGCCCCAGCGCAAGCGCGCGTTCGTCGATCTGGATCACATGGCCGTGGCCTGGCAGAAACTCGGAATAAGGATAGTCCGTGCCCAGCATGATCAGCAGGTCGGCCGCGTTGATGGCGTCCACACCGGCGCGGGAGCCGATCAGCCCCACGCCGCCGATCCAGTGCGGGTGATCGAACGACAGGATGTCCTTGCCGCGGAAGGTGTGCATGAGCGGCGCCTTCAGCCGTTCCGAGAGCTGCTCCAGCTCGGCCGCAGCGCCGTGACAGCCGTTGCCGCAGAACACCGCGACGGTCTTCGCCTCGCCGATCAGGCGCGCGGCTTCGGCAATGTCGGCAGGCGCCGGCGCGATCTGGGGGCGGGGGCGCAGGGTGGCCAGGCTCTGTACCGGTCCCGGCACGGTCGCGGAGAAGACATCCGGCGGCACGTTGATATGCGCCACGCCGCGCTCGGCATAAGCCGCCGCGATCGCCTCGCGGATTACCGCCGGGGCCTGTTCCGCTGCGGATATGACCTGGCTGTAGACCGACACGTCCCGGAACAGCAGCGCCGGATCGTCTTCCTGCAGATAGTCCGTGCCGCGCTTCTCCGCCGGCACGCCGCCGGTGATCGCCAGCACCGGCGCATGGTCCTTGCGCGCCTCGTACAGTCCGGCGACGAGGTGATTGCCGCCGGGACCGGTGGTGCCGCAGCACACGCCGAGCCGCCCGGTCAGCTTGGCCTGCCCGGCTGCCGAAAGCGCGCCGCCTTCCTCATGCCGCACGCCGATCCATTCCACCCGGTCATCGGCATCGAGCGCGTGAGTGAACGGATTGAGGGCATCGCCGACCACCCCGAACACATGTTCCACGCCAAGCTGTGCAAGCGTATCGACCAGGAGTTCGGCAACGGTTTTCGACATGATGGCTCCTCGAATGACCAAACCTTCCCAACGCATCGCCGCCCCATGCGCTCCTCGAAAAGTGCCTGCCCGGCCGGATAGGGCGCACCGGCCCGAACCGATGAGGCAATGGAAATCTTCGGCATGGCTTCAATTGCATTCGTGCGGGCAAGTGGCGTAGGCTTCCGCCGCAACAAAGCGGGAGCCGCCATGATCGACCGTCGCCATTTCCTTGCCACCGCGTCCGCGGGGGCCGCACTCGCCGCCGCCGGTCCGGCATTTGCCCGCATATCCGCGCCCAAGGGTGCCGCTGCCGGTTCGGCCGATCCCGCCCTGGCGGCCTTCATGGACAAGTATTTCGAAGCCCAGGTCGATGCCTCGCCGGAAACCGCGACGCAGCTGGGGCTGGACACCGGGGCCCGCGCCGCGCTGAAGTCCCGCCTCACCGTGCCTACGCTGGAGCAGGAAGAGAAGGACCGCGCCCGCGTCCGCGCGGCACGCGCCGAACTGGGCACTCTGAACCGCGCCTCGATGACGGCGCAGGATGCCATCTATTACGACACCGTCGCGGCGAACCTCGATGCCATCATCAAGACTTACGCCATCCCCTATGGGCAAGGCGGATGGCCGCAGGTCTACCGCGTCAGCCAGGGCGGCGGCGCCTATCTCAACACCGGCGACTTCCTCGACAACCAGCACACCATCAAGACTGCGGCCGATGCCGAAGCCTATGTGGCCCGCGTCGGAGACTTCGCGGATGTCCTTGCCGCCGAAACCGACCGGATGAGCGAAGACTTCGGCCGGGGCGTGATCCCGCCCGACTTCATCCTGAAGAAGACCATCGGATTGCAGGCGGGCATGCTGGGCACGAAGCCCGGAGAATCCACGCTCGTCCAGTCGATCGTGCGGCGCACGCACGAACAGTCGATCCCCGGCGAATGGGGCGCGCGGGTGGAGAAGCTGGTTGCCGAGCGGGTCTATCCCGCCCTCCAGCGCCAGAACGACGCCCTGAAGGCCGCTCTGCCCAAGGCCGGCCACGAGGCTTCGGTATCGCGCCTGCCCCAGGGCGCGCAGTATTACGCCAATAGCCTGAACTACATCACCACCACCCGCATGACTGCCGACGAAATCCATCGCATCGGCCTGGAGCAGGTGGCGGACCTGACCGCGCGTTCGGACGAGATGCTGAAGAAGCAGGGCATGTCGCAAGGCACGGTGGGCGAACGCATGGCCTCGCTGATCGCGAACCCGGCCAATGTCTATCCCAACACCGACGCCGCCAAAGTCGAACTCGTCGCCCATCTCAACGAGCAGATGGCGGCGATGCAGGCCCTGCTGCCCAAGGCTTTCGGCCGCCTGCCCAAGTCCGGCGTGCAGATCAAGCGCGTGCCGCCGGAGATCCAGGAAGGCGCCTCGCAGGGGTACTACAATTCGCCCAGTCTCGACGGCACGCGGCCGGGGATCTACTGGATCAACCTGACCGACACGGCCAACTGGCCCAAGTTCGGCCTGCCCACCCTCACTTATCACGAAGCCATTCCGGGCCATCACCTGCAGATCGCCCTGCAGCAGGAAAGCCCCGCCGCGCCCAAGCTGATGAACCTCATGTTCTTCTCCAGCTACGCCGAAGGCTGGGGCCTCTATGCCGAACAACTGGCGGACGAACTGGGCGCCTACGACAACGACGCCCTCGGCCGCGTCGGCTTCTACCAGAGCCTGCTGTTCCGCGCGGTGCGACTGGTGGTCGATACCGGCATCCATTCCAAGGGCTGGAGCCGTGAACAGGCCATCCGTTACTTCATCGACAATACCGGCCGCGCCGAAGGCGGGGCGACCTCGGAAGTGGAGCGCTATTGCTCGTGGCCGGGACAGGCCTGTGCCTACAAGGTCGGGCACAACGAATGGGTCCGCCTGCGCGAGAAGGCGCGCACGGCGCTCGGCAGCCGCTTCGACATTCGCGGCTTCCACGACACCGCCCTGGCCGGCGGCGGCATGCCGCTGACGGTCCTGGAACGCGTGGTCGACAACTGGGTATCGGCGCAGAAGGCCGCCGGCTGAACCCCGGGACCAGAGGGGGCGGCGTAAGCTGCCTTCGCTGCCTGCTCGCAAGCAAATTGGAAAAGCGGCCTGGATGCACATCCAGGCCGCTTTTTCATGGACGGGGCCGGCTGGCCCGGATCAGTCCTTCCAGGTCCGGCCCTTGAGGCGCGCCGTCGTTACCGGGCCGATATGCTCGGCATCCTCACCCAGCGCGAAGCCGTAATCGCCGGGAGCGAGCACCCAGCTGCCCTCGCGCCAGTCGGCAAGCAGACGCGGGTCGATGGTCATGGCCACTGCCTTGCCCTGCCCCGCAGCCAGTTCCACGCGCTGGAAGCCGACCAGACGCTGCACCGGCTTGCCCGCGCGGGATACCAGGTAGAGCTGCGCCACCGTGGCGCCGGCGCACTTGCCGGTGTTCGTGACACGGGCCGTCGCCTTCGCGCCGTCAGTCTTCAGCGCGTCAGCCGCGAACCGGGTGTAGCTGAGGCCGTAGCCGAAGGGGAACAGCGCCTTCTGGCCCTTGCCCGCGTTCCAGCGATAACCGAGATTCGCGCCTTCGATATTGTAGTCCGCCACCAGCCTCTGCCCGTGCACGTCGGGCGCTCCGGCAAAGTCCGGCTCGACCGTATCGAAGCCCTCGATCGTGGCGCGCGGCAACTGGTCGATGCCGGTGGGGAACGTGATCGGCAGCTTGCCCGAAGGATTGGCCTGGCCGAACAGCACCGCGGCAATCGCTTCCGCGCCCCTTGCCCCGGGGTACCAGGCTTCCAGCACCGCGGCCGTCTTGTCCAGCCAGGGCATCAGCACCGGCCCGCCGGTTTCCAGCACGACGATGGTGTTCGGATTGGCCGCGGCGACAGCGGCGATCAGGGCATCCTGGCCGTTGGGCAGCGACAGGTCGGGCTGGTCGAAGCCCTCGCTGGACCACTGCGTGGCGAACACGATGGCGATGTCCGCCGCCTTGGCCTGAGTCACGGCTTCGGAGATGTAGCGGCCGCTGCGATAGTTCACCTGGGCCTGAGGCGCGGCGGCGCGGATGGCCTTGATCGGCACCGACCGATGATAGGCTTCGAACAGGAAGGGCGAGAAATCGTCCTCGCCCCCCTGCGGCACGTTCACGGCGGCGCCGCCTTCGCCCTGCACCTGGCTGGAGCCCGCGCCGGACAGAACGCCGCTGTTCGCATAACCGCCGATCACGGCGATGCGCTTGGCCGAAGCCGCCAGCGGCAGCACGCCGCGCGCGTTGCGCAGCAGCACGATGCCCTGCCGCGCCACCGCCTCGGCAACGTCGCCGTGCGCCTTGAAATCGATGGCACCGCCCGGCTTCACCGGATTTTCGACCAGGCCGTTGTCGTAGACGGCCCAGAGGATCCGCCGGTTCATGTCATCCAGCCGCCGGGCATAGGCCGGGTCCGCCTTCGCCGCAGCGCCCAGCTTCGCGGCGAAGAACACGTCCTTGTCCAGCTCCGAGCCGGACTGCTGGTCCAGTCCGTTCAGCGCCGTGCCAAGCGAAGGCACTGCGCCCCAGTCCGACATGACGAAGCCCTTGTAGCCCCAGGCCTGCTTGAGAACCTTGTTGAGCAGCCAGTCGTTGTCACAGGCCGAATGGCCGTTGACCTTGTTGTAAGCGCACATCACCGCGCCGGGATTGCCGATCTCGATGCCGATCTTGAACGCCAGAAGGTCGCTTTCGTGGGCATTCGCGGGAGAGATGACGCTGTCGACTTCCTTGCGCGCGGTTTCCTGCCCGTTGAGCGCGAAGTGCTTGATGGTCGCGATGATGTGGTTCGATTGCACGCCGCGAATGGCATGGCCGGCCAGAGTACCGGCCAGGAGCGGATCCTCGCCGAAATATTCGAAATTGCGACCGTTGCGCGGATCGCGCATCAAGTTCACGCCGCCCGCCAGCAGCACGTTGAAGCCCTTGGCGCGGGCCTCCGCGCCGATCATCCGGCCGCCCTGCTCGGTCAGTTCGGGGTTCCAGGTGGCCGCCTGCGCCAGGCCCGAAGGCAGCGCCGTGGCGCCGTCCTTGCGAAGGCCGAACACATAGGACACACCCAGGCTGGCGTCGGTTTCCAGAAGCGCCGGGACGCCGAGCCGGGGGATGCCGGTGATATAGCCCGCGCCGGGAACGGCTTCGGCCGGCGGCTCGGGCGAAGTCGGCGTCAGCTTGATGGGCATGATGCCCACCGTGAGCACGGTCTTCTCTTCCGGCGTCATCGCCTCAAGCGTCCGTTCCGCGCGCGCGGAAGCCGCCGCGCCGCGATCCTGCG
>Ga0160437_1000399_pt1 | contig 23177 bp, 16 predicted proteins | sample HID1975I_E0MG_FD_108227 | JGI IMG/M metagenome (GOLD analysis project Ga0160437, IMG submission 108227) | Enriched soil microbial communities from UW Madison campus, WI, USA - HID1975I_E0 MG | ecosystem: Environmental > Terrestrial > Soil > Unclassified | place: USA: Madison, Wisconsin... | reverse complement strand
GGGACTGGGACTGGGACTGGGACTGGGACTGGGACTGGGACTGGGACTGGGACTGGGACTGGGACTGGGCAGCATCACATCTGTCATCCCGAGCGCTGCGAGGGATCTGCTGGTCGGGCCGGAAGCAGATCCCTCGCTGCGCCCGGGATGACCGTACTCACCCCACCCCGGCTGGACGGGCCACTCCCCACGCCATCCCTTAACGCCCCGCTCCGTACCCTGCCGCGATGACCGAATTCATCGATTCGCTGGACCTGGCCGTCGACCGCCTGCTGGCGCGCATCCCCGGGCCGCTGGCCGTCGGCGCGCCGTTGGGCATCGGCAAGCCGCACCGGCTGCTCAACGCGCTGTACGGGCGCGTCGAGCGCGATCCGTCGCGCGAATTGGCGCTCTACACGGCGCTGTCGCTGGACCCGCCCGCGACGGGCGCGGGCCTGGAAGGCCGCTTCCTCGGCCCGTTTGCCGCGCGCCACTTCGGCGACGACTTCCCGCGACTGGACTACGTGGCCGCGCAGAAGCGCGACGCGCTGCCGGCCAACGTCACGGTCGAGGAGTTCTACGTGCAGTCCGGCGCGCTGCTGGGGTCGTCGCAGGCGCAGCGGCATTACGCCAGCCTCAACTACACCCACGTCGCGCGCGCCCTGGTCGACCGTGGCGTGAACTGCATCGTGCAGAAGGTGGCGGCGAACGAGGAAGGCACGCAGCTCTCGCTGTCGTCCAATACCGACCTGACCTTCGACGCGATCGACGCGCTGGTCGCGGCGGGCCTGCCGCGGCCGCTGCTGGTGGCGGAGATCGATCCGCTGCTGCCGTGGCTGGGCGGCACCGCGGCGGTGCCGCTGGACTTCTTCGACCTCGTGGTCGCGCCGCCGGCGCCGTATCCGAAGCTGTTCGCGCTGCCGCGCCAGCCCGTGGGCGACGCCGAACACGCGATCGGCCTGTACGCCAGCGCGCTGGTGCGCGACGGCGGCACGCTGCAGGTCGGCATCGGCGCGCTGTCGGACGCGCTGTGCCACGCGCTGGCGCTGCGCCACACCGACAACGCGGCCTACCGCCGCGTGCTGGCGGCGCTGGACCCGGAGCTCGAACGCCATCCGGCGGTGGTCGCCAGCGGCGGCCTGGGGCCGTTCGAGCAGGGCCTGTACGGCTGCAGCGAGATGGTCAACGAGGGTTTCAAGCGGCTGGTCGAGCGCGGCGTGATGCGCCGCCGCGTGGTCGACAAGCTGCCGCTGATGCAGCGCATGAACGACGGCACGGCCAGCGAGCTGGACCGGGAGCTGGTGGCGCGCGACGGCCAGTTCCTGCACGGCGCGTTCTACCTCGGATCGCAGGATTTCTACGACTGGCTGCAGGGCCTCGACGACGACACCCGCCGCGGCATCGGCATGTGCCGGGTCGGCGAGGTCAACCAGCTGTACGGCGGCAACGAAATGCTCGAGCGCGCGCAGCGACGCGAGGCGCGCTTCTTCAACACCTGCATGATGGCCACCGCGCTGGGCGCGGCGGTGTCGGACGGCCTGGACGACGGGCGCGTGGTGTCCGGCGTCGGCGGCCAGTACAACTTCGTGGCGATGGCGCACGCGCTGCCCGACGCGCGCTCGGTTCTGCTGCTGCGCGCCAGCCGCGATGCCGGCGGCAAGGCGCAATCGAACATCCGCTGGAACTACGGCCACTGCACCATCCCACGACACCTGCGCGACGTCTACATCGACGAGTACGGCATCGCCGACCTGCGCGGCCGCAACGACGAGGACTGCGTGATCGCAATGGCAGCCATCGCCGACGCGCGTTTCCAGCGCGGGCTGGTCGAAACCGCGAAGCGCGACCGCAAGCTGCGCGCGGATTTCGCGCCGCCCGACGCGTGGTCGCACAACACGCCCGCGCGCCTGCGCGAGTCGCTCGCGCCGTTCCGCGCCGACGGCACCCTGCCCGACTATCCGCTGGGCAGCGATTTCACCGACGTGGAGCAACAGCTGCTCAAGGCGCTGGGCTGGCTGAAGGCGCGCACCGGCAGCGCCGGCGGCAAGGCACGCACGGTCGCCGCGGCGCTGCTGTCGTCCGGCAGGCGCGATGACGGGGCGCTGGAGCGGATGGGGCTGTCGGCGCCAAAGGGTGCCGGCGAATGGCTGCAGGCGCGATTGCTGCGGCATGCGCTGGCGCGCACGCGATCCGATTCCCCCGTGTAGGAGCGCATCTTCGGATCGCCGACACACCCGTAGGAGCGGCGGGAGCCGCGACAGCTTCACCGGGAAAGCATCGCGGCTTCCGCCGCTCCTACGAAGCCGGATCAGCGCAGGGCGCTGGCGGCCTCGACCACGTGCTCGACCGTGAAGCCGAAATGCGGCATCAGCGCCTCGATCGGCGCGCTGGCGCCGAAGGTGTCGATGCCGACCACCGCGCCGTCAAGCCCGACGTACTTGCGCCAGAAGTCGGTGACCCCGGCCTCGATGGCCACGCGTTTGCGGCAGGCGTTCGGCAGTACCGATTCGCGGTAGTCGGCCGGCTGGCGGTCGAACACGTCGGTCGACGGCATCGAGACCACGCGCACGCCGTCGCCCAGCTGCGTGGCGGCCTGCATCGCCAGGTCCACTTCCGAACCGGTGGCGATCAGGATCAACTCCGGCGCGCCCGCGCTGTCCTTGAGCACGTAGCCGCCGCGCGCAATCTCCGCCACCTGCGCGTCGCTGCGCGGCTGGTGGGCCAGGCCCTGGCGCGAGAACACCAGGCAGCTGGGGCCGTCCCTGCGCTCGATCGCCGCGCGCCAGCACACCGCGGACTCGACCGCGTCGCAGGGGCGCCAGACGTCGTTGTTGGGGATGTGGCGCAGGCTCGCCACGTGTTCGACCGGCTGGTGCGTGGGACCATCCTCGCCCAGGCCGATGGAATCATGGGTGTAGACGTGGATCGCATGCGCCCCCATCAGCGCGCTCATGCGCACGGCGTTGCGCGCGTAGTCGCTGAACACCAGGAACGTGGCGTCGTAGGGAATGAAGCCGCCGTGCAACGCCAGGCCGTTGCTGATCGCGGTCATCGCGAATTCGCGCACGCCGTAGTAGACGTAGTTGGCGTCCGCATCGTCGGTGGCGACCGACTTGCTGCCGCTCCACAGGGTGAGGTTGGAGCCGGCCAGGTCGGCCGAGCCGCCGATCAGTTCGGGCAGATGCGGCGCGAATGCCTCGATCGCCATCTGCGAGGCCTTGCGCGAGGCGACCTTCGGACCGTCGGCCTGCAGCTTGGCGACGTAGGCGTCCGCCGCGGCGGCGAAGTCTTCCGGCAGCTCGGCGTGCGAACGGCGCACCAGCTCCTCGGCCAGGTCCGGATGGCGCGACGCGTACTGGTCGAACATCCGGTTCCACTGCTCCTCGCGCACCAGCCCCGCGTTGCCGGCGCGCCAGCCGTCGCGGATGTGCTGCGGGATCTCGAACGGCCCGTAGTCCCAACCCAGCGCCTTGCGCGTGGCTTCCACTTCATCCTTGCCCAGCGCGGCGCCGTGCGAGGACTCCTTGCCGGCCTTGTTCGGCGAGCCGAAGCCGATCGTGGTGCGGCAGCAGATGAGCACCGGCTTGTCGTCGTGCGCGATGGTCTGCTCGATCGCGGCCTTGACCGCGTCGGCGTCGTGGCCGTCGACGTCGCGGATCACGCGCCAGCCGTAGGCCTCGAAGCGCGCCGGGGTGTCGTCGGTGAACCAGCCCTCGACCTCGCCGTCGATGGAGATGTGGTTGTCGTCCCAGAATGCGACCAGCTTGCCCAGCCCCAGCGTGCCGGCCAGCGAGGCGGCCTCGTGCGAGATGCCTTCCATCATGCAGCCGTCGCCCATGAACACCCAGGTGCGGTGGTCGACGATGTTGAATTCGGGGCGGTTGAAGCGCTGCGCCAGCAGCTTCTCGGCCAGTGCGAAGCCCACGGCGTTGGCGAAGCCCTGGCCCAGGGGGCCGGTGGTGGTCTCCACGCCGGGAGTCATGAAGTTCTCGGGGTGGCCCGGGGTCTGCGATTCGAGCTGGCGGAAGTTCCTGATCTGCTCGATCGGCAGGTCGTAGCCGGACAGGTGCAGCAGCGCGTACTGCAGCATCGAGCCGTGGCCGTTGGAGAGCACGAAGCGGTCGCGGTTGAACCACTTCGGATTGTTGGGGTTGTGGCCCAGGTAGTCGTTCCAGAGCACCTCGGCGATGTCGGCCATGCCCATCGGCATGCCCGGGTGGCCGGAGTTGGCCGCCTGCACGGCGTCGATGGCGAGGAAACGGATGGCGTTGGCGAGGTCGCGGCGGCTGGGCGTCGTCATGGGGCGCTGGGATCACGGGTGGCGCCCGGCCAGTCGCGGGCGGCGCATTGTCCCATGCCCTCGCGGGGAAGCAAAAACACCGGCCTCTTGCGGGCCGCCCCAGGGGCGCCTCGAGACCCTTGTAAAAAGGGGACGGCGAGCGAAGCGGCGGATTTGCTCTTGATCTTGTCCGGGAAGGCCAAAGTCAAAAGCAAGCCCCGTCCGGCGCCTTGCGCCAGCCCGCCGCTATTTCAAAGGGGGCGAAAGCAGGGTCGCGCGTGCGGACATGCCGCGCGTCCGGCGCCGAGCCGCGCAGGAATCCCGGGGACTGCATGCAAGGACTGGATCCCGACACGCCCGAGGTCAGCGAGTCCCCTTTCCAAGGGGGCACAGGCAGGCCCCGGCTATGCGGTGGGTTCCGCCGCCGCCTCGTCGAGCATGGTGGTTTCCGGCTCGCCCCTGGACACCATTGCCGCGATGCCCAGGTCGCCGGTGACGTTGACCACCGTGCGCGACATGTCGAGGAAGTGGTTCACGCCCAGGATCAGGCCGATGCCCTCCGGCGGCACGCCCACCATGGCGCAGATCAGCGCCACCACCGGCAGCGAGCCCGAGGGCACGCCGGCGGTGCCGATGCCGCCCAGGATGCACACCAGCATCACCATGATCTGCTGGCCGATCGTCAGCTCCACGCCGAAGAACTGGGCCAGGAAGATCACCGTCACGCCCTCGAACAGCGCGGTGCCGTTCTGGTTGGCGGTGGCACCGATGGTCAGCACGAAGCGCGACACGCGCCTGGGCAGGCCCAGCTCGTCGTCGGCCACGCGCAGCGCCGTGGGCAGGGTGGCATTGCTCGACGCCGTCGAGAAGGCCATCAACATCGCCTCCTGCACGCCCTTGAAGAAGCGCACCGGCGAATAGCCGCCGACGAACTTCAGCGCCAGCGAGTAGGTCACCACCATGTGGATCACCAGCGCGCCGAACACCACCGCCACGTACGCGCCCAGGCGCACCAGCAGCTCCCAGCCGAACAGCACGGCAAGGTTGAACATGAAGCAGAACACGGCGTACGGCGCGAGCTTGATGACCATCCCGATCAGGGTCATCGAGACCTCGAACAGGCCCTCGATGCCGCGGCGCAGCGTCTCGATCGCCGGCGTCGCCTTGCTGACCACGATGCCCACACCGAACATCAGCGCGAAGAACATCAGCGCCAGGATCGATGCGTTGCTCGACGCCGCGCCGACGACGTTGTCCGGCACGATCGACAGCAGCATGTCGACGCCGCTGACCTGGTCGCCGCTTTCCTGCACGATGGCCTGCGCGCGCTCGGCACCCTCGCTGAGCAGCTGTTGCGCCAGTACCGGGTCCACGCCCGCCCCGGGCTCGAACACGTCCACCATCACCAGGCCGAGTACCACCGCGATGCCCGACAGCAGAATGGTGTAGGCCAGCGTGCGCCAGCCGATGCGGCCGAGCGAACGGATGTCGCCCATCTCGGTCACGCCCGTCACCAGCGCCGAGAACAGCAGCGGCACGATCAGCATGAAGATCAGCGACAGAAACAGCTGGCCGAACGGCCGGGTGATGCCGTGCACGAACACTTCCACCACCGGCCGGCAGTACCACGCCGGCTCGCCCGCCGTGCAGGCGGCGGACGCCAGGTCCACCGGCGTCCACGTATGCAGTTGCGTGTAGTACACGACCAGGCCGATGGCGAGGCCAAGGAAGAATCCGATTCCGATCTTCCAGTGCAGGGGCATGGCCGCCTTGGCGGGCGAGGTCGGTTCGGTCATGGGCGAAGTTCGCTCGTGGCGCGGGAAGGTCCGGAGCTTAGCAAACCCGCCCCGGCGGCCATGGGGCGGGCCGCGGGCGGGCTTTCCCGCGCCCGCAGCGGGGTCTGCTCGCCGATGTTGCCCGCCACGGCCGAAGCCGGGCCGTCAGCGCTGCGGATACAGCGGCGGCAGGGGCTCTTCGGCGCCATCATCGCCGCCGCGCCAGCGTGGACCCTTCGCGAAGGCGGCACGCAAGCCGGCGCGTGCGGCCGGGCCGTCGCCGTCGCCCCAGCGCGCGCGCTGCAGCTGCGCCACCGCATCGCGCTGCGCGGGATCGTCCAGGCGCGCACGGACTGCATCGAGGTCGGCGGCGGGCGGATCGGCCATCGTGCACAGCACCTCAGCCACGTCGGCGAAGTCGCCGCTGTCGAGCGCGCGGCGCAGCTCGCGCAAACCGGCGCGCGCAGGCCCGGCGAAGCGCGACGCCGCCGCATCGCCGGCCGCGGCCGGCGGCGCCCTGCGCTGCAGTGCCCACACCAGCGTGGCCAGCCACAGCAGCGCAAATCCCGCGGTGGCCCAGGCCCAGATCCGCGCATCGCCGCGCAGGCGCGTTGTCGGCAGCGCGCTGTCGTCATCGCCGGCCGCGGCGGCATCTGTGTTGCCGGGCACCGCGTCCGTCGCGCCGCCCGTTGCGCCAGGCGCCACCTGCAGCTGCACGTCCGGCAGCGTGGCGGTGCGCGCGACGCCGGCACGCACGTCCCACCATGCGATGCGCGGGCCGGGGATGCGCAGCGCGCCCTCGCGCGAGGGCACGATCGAGAACTTGCGCGTCACCGTGACCTGCGGCCGGCCGTTGTCGAAGGTCTCGTCGGTCTGCGCCGGCTCGGCGAACACCTGCGCGCCGTCGACCGCGGGCAGTTCGATCTCCGGCAGCTGCGAAGCCGTGGCGCCATCTGCGCGCGCCTCGATGGTGACCGTCGCCGCCTCGCCCGCGCGCGCCTGCTGCGGCGTGGCCAGGTAACGCAGGCCCAGTCCGCGCAACGGCAGCCACGGTTGCGGCGCCTTCGCCGGCACCGGCCGCACAGTGACGAAACGCGGCGCGCCGTTGGCGCTCAATTCGCGCGTGCCGCTGCCGAACATGTCATCGAAGAAGCCGCCGGCGCTGCGTCCGCTGAAGCGCGCGCCGGGGATCGTCATCGGCCCGCTGCGCTCGGGCACCAGCAGAAAGCGGCGCTCGACCACGGTGTAACGCTTGCCGCCGACCAGGCGCGTGTACTGCAGGTCGCTGCCCACGCGCTGCAGCGAGGCGCCGTCGGGCGCGTCCTGGTCGAGCTGGCCGGACACCAGCGGCATCGCGTAGTACAGCCGCAGCGTGTAGCCCACGGCCTGCTGCACATAGGGATCCTCGTCGTCGAGCTGCGCCTCGATGAAGGCGTCGGCGCCGGCGCGCGCCGGCGGCGCGGCTTCGGTGACCGTCAGCTGGATCGGCTGCGTGCGCTGCTTGCCGACCTGCAGCGCGGGGATCGTCAGCAGCCCTTCGCGGCGCGGCTGCAGTGCGACGCCGAACAGCAGCCGCGCGCTGCGCTTGCCATTGACGATCTCGACCTGGCGGCTGCTGCTGTTGCCGCTGACGATGAAATCACCGTCCAGCGGCGACCAGTCCGGCGCGCCGGCGCCCGGATCATCGGTCTCGACGTTGAGGGTCAGCGTTTCGCCGAGCGCGACGCTGTCGCGGTCGATCCAGGCGCGCGTCTGTGCGTGCGCGGCGAGACTGGTCGTCGCCAGCAGCGCGCACAGCCACCATGTCAGCCAGCGTGGCATCAGCGTTCTCCCGTTTCCCTGCGTCGCTCGTATTCGAGCCGGAACTTGGCGCGCAGCAGGCCGCCCGGATCGTCCGGCACGCGCCGCAGCCAGGCCTCGTTGGCGCGCTGCTTTTCCTGCTCGGTGGCGCTGCGTTGCTGCGTCGGCGCTCCGGCAACCTTGTCATCGCCGTCCGCGTGTTCACCGGACTCCTGCTGTTCCAGCGCCTGCTGCATGCGCTGGCGCTGCTGGTCGTCGGCCCTGCGCTGGGCTTCGGCGTCGTCCGGCTCGGGCGGCGACTGTTGTCCGTCGCGCTCGCCGGATTGTTGGTGCGACTCGCCGTCTTCCTTGCCGTCCTGCGAATCGCTCGATCCGGATTCGTCCGGCTGCGGGCGCTGCTGGCCCGAGTCATCATCAGGATTGGACTTGTCGTCGTCCTGCTTGCCGCTGTCAGGCGACGGCTGCTGGTCGCCGCGACCGCCCGACGGCGACGGCGGCGGCTTCCGTTTCATCGCCGCCTCGACGATTTTCCGGTTGGCGACCGCGTCGCCCATGTCCGGCTGCAGGCGCAGGGCCTCGTCGTAGGCAGCGATGGCGTCCTCGTAGCGCCCGGCACGAGCCAGCGCGTTGCCGCGGTTGTAGGCGGCGTCGGCGCCGGGCAGTTTCTCCCAGGCCTGCGCGGCGGTGGCGTAGTCCTCGCGCCGATAGGCGTCGGCGCCGTCCTGCATGCGTTCGTGCCGGACCTGGTCGGCGCGCCGCCAGGGCGTGCCTTCGTCGGCGGCCAGCGCCGCATGCCACGGCAGGCACGTGCACAGCAACAGCATCGCCGCGACGCTGCCGCCGCGCCGGAACGCGAACAAGCCCAGCAGCATCAGCGGCAGCAGCAGCCAGTAGCCGTCGTCGCGCCAGGCCATTGCCGTGTCGCCGCCCGCCGCCGCCGCGTGCGCGGCGGCGGCGGCGTCGAGCACATCGAGCGCCGCCAGATCGTCCGTGCCGGCGGACAGCACCGCGTAGCGTCCACCGCCCGCGGATGCCATCGCCCGCAGCGTCGCCGCATTCAGCCCGGTGTGCTTGATCGCACCCTGCGCGGTCCGATAGGCGGCGCCCTTCGACGTCCCCAGCCCGAGCGCGGACACGCGGTAGCCGGCGCGGCGCGCGGCGGTCGCCGCCGCGTCCGCATCGCTTCCTCCGTGGCTGCCGATGACCAGGATGTCGCCGCTCGCGAAGCCGGACTGCTGCAGCAGGGTCGTCGCGCGCTCGATGCCACGCGCCGGCCGGCTGCCGTCCACCGGCATCACGTCCGGCGACAGCGAGTCAAGGAACAGCGCGACGTTGGCCGCGTCGCGCGTCAGCGGGGCAACGGTGTAGGCGTCGTCGGCGAACACCACCAGCCCGATCTGGCCTCCGCTGCGCCGGTCCAGCAGCGTCGCAAGCTTGGCCCGTGCCTGCAGCAGGCGCGAGGGCGGGAGGTCGTTGGCGAGCATCGCGCTGGACAGGTCCAGCACCACTACCAGCGGCGCCTCGCCCTGCAACAGCGGCTGGTCGCCCTGGCGCCAGCTCGGTCCGGCCAGCGCGAGCACGGCGAGCGCGAAGCCGAGCAGTACGGCGCCCAGCGCGGCAAGGCCACGCCGGCCTTCGCCGCGTTCGAGCAGGTGCGGCAGCAGGTGTGCATCCACCGCGCCGCGCCAGGCGTCGGCGCGCGCGCGGTGCCGCCGCCACGCCCAGGCCAGCAGCGGCAGCGCGAGCAGCGCCCACAGCCACTGCGGGCGCAGGAAATGCAGCGCCTCGAATGCCTGCACGAGAGCGCCCGTGTTCATGCCATGCGCTCCCGCAGGCGGCGACGCAGCCCGCGCGGCAGCACGAAGCCCAGCAGGCCGCACAGCAATGCGGCGGCCAGCGGCCACGGGTAGCGCTCCAGTCGCGGCTGCACGCGTTCGCCGGGACGCTGCACCGGTTCGAGGCGGTTGATCTCGGCGTAGATGCCGGCCAGTTCGTCGGTGTTGCGCGCGCGGAAGGCGCGGCCGCCGGTAGTGTCGGCGATGCGCTTGAGCGTGGCTTCGTCCATCGTGTCGTCGCCGCCCGGCATCGGCATGCGGAAGCCGAACACCGACAGTCCGCCACCTTCCCCGCCGAAGGCAATGGTGTGCACGCGCACGCCGCTGTCGCGCGCGAGCTCGGCGGCCTTGGACGGGTCGAGCTGGCCGGCATTGCTGACGCCATCGGTCAGCAGGATCAATACGCGCTGCCCGTCCGGCTGCGCGCGCAGGCGCTTGACCGCCAGGCCGATGGCGTCGCCGATCGCGGTCTCGCGCCCGGCCAGGCCGACGACGCTGTCACGCAGCTGCTGGCGCACGCTCTCGCGGTCGAGGGTGAGCGGCGCCAGCGCGTAGGCCTTCTGCCCGAACACGATCAGGCCGACGCGATCGCCGGCGCGGCGGTCGAGGAAGTCGGCGATCACCGCCTTGGCCGCGGTGAGGCGGTCGACGACGGCGCCGCCAAGCGCCATGTCCTCCTCGCCCATGCTGCCGGACAGGTCGACGGCGAGCATCAGGTCGCGCCCGGTCTGCGGCGGCTGCACCGCTTCGCCCAGCTGCTGCGGGCGCGCGGCCGCCACGCACAGCAGCGCCCAGGCCAGCCACAGCCACCACGCGGCATGCCCGCCGCGCGCGAATCCACCGACGCCCGCGATGGCGTCGAGGCGCTCGCCGTAGGGCACCCGCAGCGCCGCGGACGCGCGCCGCGCCGGCGGCAGCAGGCGGCGCGCCAGCCACGGCAGCGGCAGGGCCAGCAGCAGCCATGGCCAGGCGAAGCCGGCGAACACGTCGGCGGCGGGCCACCATGCGCTCATCCGCGCGCCCCCATCAATTCAAGGTAGCGGCGACGGGCGAGCGGCAGCAGCGCGGCGGCGACATCGTCGTCGACTTCCCGGCGGAAGCCGGCGTCGAGCAGTGCGCGTCCGGGACCGTCGGAGAATGGCCGCCGGCCTTCGGGCGCGTCCGCGTTGCCGTCGAGGAAGGCCAGCCAGGCCTCGCCGTGCAGGCGCTCGGCGCCGGGCTGGTGCCGGCGCGCGGCGCGGCGCAGCAGTTCCGACATCGCGGCAACGCGCCCGGGCGGCGTCGCCGCGGCAGCCACGCCCGCATCGAACAGCCGCACGAAGGCCGCGCGACGGCGGCGCGCACGCAGCCACCACCAGATGGCGAACCCAAGCAGCACCAGCACTGCCGCCGCCAGCCACCACCAGCCCGGCGCGGGCGGCCACCACGGCGGTGCCGGCGGTTGGTGGATGTCGCGCAGCGGCAGCGGCTGGGGCGCGATCATGCCGACCCCGGCCCGGCGAACAGCGGCAGCCAGGACTCGCTGGCCGCGTCGCTGGACAGCAGGTGCACGCGCACGCCGCGCGCTGGCAGCTGGGCCAGCGCCGCTTCGATCGGCGCGACGAACTCGCCACGCCAGCGCTGCCGCTGCGCAGCCACGCCGAGGTCGAGCTCCACCCGGTGCGACGGCGTTGCGAACGGCAGCGGCGCGCGCGGCGGGTCGCGTTCGAGCGGATCGCTGAGCAGCAGCACGACCACCTCGCCGTGCATCGACAGCGACGGCCAGCGCGAAGCCGGCACCGCGGCGATGCTGGCCGGATCGGCCAGCACCAGCATCCGCGAACCGGGGCGCAGCAGGCGGCGGGCGTGGTCGAGCGCCACCGCCAGGCCGCCGTCATCCGCGGGTGGCCGCGCGTACCAGCGCACCAGCGCATCGAGCACCCGCAAAGCGCCGCGCTGCCCGGCGACGGGTGGCACCGGCGGCTCGGCCGTGCTGCCGCGCAATGCGGCGACGCGGTCGCCGTCGCGCACCGCCGCCCATGCCGCGACCGCGCCGGCGCGCGCGGCCTGCACCGACTTGAAGCGCACGCGGGTTCCGAAATACAGCGATGACGCGGTGTCTGCGACGATGAGCGTCAGCCGCTCGCGTTCGGCCTGGAACAACTTGGTGTGCGGCTTGCCGCTGCGTGCGGTGAGCCGCCAGTCGATGTGGCGTGCATCGTCGCCGTGGGCGTACTCGCGCGATTCGGCGTACTCCATGCCGCGCCCACGCAGCGGCGACGGCGCCTGTCCGCTGACCCCATGCCGCCCGCGCCGCGGCGGCCGCCGCCCCTGCGCGGCGGCGCGCAGGGCGATGAGTTCGGGCAGCGTCGGGGCGATGCCGGGCGTGGGGATGGGGGATGGGGGACTGGCAACATCCTCCGCCGGCGTGGCTTTCGCTGCGGTCCGGGAGCTGTCGGCGGGGGCGTGCTTGCGGAACACGGGCCTGCTTCAGACCTGCACTGCAATGGCCGCGCCACGGCGGCACGCGAGCGCCGGCGCCTTGCCAGGCGTCCATTGCTGCATCACTGCCATTGGCGAATCACCCATCACCAATCCCAGCCCTTCACGGCATTGGCACCTTGTCGAGCAGTTCCGCGACCAGCCGTTCGCCGTCCCAGCCTTCTGCCGTGGCCTCGTAGCTGGGCAGCACGCGGTGGCGCAGCACGTCCGGCGCGATCGCGCGGATGTCGTCGGGCGTCACGAAATCACGGCCGGCGAGCCAGGCGCGCGCGCGCGCGCAGCGTTCAAGTGCGATCGAGCCGCGCGGGCTGGCGCCCCAGGCGATGCGTCGCGCCAGCGCCGCGTCGTAGCGGGCGGCATCGCGCGAGGCCAGCACGAGTTCGATCAGGTAGCGCTCCAGCTGCGGCGCCAGATGCAGGTCTAGCACCGCCGCCCGCGCCGCAAACACGTCGTCTTGCGTGATCTTCGCCGCGGTCGGCTCACCGGCCTGCAGGCCCTGCCGGGCGCGCTCGCGCGCCAGCCGCAGGATCTCGCCTTCGGCCTCGGCCTCGGGGTAGCCGATGCGCACGTACATCAGGAAACGGTCGAGCTGCGCCTCGGGCAGCGGGAACGTGCCCTCCTGCTCGATCGGGTTCTGCGTGGCCATCACCAGGAACAGCGGCGGCAACGCGTAGGTCTCGCGGCCGACCGTCACCTGGCGCTCGCCCATCGCCTCGAGCAGCGCCGACTGCACCTTGGCGGGAGCGCGGTTGATTTCGTCGGCGAGCAGCACCGAGTGGAAGATCGGGCCGGCCTGGAACTCGAACCGCCCTTCCTGCGCGCGCCAGACTTCGGTGCCGGTTAGGTCGGCCGGCAGCAGGTCCGGGGTGAACTGCACGCGGGCGAAATCGGCCTCGATGCGCGAGGCCAGCGCGCGGATCGCGGTGGTCTTGGCCAGGCCCGGTGCGCCTTCCACCAGCAGGTGCCCGTCGGCGAGCAGCGCGACCAGCAGGCGCTCGACGAGTTCGGCCTGGCCGACGATGCGGGCCGAGAGGTCGTCGCGCAGGCCGGTGAACAGGCCATGCAGGTGGGAAGTGTCGTGGCTGGGGGTATCCATCGATGGCCCGTTCGGCGGCGCCCGGCTGGCGTCGGGTCCAGTTTGACCCAAGTGGGGCCATCGGGTTCCTGACGCGGTTCAGGCTATGGCCATGCCGTCGCATCGCGGCGCAAGGCTTCGTTGCCGGACCATCCCGTCCTCACCACCGTCATTGTTACGGTGAAACGGCGCAAGTGCCCGCAACGGAAACGGGGCCCGAAGGCCCCGTCGATGCGATCCGTCTTTGCGCAAGGCTCAGTTGCGCTGCGCCACCCGCAGGATCTTCGGCGTGACGAACACCAGCAGCTCGGCCTTTTCCCGGTTCCGTGTCTTGCGCTTGAACAGGTTGCCGAGGAACGGGATGTCGCCGAGGAACGGAATCTTGGACACGTCGTTACTGTCTTTGAATTCGTAGACGCCACCGATCACCACCGTCTGACCATCGTCGACCAGCACAGCGGTATTGACCTCGCGGCGGGCGATGGTGGGAACGTAGCCAAAGTCACCCAAGTCCACACGCCCGTCCTGCTCGTTCTTGGTCACGAACATATTGAGGAACACACGACCATCGTTGGTGATGGTCGGGGTCACCTTGAGCTGCAGCAGCGCTTCCTTGAACTGCACGGTCGGCACGTTGTTGCTCTGACCGCCGGTCACGGTGACGTAACCGATCTCGCGGCCCTGGGTGATCACCGCTTCTTTCTGGTTGCTGGTCACCACGCGCGGGTTGGAGATGACCTCGCCGCGGCCTTCCGTCTGCAGCGCGGAGAGCTCGATGTCGAGCAGGTAACCCGCATTGAGGATCGACAACGCGAACGAACCGGCGCCCGCAAGCGTTGATGGCAGGTTGATGCTCGGACCTCCCTCGCGGCTATATCCCTCCGAGAAGCCGCGCGGATTGTTCGGTCCAACATTCGCCCCGCGCTCTTGTGCATTGGTACCCGAATCACCGATGGTGGAACCGAAGCCCAGCGAGCTGCGATCGCCCTTCTTGCCGGTCGCACCGCTGATACCAAACTTCGCACCCAGCTCGCGCGCGAACGACTCGGTCGCGATCACGATGCGCGCCTCGATCACGACCTGATCGACCGGGCGGTCGAGCTGGCTGACCAGGTCCTTGATGTTGGCCACGCGCTCGGGAATATCGATCACTAACAGCGTGTTGGTGCGACGGTCGAAGCTGATGCTGCCGCGCGAGGACAGGAAACCCCGGCTTTGGCTGCCCGACTGTCCACCCCCACCCGTACCGTTCTTGCTCTCTTCGGTCAACAGCTTGGCGATGTCCTCGGCATTGCCGTAGTTGACCGGCACATACTCGGTCACCATCTCGGCGCGCTCCTCGATGGCGATGCGCGCGTCGGCCTTGGCTTGCTCGTAGCTGGCGATCTCCGACTGCGGCGCCACCCAAACCACGTTGCCACTGCGGCGCTTGTCCAGGCCCTTGGCCTGCAGGACGATGTCCAGCGCCTGGTCCCACGGCACGTTGTCCAGGCGCAGGGTCACGTCGCCGCCCACCGAATCCGAAGCAACGATGTTGAGGTTCGACTCGTCGGCGATCAGCTTGAGCACCGTGCGCACGGCGATGTTCTGGAAGTCGAAGGTCACCGGCTTGCCGCTGTACTTGCGCTCCAGCGGATCGGCCGGGGCGCTGGCGGCCGCGGACTGCGGCGCGCCGACCGCACGCGCCGGGGTGGCGGCACGCGGCACGACCTCGACGATGTAGTCGCGCCCGGTCTGGTAGGCCATGGTCTCGAACGGGCCATTGGTGCTGAGCACGATCCGCGAACCAACCCCGGCCTGGCTGGCGTCAATGCGCTGCACCGGCGTGGCGAAGTCTGTGACGTTGAGCGGCCGCTGCAGCGCCGGCGACAGGCTGGCGTTGCCGACGTCAATGACCACGTCCGAACCCTGCTTGCGCATGTCGGGCACGGCGCCGTCGCCGCTGAAGCGCATGATCAGCTTGCCGGAGCCGCCGTCGCCGCGCTTGAAGTCGATACTGGACACGGCCAGGTCGCCAGCCACGTGCTTGGCCGGGTCCACCGCCACCGGGGCGGCCGACTGGGCGATCGCGAAGTACGGCGCGGCCGTGGCCGGCTGCTGGGCGTGCACGGCACCGAAGGCCGAGACCAGCCCTGCGGCGAGGCCGAGCATGCTGGCCCGCAGGGGCGTGGCGCGTCGGCGCTTGGGCAGGTGTTGCGCTTGGGTAACGGTCATCTTGCTTCCCCTATCAATTGTCTTCGAGCGCAACCGACGCCGGCCTTTCCAGCCAGCCGCCCGCGCCATCCGGCACAAGTTCGACGAGTTCGATGCGGTCTTCATGGACGGCGGTCACGCGACCGTCGTTCTGCCCCATGTACACGCCCGGGTGGATCCGATACACGACCTTGTCGGGCGCCACCACCAGCCCGACCATTCCATTGCCACGGCCAATCGTACCGACCATGTCCAGGCTGTCGAGCGGAAATTGCTCGAGCGTCTGCTTGCGCCGGTGCGAATCCGGCCGCGGGCCACTGCCGCTGTCTTTCGACGTGAACGCATCGCTGAACGGATCACGCAGGCCGAGCGCCGCGTATTCGAAGGTCTCGAACTGCTGCATCACCGGCAGCGGATCCAGCGGCGGCGCGGGCTTGGCCTTGATGTTGGCCACCCACTCCTCGAGGTTCGGCGCGTCGCCTGGCGTACTGGTGATCCCGCGACCGCAGGCGCCGAGCGCGAGTGCCAGGCCCAGCGCGAGCGCGCCGCGGGCGATGGTCTTCGACATACCCATGTCAGTTCCCTCCCCCGACAGTTGCGGCATTCGCCTGTTCGGCGGCCTCGTCCTCGTCCAGGTAGCGGTAGGTCTTCACCGTGCCGGCCAGTTCGAGGCTGGAGTTGGGACGGATCGCGGCCGCCGGATCCTTGCTGGCGTTCACCGGCCGCAGCGAGATGTCGTGCATGGTCATGATGACCACGCGCGGCAGCGAGGCCACGCCGCTGACGAAGGCACCGAACTGGTGGTAGGTGCCCACCATCTTCAGCGCGATCGGCTTCTCGGCGTAGAACTCCTTGGGCGTCTCCGGACCGGGCTGGAACAGCTCGTTCTGGATGCCGGTGGCCAGCGCGGTCTGGGAGATGTCGACGATCAGGTCGGGCATCTCGGTCTTGCTCGGCAGCTGGCGCAGCATCTGCTGCAGTTGCTGCTCCATCTGCGCGAGCTGCTGCTTGAGCGGCTCGAGGTTGGAGGCGCGACCTTGCTTGAGCTCGAATTCACCGCGCAGTTCGGTTTCGCGCTGCTCGAGCTGCTTGAGCTGGTCGCCCTTGTCGCGGGTCACCACCCACCACAGCAGGCCGAAGATCAGCACGCCGAGCAGCACGCAGAAACCGATCTTGTACTGCCGCGGCCAGCTGCCGGGGCTGTTGAGATCAAGCTCGCTGAGCTTCACTTTTCTCTTGCTCACGAGGCGGCTCCTTCTTCGGCGGGGGCGGCCGGCGCCGCGCCCTCGGCAGGCGCCGCGCCCTCGGCGGGTGTCTCGCCCACAGGCGGGACGGCATCGGGCACGCCGTCGCCGTCCGCATCCGTGGCCGCATTCGGATTGGCCAGGGTGACGGTCAGCGAGAACGCGTACGGAAGCCCCTTGACCGTGCCCTTGGCCTCGATGATCGAAAGCTCGGGACGGGTCATCCAGCCCGACCCTTCCAGGTTGCGCATGTAGGTACTCACGCGCGCGTTGGACTGCGACATACCCTCGAGGGTGAGCTTCTCGCCCTCCTGCTTGATCGAGGTCAGCACCACGCCGTCGGGGATGGTGCGCACCAGCGAATCGAACAGGTGCACCATCTGCGAACGGTTGGCCTGCAGTTGCTCGATCACTTCCTTGCGGGCCAGCAGCCGTGCCTTCTGCTTGTCGAGCTCGTCGATCTCCTTGATCTGGGTGTCGACCTGCTTGATCTGGTCCTGCAGGTAGGCGTTGCGCTCGTTCTGGCCGTCGATCTGGTTGCTGTAGTAGGTGTTGACCAGGAACCACAGCGCCAGCCCGGCGAGGGCGGCGAAGGCCAGCATGACGCCGAATTCCTTCTGTCGCTGCTTGCGGCGTTCGGCGCGCCAGGGCAGCAGGTTGATCCGGGCCATCAGTCGAAGCTCCTCAGGGCGAGCCCGCAGGCGATCATCAGCGCGGGGGCGTCCTGGGCCAGCGCATGCGCCTGCACGCGCGGCCCGAGCGTCATCTGCGCAAGCGGATTGGCGACCACCGTCTGCACGCCGAGCTGCTCCTCGACCATCTCGGCCACGCCCGGGATCGACGCGCAGCCGCCGGCCAGCACGACCTGGTCGACGCGGTTGAATTCACTGCCGGCGTAGAAGAACTGCAACAGGCGGCTGATCTGCTGGACCAGCGCCTCCTTGAACGGCTCGAGCACCTCGACCTCGTAGCTCTCCGGCAGCCCGCCCTGGCGCTTGGCCAGGCCGGCTTCCTCGTAGCTCAGACCGTAGCGGCGCATGACCTCGTCGGTCAGCTGCTTGCCGCCGAACACCTGCTCGCGGCTGTACAGGCTGCGGCCGTTGCGCAGGATGTTGAGCGTGGTCATCGTCGCGCCGACGTCGACCATCGCGACGATGCCGTCGTTGGGGATGTTGAGCGAACTGGCCAGCAGCGCGAACGCGTTCTCGATGGCGAACGCCTCGACGTCCATCACCCGCGCGGTCAGGCCGCCGAGTTCCAGCGCCGAGGCGCGCATCTCCACGTTCTCCGAGCGCGAGGCCGCGAGCAGCACCTGCACCATCTCGGCGTTGCCCGGCATCATGCCCAGCACCTCGAAGTCGAGGTTCACTTCCTCGATCGGGTACGGGATGTAGTTGACCGCCTCCAGCTCGACCTGCGACTCCATGTCCTCGTCGTCCAGGTCGGCCGGCATCGGAATGACCTTGGTGATCACCGCCGAACCGGCCACGGCCGCGGCGGCCTGCTTGGCGCGCGTCCCCGACCGCGAGACCGCCCGGCGGATGGCCTCGCCGACCGCCTCGACCTCGACGATGCTCTTTTCGACCACCGCATTGGGTGGCAGCGGCTCGACCGCATAGTGCTCCACGCGGTAGCGGTCGCCCGACCGCGACAGCTGGAGCAGCTTGACGGCGGTCGAACTGATATCGACGCCGACGAGCGGTGCCTGGCTTTTTGTGATGAGCCCCACGATTTCTCCCCTTGTCACGGGCGCTTACGCGCGCTTCGTGCCCCGCGGCATTAAATAACGGACTTTTCACTCATTGGCAACTCTCGGAGTGCCGGACCGTGCCCCCTGCCGCATTCCCGGACCCCCTGACCGCCGCTGCCGCCGGTGCGGGGTCCGGATGGCCGCTCCTCTATACTCCGCGCCTTCGATACCCGCAACGCAATCCAGAGGATTTGCCCGCCGATGTCACGTTTTCGCCGTTTGCTGCGCTGGGCGCTCCTGTTGTTCGTTGCCGCGGTCGTGCTGGGCGCGCTCGCCCTGGCCACCGTCTACTTCGTTGTCTCCGCCAAGCTGCCCGATGTCCAGGGCCTGCGATACCTGGAAATGCAGGAGCCGATGTACGTCTATTCGCGCGACGGCAAGCTCATGGCCCTGTTCGGCGAGACCCGGCGCTACCCGATCCACATCGAGGACGTGCCCGAGCGCCTGAAACAGGCGTTCCTGGCCACCGAGGACTCGCGCTTCTACGAGCACCACGGCGTCGACTACAAGGGCGTCGCGCGCGCGGTCTGGCTGCTGGCCACCACCGACGACAAGCGCGTGCCCGGCGGTTCGACGATCACCCAGCAGGTCGCGCGCCAGATCTTCCTCAGCTCCGAGTACAGCTATTCGCGCAAGCTGGCCGAGATGCTGCTGGCGATGAAGATGGAGCGCGAGCTGACCAAGGACGAGATCTTCGAGATCTACCTCAACAAGAGCTTCTTCGGTAACCGCGCCTACGGCGTCGCTGCCGCGGCCGAGTTCTACTACGGCAAGCCGCTGGCGGAACTGGATCTGGACGAGATGGCCTCGCTGGCCGCGATCCCGAAGTTCCCCTCCAGCGGCAACCCGCTCAGCAACCCCGAGCGCGCGCGCGAACGGCGCGACGACTATGTCCTGTCGCGGATGGCCGAACTGGGCTTCATCTCCGCGGCGGAGGCGGCGCAAGCCCGCGCCACGCCGATGCACGCCAGCCCGCACGAACGCAAGATCGAGGTCTACGCGCCGTACGTGGCCGAGATGGTCCGCCAGGAAATGATCGCCCGCTACGGCGGCGACGTGCTGACCCGCGGCTACCACGTCACCACCACCATCGACCCGACGCTCCAGTCCGCGGCTATCAGCGCCGTGCGCAAGGGCCTGGAGACGTACGACCACCGACACGGCTGGAACAAGGTCGAGCAGCACTTCGACCTGCCCGACGACGAGGACGCCGCCACGGCCGCCGCGCGCCTGCGCCACATCCCCGCCCAGGGCGGCATGCTGCCGGCGGTGGTGCTGCGCAGCAGCGGCGGCAGCATCGACGTGGTGCTGGCCGACGGCACGCCCCTCACCCTGGACGCCGGCACGAGCCGCTGGACCGGTCGCGCGCCCTCGGCGCTGGCCAAGCGCGGCGACATGGTCCGGGTGCGCCGGATCGAGACGCCGGTGAAGGCCGCCGCCAAGGACAAGGATGCCGCCGGCGACGCTGAAGCCGCGGCGGAAAAGCCCGAAGTCAAGGTCACCTGGCAGCTCGACCAGCTGCCGCGCGGACAGGCGGCGCTGGTGTCGCTGAACCCCGAGAACGGCGCGCTGCTGGCGCTGACCGGCGGCTTCAGCTTCGCCGGCAGCAAGTTCAACCGCGCCACCCAGGCACGGCGCCAGCCGGGGTCGAGCTTCAAGCCGTTCCTGTACGCGGCGGCGTTCGAGCGCGGCTACAACCCGGCCTCGATCGTGCTCGACGCGCCGGTGGTGTTCCGCATGCGCCAGGGCAAGGTCTGGCGGCCACAGAACGACGACGGCCGGTTCCGCGGCCCGATGCGCCTGCGCGAAGCGCTGGTGCAGTCGCGCAACCTGGTCTCGGTGCGGCTGCTGGACGCGATCGGCGTGGAATACGCGCGCCGCTACATCAGCCATTTCGGCATCGACGAATCGCTGCTGCCGCCGAACCTGTCGATGTCGCTGGGCACCGCCTCGCTGCCGCCGCTGATGGTTGCGCGCGGCTACGCGGTATTCCCCAACGGCGGCTTCCGGATCACGCCGTGGTACATCGACGAGGTCCGCGACCGCGACGAGAAGGTCATCTTCAAGGAGAAGCCGGCGACCGCCTGCCGCACCTGCGCGGTCACCGGCGGCGCGCAGACGGTGGCGGCCTCCAACGTCGTTGACGGCTTCAACCTCGGCCCCGCCGCGGCGCAGCCGCCCAAGCCGGAGCCCGCGCCCGAAGACCAGGCCCCTAGCGAGCCGGCGCCCGCCGCCGAAGCGCCGGCCGACATTGTGGTGGCGCCGCGCGCGATCGACCCGCGCGTGGCCTACCAGATGGTGTCGATGATGCGCGATGTGGTCCAGCGCGGCACCGGCACGGCCGCCAAGGTGCTCGGCCGCGAGGACGTGGCCGGCAAGACCGGTTCGACCAACGACCACCGGGATGCCTGGTTCTCCGGCTTCGGCGGCGACGTCGTCACCACCGTGTGGGTGGGCCGCGACGACTTCCGCTCGCTCGGCTACCGCGAATACGGCGGTAAGGCTGCGCTGCCGATCTGGATCGACTACATGCGCGTGGCGCTCGAAGGGCGCCCGGTCGCGGCCAACGACCCGCCCGACGGCATGGTCAAGGTCTCGGTGTCCGCCAACGGCACCCTGCTGCCCGACGGCGGTGGCGGCGGGATCAGCGAGTACGTCAAGGTCGAAGACCTCGAGCGCATGCAGAACTACAGCGACTACGGCAACGAGGACACGCTGGACGAGGAAGCGTTCGACATCTTCTGACGGTCGCCGGCCACGGCCGGGGCGAGCCGGCCTCGACTTCCACGCCGCTTGCGGTAGAGTCGGCGCGGGACTCCTGCCGGGAGGCAACACGATGCATCGCGCCCGCCAGCACGCCGAAGCGCGCACCCGCGAACGCCGGCACCGCCTCGCCCACGAAGCCGCCCGCCTGATGGCCGAAGGCGGCATCCGCGACTACCGCCAGGCCAAGCTCAAGGCCGCCACGCGCCTGGGCATCCACGACGACGCCTCGCTGCCGCGCAACCGCGAGATCGAGGACGCGCTGCGCGAATACCAGCGACTGTTCCTCGGCGACAGCCATCGCGCCGGCCTGCACCGGCGCCGCGAGGCCGCGCTGCGTGCGCTGGAGTTCTTCGCCGGCTTCGACGCACGCCTGGTCGGGCCGGTGCTGGAAGGCACCGCCGACGCCAACACGCCGGTCGCGCTGCAGCTGTACGCGGACGATGCCGATGCCGTCCCGCGTTTCCTCGACGAGCACCGCATCCCCGCCGACGCCCGCAGCCGCCACCTGCGCCTGGACCGCGCGCGGGAAGGCGACTTCCCGGTCTGGATCTTCAGCGCCGAGGACCTGGCCTTCGACCTCACCGTGCTGCCCGCCGACGCCCTGCGCCAGGCGCCGCTGTCGGGGATCGACGAGAAACCGATGCGGCGCGCCTCGGCCGCGCAGCTGCGCGAGCTGCTGGCGCAGGACGAGATCGAAGGGTACGAATCCGCGCCGGGCTGAGCGCGGTGGGACCGTGGGAACCGTGGGAGCGGCCATGGCCGCGATGCCGTGCCGGTGGGCCAATCGCGGCCATGGCCGCTCCCACACACCCGGGCCTGCAACGAAAACGCCCCGCGATGCGGGGCGTTTTCCTCAGGCCGTGCGCGCGAAGCGCAGCGGCGGTCAGCGCTTGTCGACTGGCACGTAGTCGCGCACGTCGTGGCCGGTGTAGATCTGGCGCGGGCGGCCGATCTTGAACTCCGGGTCGGTCTGCTGCTCGAGCCAGTGCGCGACCCAGCCGGCGGTGCGGGCGATGGCGAACATCACCGTGAACATCTCGGTCGGGATGCCCAGCGCCTTGTAGATGATGCCGGAGTAGAAGTCGACGTTCGGGTACAGCTTGCGCTGCACGAAGTAGTCGTCCTTCAGCGCGGCTTCCTCGAGCTTCATCGCCACTTCCAGCAGCGGGTCGTCGACGCCGAGTTCCTCGAGCACCTGGTGGCACATCTCGCGGATGATCTTGGCGCGCGGGTCGAAGTTCTTGTACACGCGGTGGCCGAAGCCCATCAGGCGGAAACCCGACTCCTTGTCCTTGGCCTTGTCGACGGCCGACTGCACGTGCTTCGCGTCGCCGATCTCGGCGAGCATCTTCAGCACTGCCTCGTTGGCGCCGCCGTGCGCCGGCCCCCACAGCGCGGCCACGCCGGCGGCGATGCAGGCGTACGGATTGGCGCCGGTGGAGCCGACCAGGCGCACCGTCGAGGTCGACGCGTTCTGCTCGTGGTCGGCGTGCAGGATGAACAGCAGGTCCAGCGCCTTGGCCGCGACCGGATTGATCTCCAGCGGGCCGCTCGGCACTTCGAACATCATGTGCAGGAAGCGGTCGACGTATTCGAGGTTGTTGCGCGGGTAGCGCAGCGGCCAGCCCACCGAGTGGCGGTGGCAGGCGGCGGCGATGGTCGGCAGCTTGGCGATCAGGCGCACCGCGGCCAGCTGGCGCTGCTCCGGATCGTCGTAGTCCAGGTCGTTGTGGTAGAAGCTGGCCATCGAGCCGAGCATGCCCACCAGCATCGACATCGGGTGCGCGTCGTGGCGGAAGCCGCCGAGGAAGCCCTTGAAGGCCTCGTGCAGCATCGTGTGGTGGGTGACGTCGTGCTCGAACGTCGAGAACGCCGCCTTGTCCGGCAGCTCGCCGTGCATCAGCAGGTAGGCAACTTCGAGGAAGCTCGAGTCCTTCGCCAGCTGTTCGATCGGGTAGCCGCGGTACAGCAGAACGCCGGCGTCGCCGTCGATGTAGGTG